>Ga0210049_1001610_pt1 | contig 21362 bp, 16 predicted proteins | sample CryGeyCG2014_300_2_FD_183964 | JGI IMG/M metagenome (GOLD analysis project Ga0210049, IMG submission 183964) | Groundwater microbial communities from aquifer - Crystal Geyser CG06_land_8/20/14_3.00 (SPAdes) (version 2) | ecosystem: Environmental > Aquatic > Deep subsurface > Groundwater | place... | reverse complement strand
GCCTGAATGCGCTCACGCAATCTTTCCATCTTGCGTCGAGGCTTACCGTGGTTTCCGTGGTGCCTGAGTATGCCGGCGACCTGGACATGGTCGGCGTCGGGGACCTCATGGCCTCCATGAGAAGACCCTTCGAAAAGGCGCTATCCGAAGCCAGGAACATGGCCGGAACCGAAGGGGCGATGATCCGAGCCATTCTCGAAGAGGGAGAACCCTACGAAAAGATCGTGGATATTGCAGAGGCAGAGAACGCCGATCTCATCGTCATGGGAAGAAGGGGCCTGCACACCGTCGAGCGGGCCCTCCTCGGAAGCGTGACCGCAAGGGTTATCGGGTACAGCCAGAGGGACGTCCTCGTGGTCCCGCAGCATGCATCCGTGGGATGGCGAAAAATCCTGCTTGCGACGGACGGCTCCAAATACAGCAGGATGGCTTCGGAGCGGGCCATAGATATCGCAAAGGCCTTCGGAGGAGAACTCAAGGCCGTCTCGGTCGTGGATGTCCCTTCCGAGCTCTACGGCGTCTCCCCGGAAACGGTTGAAAAGATGGTTCAAGAGTCTAAAGGCTATCTAAAAGAGGTCCGGCAGAAGGCGGATGCCGCAGGAGTCAAGACAGAGACCTTTGTGAAGGAAAGAGAGGCCTACCTGGCCATCACGGACCTTGCCAAGGAGAAATCCGCAGAGACGATCATCATGGGATCCCACGGCAGGACAGGATTGAGGAGGCTTCTCATGGGAAGCGTTGTAGAGAAGGTCATTGGTTACGCATCCTGTCCGGTCCTTGTGGTCAAATCATAGAAGAATCCATTCCGCTACATCCATGAACAGGTGCGAGAGGGGTAAACCGTCAGGTAGCCAAGGCTATCCTTCCCGCATCCAGTACTTGCCGCACTCTCTGAGTCAACACGGTGTAGGTCAGTGGCTTATGAATAAAAACCACATCCGGCACCAGCACCCCGTAATTGACTATGGTTTCATCGGTATATCCCGACATGAAAATTGTCCTTGCCTCAGGCCTTCTCGCCTGTAGGATTTCAGCGAATCGTACCCCATTCATCCCGGTCATGATCACATCGGTCAACAAGAGATGGATCGGACCCTCAAAAAAATCGCTGACCTTCAGCGCCTCTTCGGCGCTGGGCGCCTCCAGAACATGATAACCCAGGGGCTGAAGGGTATGGATGACAAGTTTCCGTATGGAAGGCTCGTCATCGACCACGAGTATGGTCTCGGTTCCTTCCACGTTGATCAAGGTATCCTCTTCATTTTCTTCTTGTACCGCCATTTCAGTGACCGGTAAATAGATGTCAAACTCCGTGCCATGACCGAGTTTGCTGTCAACAAGTATGTGTCCATTGTGCTGTTTGACAATTCCGTACAGGGTGGACAGGCCCATGCCGGTGCCCTTCCCCTTTTCCTTGGTCGTAAAAAAGGGCTCGAACATTTTTTTCTGCACCTCCTGACTCATCCCCTCTCCCGTATCAGTGACTGACAGCATGACGTAAGAACCGGGTTTTAAGCCTCTGTGAATCAGCACATCGTCTTCCTTTAATTCTCTCTCCTTTGTTTCGATGGTCAGACGCCCTCCGTCAGGCATTGCGTCACGGGCGTTGACGACAAGGTTCATGAGAACCTGATCGATCTGTGATGGATCCGCCAGCACATTCCGGATCGGCATCTGGGTCTTCAGTTCAAAGGCAATGTCTTCACCGATCAAGCGGCTTAACATCTTTTCCATATTTACAATAACAGAATTTAGATTAGTCACTTTCATCTCCAGGACCTGCTTTCGACTGAAGGCAAGAAGCTGGCGGGTAAGCGCGGATGCCTTTTCGCCAGTCTCACAAATCGTCTTGACAAAGCCTCTTACCGCGTGATCCTCCGGGAGCCTCTTCAAAGTCAATGCGCTGAATCCGATGATGGTAGTAAACATATTGTTCAAGTCATGGGCTACGCCGCCGGCCAGACGACCGATAGAATCCATCTTGTCTATCTGTAACAAATGGCTCTGGATCTCTTCCTTTTCTTTCTCCGCTATTTTCAGATCGGTAATGTCTCTGAGGATGTGGACAGTGCCGATAAGTTTATCCGTATCATCAAAAATGGGGTCAGCGGCGATCAGGAACCAGATGTTCCTTTCATGCAGATACACATCTTGCTCCTGATGTTCCCTTGATGCTTTCACCTCGGCGGTTAAAGAAAAGATATTCACAGGCATCCCTGTTCCTTTAAACAATTCGGAAAAACTTTTCCCGAGGATTTCTTCAAAAGGCCGATCCAGAAAAACAGTCGTTGCCCGATTTGTTTTGATGACTTTGGAATCACGGTCAAGCATCAGAATCATATCCTTTGCCGAATCAAAAGTCGCTTTCCATTCCTTTGACGCCTTTATGAGTTTCGCTATGAATTCCTCCTCAATCTGGAGGCGTTCGGTGATGTCCTGCCCATGGGCAATGGTGGCGACAAGGGTTTTGCCGTCCTCTGCATGGATGTTTGCCGAATTCCAGAGTACAATCCGGACATCCCTCTCTTTGTGAAGAATTGGAATCTCCACCGACTCCAGGCACTCCCCACTCAAGGTCCGTTCAATCTTTGCCATGGATTCCTCGCGGCATGTCTCAGGAAAGAGCATGGTCAGTTCCCGACTGATAACCTCATCGGCTGAATAGCCTGTGAGATGTTCAAAGGCATGATTAAAAAGGGTGATCCTGCATTTCGGATCCCATACGATGATCGGCGCATTGACATGGCTGATCAGTTTACCCAGATAATCACGGGCCCTTGTTAATTCACTTTTGGCTCTCAGACTTGATTGATTGAGCATGGCGACCATGAAACTGTTGACTTTCATGCTCCACTCTTTCCTGCTTGTGTATGATGCATTCAGTATTCGATCCGCAGCGTCACTTCAGTCTTCATCCGTTCGGACATAAAACTAGAGTTAGAGTAATGTTATATAGTTATATCGGTTAAAATACTAACAACATTAGTTAAAAATATGCTAATATCCCCGTGATGAAAACCCGAACCAGCATCAAACAGAAGATCCTCCTCGGCTATTACCTGATCCCTGTCCTGATTATCTTTCTCTCCATATTCACCTTGGCTGAACTCCGGTTCCTGGATAAAAGGATCATCTTCGGGGAGACCATCTCCGAATTCTTTGATACCACCCTGGAAATCAGGAGATTTGAGAAGAACTATTTTCTTTACCGCAAAGCGGATGACTACCGGGAAAACATGAAATACACCAACGAGGCCATCCGCCTGCTTGAGCTGAACACCCAAGGATTCTACAACACCGCGAATCCACAAGAAATCACCGATCTCGTGAACAACCTCTCGGAATACAAGGTGCTGATGGATTATTTTGCAACCAAATCTCAGTGGACCGGGAGACCCGGCATGGGGATGGAGAAAACAGTCATAGAAAACCTGGAGAAAAGAAGGGTCTTGGAACAAAAGATCCGTGAGATGGGAAAGAAGATCATCACGACAGCCGAGGCCATTTCAAAACAGGAGCATCGCAATCTGCGGAAGATACTGAAGACGTCTCAGAACGTCCTCATCACCTCTATTGTCTTGTTTTCTTTGATCGGGATTGTCATCGGCCAGATCCTGTCGAGAATGATTGTCCGGCCCCTGACCCAGTTGGAAAAAATCATGGAAGAGATCGCAGACGGAAGGTTTGTAAAGGTGGAAATCCGATCAAAGGACAGGGAGATCGTCTCCCTGACGGATGCCTTTAACAGGATGCTCCACGAACTGGAATTAAGGAAGAGATATCTCGTCCAATCCGAAAAACTCGCATCCCTGGGAACCCTCCTTTCAGGGGTGGCCCACGAGCTGAACAATCCGTTGTCCAATATCTCGTCTTCCAGCCAGATCCTCATGGAGGAAATCGAAGAGGACGACCTAAAATACAAGAAGGAGCTGCTTTCGCAGATTGAGGAGCAGACAGGCCGGGCCAAGAAGATCGTCCGCTCCCTGCTTGAGTTCTCAAGGGACAGGGCATTTAAGAAAGAACAGATCCCCCTTAAAAACCTTTTTGATGAGACCCTTCAATTTCTAAAAGGGCAGGTGCCGACCAAGATCGAAGTTGCGCTGGACATCCCGGAAAATATCACGATCTTTGCGGACAAGCAAAAGATTCAGCAGGCCTTCCTGAACCTGATCAAGAACGCGGTTGAATCCATCGCAGACCAAGGGAAGGTGCTCATCCGTGCAAGGCGACACCTGGCCGGAAATGAATGCAATGATACGGAAACGGGGATTTACAAATATAGGAGATACGGTGAAGATTGCACCCGGAAACAGGATAGTGTGAATATCATCATCAGAGACACCGGCGCAGGAATTCCCCCCGAGATCCTGCCGAAGATCTTCGACCCTTTCTTCACCACCAAGGAAGTGGGGAAGGGATCAGGGCTCGGGCTCGCGATTGTCCATGACATTATCGAAGAGCATCACGGCTGCATCGGTGTCGAGAGCAAAATAGGTCAGGGAACAACGTTTCTGATCCGATTGCCGGTCAAGGAGATCTGAATATGCCGAAGATACTGGTCGTTGACGATGAAAAGGTCGCTTTAAAAAACCTTGAACATATCATGAAAAAGGAAGGCTACGAGGTTGTGGGGACACAAAGCGGGCAGAACGCTTTAAAGCTGCTCCGGGAACAGTCTTTTGATCTGGTCCTGACCGACTTGAGGATGGAGAAGGTGGACGGCATACAGATCCTGCAGAAATGCCGTGAACTCTGCCCGGATACCGAGGTCATCATGATCACGGGTTTTGCCACACTGGAATCCGCCGTCGAGACCATGAAACACGGGGCGTTCTACTATATCGCAAAACCGTTTAAACTGGACGAAGTCCGCAAAGTCGTCAAAGAGGCCCTGGAGAAGGTCAGGCTGAAGAAAGAAAATATCCAGCTCAGGGAACAGATCGAAAAATTTCAGGGAAAGGTCAGGATCATCACACAGGACCCCGAAATGCAGCGCCTGCTGGACACGGCAAAACAGATCGCCCCGACGGATTGCAACATCCTGATCAGCGGGGAAAGCGGCACGGGCAAAGAGTTATTCGCCAGATTCGTCCATTTTCACAGCCATCGCTCTCCCGGCCCTTTTTCCGCCATCAACTGCGGCGCATTCACCGAAGAGCTTCTCGCCAATGAACTTTTCGGCCATGAAAAAGGGGCCTTCACCGGGGCCTCGGCTGCGAAGAAAGGATTGATCGAGACGGCATCGGGGGGAACGCTCTTCCTGGATGAGATGACCGAGATGCCTCCATCCATGCAGGTGAAGCTCCTGAGGGTGATCCAGGAAAAGGAAGTCCTGAGAGTCGGCAGCACGGAACCATCTAAAGTCGATGTGCGCTTCATCGCCGCCACGAACCGTGACACCCAGGAGGCTGTCAAGAGCGGCCATCTCAGGCAGGACCTGTACTTCCGTTTGAACGTGGTCTCTTTACATATTCCTCCCCTCTCGGAGAGAAAGGATGACCTCCCCCTTTTAAGCCATTATTTCCTGAAAAAATATGCCGTCCTGATGAAGAAAAGCGTCACGGAGATCTCAGAGGACGTCATCGCCCTCCTCATGGATTATGGGTTTCCCGGCAACGTGAGGGAACTCGAGAACCTCGTCGAACGGGGGGTCGCGCTCTGCAACGGGAATACCATAGAGATCGCCCACCTCCCTGAGGACCTCAAGGAGCTGAACATCAAGACCTTCCGCAAGAAGCATGGGAAGATCCCGTCCCTGGATGAACAGGAGAAGGCGTATATCCAATGGGTCCTGAAAGATGTCAATGGGAATAAAACACTGGCGGCCCAGATCCTCGGCATAGACCGGGTTTCCCTGTGGAGGAAACTGAAGCGATACGGGATCGAGAACGAGTAGTGTTGCACAAAACAATCTTCTGTTGCATATTGCAATAACCATATCCGGCATAAATCCCGCCATTTCCAAGCATATCTCTTAAATATCAACAGCTTACCTCCTTGGCATCATCCTTGCATAAACATACAAGTAGGCATATTAAAAAACATAAGCGAGGTGAGCATCATGAAAAATATTTTTAAAGTGTTGAAGGATTCCATGGAAGCCGCCGCCTTTGCAGAGGCAGGCGAATTCGAGACCGCACGGAGCATGGCGGCATCCGGCAAAAAAGAAGAGCAAAAAGTCGTGGACATCAAAAAGACCATGGCAGGGTCCCTGTCGAGACTCGATACCATTGAAGAGGCCATCGCCTTTGCAGAGGCAGGCGAGATCGACACGGCCCGCCGCATCATGAAGCAGTTGAAGGGCCGCAGTTCCGTAAAAAAGGTTCATGCCGGCAGCGAAAAACAGGCGCCTTTATCGGTCCTGGATAAGATGTCTGAGGCCGTGACCTTTGCCGAGGCAGGGGAACAGGAATACGCCAGGGAGCTGATCGGCAAAAAAGAGACTAAACGGCAGAAGATCCTGGTGGTCGGGGGCGACGACGGCTTCTCGGAAACGCTCATGAACTACGCCGTTGGCATGGCAGGACGGATGAACTATGAGATTGTCGCCCTCAGTGTAATTCCCGTCGGGAAACGCATCTTAAATCTCCTGAACGAGAAAAAAGTCGCCGCCGAACTTAAGACCCAGACCCATCAGATGGCCGAGGCTTTCAGAGCCAAGGCAGAGGGAAAAAAGATACCCTTCACGCACATCGTGAAGTTCGGTCCTTTCGACAGGGTGGTCAAAGAAACGCATAAAGAGGTGAAGAGAATCGCCTTTGTGCTGGCGGAACCGGATCAGGTTTGTGATGGCGCCACAGGTTCCGTCCCCGTGTTCTGTCTTGCATCCGGAGAATGAAGTCTTTGAAATCATCGCTTCTCATGGTATATTAGCCCACCGAGGATCGGCCGGAGAGGCCCTGAACGTCGGGTTTCAAATCCCTGATACGAATAGGGCCGCTTAGACTGCTCCGGCTCATCTTTGCCAGATTCATCCCCGAGGAACTGCGGGCCGGAAACTCCCCTTTCACACACGGAGGAACACACTCAGAGGAGGGGGACCTTCAGGCCTTTTCCTTTTTACAACTTGAGAAACAAACGTATTTCATCGGCGCACATCTAAATAGGAGAACGGATCCATGCTGACAACCGATATGATGCTTGTGATGGCTGTGATCGCAGCCGCTGTATTTCTTTTCGTTGTGGAATGGGTCAGGGTTGACGTGGTTGCGATCATCGTGATGGTCTCCCTCCCCCTCCTGGGCCTGGTGACCGGGCAGGAGGCCTTCATGGGGTTCAGCAGTAACGCCGTCATCTCCATTATTGCCGTGATCATCATCGGGGCGGGACTGGACGGGACAGGGATCATGAATAAGGTGGCCAAACCCATCACGCGCCTTGCCGGGAACAGCGAGGCCAGGCTGATTGCCCTGGTGTCCGGCACCGTGGCCCTGATCTCTTCCTGCATGCAGAATATCGGCGCCGTGGCCCTCTTCCTTCCCGCAACGCAGCGGGTCTGCAAAAAGCTCGGCATCGCTCCCTCAAGGGTCTTGATCCCCCTCGGGTTTCTCGGCATTATCGGCGGGTGCCTGACCCTGGTAGGTTCCAGTCCGCTGATCCTCCTGAACGACCTCATGGCCACAAAAAATCTGAAACCTTTCGGGCTTTTCGATGTGACTCCCGTCGGCGCCGCCCTGGTGATCGCCGCCCTCGCCTATTTCGCCTTCTTCGGAAAATTGGTCTTGCCGAGCACGAGCGGTAAAACCGCGCCCTCACAGACCATTGATTTCGGCAAGATCTACTCTTCCGCAAATGAGCTGATCGAGCTCAAATTCCCAAAGGAGTGTGACTGCGAAAAAACCCTGGAACAGATGGCCATCCGTCCCAACTATCTCGTCACCGTGGTTGCGGTTGCCAAACAGGGGGGAAAGAAAAAGATCATGGCCCCCACCTGGGAGACGATCATCAGCCCGAATGACGACATCGCTGTGGTCGGGTCCAGAGAAAACGTCATGCGATTTGCCGAGGATTACAGCATGACGATCAAAGACAAACTCGAGATCTTCGAAGATGAGCTCTCATCGAGCAGTTCGGGGATGGTCGAGACCATTGTCCCCCCGATGTCCAAGCTCGAGGGAAAGTCCATGAAGGAGGTCCATTTCAGAGCGAAATACCAGGTCAACCCGATCGCCGTCAAAAGGCAGGACAAGGTCTATTACGGAGGCATCTCCAACATCATCCTTCGGCAGGGGGACGTCCTGCTCCTTCAGGGGATCTTCGAGAAGTTTGCCATTCTCAAGGAAACCAAAGACCTGGCCTTTCTCACACCCATCGAGACTGAAGTGATGAAAACACAAAAGTCCGGAATGGCCCTTTTATGCTTTGCCGTCGCCCTTCTCCTCGTCTTATCCGGAAAGGTCAAGCTCTCCCTCGCCCTGATGACCGGCGCTCTCGGGATGATCTTAACGGGAGTGATCAACATTGATGAGGCCTATCGTGCCGTAGACTGGAGAACGGTTTTCCTGCTGGCAGGACTGATCCCATTGGGTGTGGCCACGGAAAAGAGCGGAACCGCCGCCTATATCGCAAATCATATCCTAAAAATGATCGGAGACGTCTCTCCGATCGTCCTTCTGACGGTCATCGGACTGCTCACCTCAGCGTTTACCCTTGTCGTCTCCAACGTGGGCGCTACGGTCCTCCTCGTCCCTCTGGCCATCAACATGGCCTTGGGCGCCGGAGCGGACCCGAGGATGGCGGCCTTGACCGTGGCCGTGGCCGCATCCAACGCTTTTGTCCTTCCCACGCATCAGGTCAACGCCTATATCATGGGGCCGGGCGGGTACAGGACCATGGATTACATCAAGGCGGGATCAATTATGACCTTCTTATATCTTGCAGTGATGATCGGCGCCATCTATATCTTCTACGGCATATCCGCTTAAAATTAGTGCCCCCCGGTCTTCAGAACACCGGAGGCTGCCAAGACCAGCACCAGCACCTCGATGATGGCGATCACCGCATAAACCGTGTCCTTCTTTCGGAAGAGAATCGGTATGATCCTGATGTAACAGACGATGGTCACACCTGCAAGAAAGACAATGCCCACAAAGTTGAGGAAATCCCCATGACCGATTAATCCCACCCAGGACCACCCATGAGGAATCCCTGTCTTTGCAAGATAGTCATGGACCGGCATGCCCCAGTAGTTCGGGAGATCCCTTACCGGAAGATAAGGGGTAAGGATCCCCGTAAGATAAACGGTAAAAGTCACCATAAGCATCAGCAGTCCGAATTTCATCCCCTTGTCCAGAATCGCGGCATAGGCAAGCTGTTCTTCCGTGGCCTTTATCTTTTTCATTTTGATTTTCCCCTCTTTCAGCAAAAGTTAATTCCAGATACCCAGCCCTTTCAACAAGGCACGAAGCCCGGCAAAAGAGAGCATGGTGATGACGATGTATTTAACGGCAGCCGGTTTTGTCCTCGTAAGGATCTGGACCCCGACGATGGAGCCGAACATGATCCCGATGATGGAAGGGACCACGATCATGGGGAGCACGGCCCCGTTGTTCACATAGATCCATGCCGCTGAAGTGTCCGTGATGGAGAGCAGGAATTTACTGGTCGCAACAGAGACCTTGAGCGGGGCCCCCATCATCAGGTTCAGGACCGGCACATTGGCCCAGCCGGCGCCGAGACCAAACATTCCTGCCATAATGCCGACAAGGACAAAGGTGGCAAGGGCCTGGGGGGTCCTGTGTACCTGCCAGTTGATCTCCTGATCGGATGAGACCTCATAATAGATCCCGTTGATTCTGAGCGCCGTGGAAAGGGCGTCCGGTTCCTTCACCTCCGGGAACTCGGACTTCTTGGCCATCAACATGATGACCACGATCCCGAGAATGGTGGCGCCCAGAGCGGTTTGAACGACGTTCGTGGGCAGCGCAAGACCGATCATCGCGCCCACAATGGCACAGGCCGAGGCAATCACCGCCACGGGGATGACCAGTCTCAGATCCGCAAGCCCTTTTTTCAGAAGCCCGGGACCCGCGGCAAGGGCGCCTGCCAGGGCGACCAGGAGTCCGGCCCCTCTGACAAAATCAAGGTGAAACGGGAAGAAGCCTCCGATAATCGGCACAAAGAGCACGCCCCCTCCAACCCCGCCGAGAACGGCCAGAATCCCGAGGATGAAAGTGACGACAAAGAGGATCAACGGCCACGCCCACCAGGGGAGGCTTGATTGCTGGGCTGCGGCCTCCATCGCATGTTCCCCGCCAAAGGCGATCCCCGACAGGCTCAACCCGATCACTGCGGCTATGGCAAACCATAAAGAACCCCGTCTCCAACCACCCATTTCAATGGCCTCCTTATTCAGATGCTTTCTTGTTGTACATTGCAACAGGGATGTTACAAATCAAAAATCGGCATATATTAATATGTTTTATTTTTATTGTCAATAAACTTTAATCTGTTTCATTAATGCTTGAATTCATGCCTTTTTTTTATTATACTCCCCCATCATCTGATATATATTCATTCAACGCTTCAATGACCGGAAAGGACATATTCCCTTCAACCTATTATAGCCCGGTTTGATTCGGATATTCCGGGAAAGGGGCATGGAAAGAACCCGTGCAAAAGATCATTCATTATCTAAAAGACCTTCTTTTTTTCCGGCCCTGTGATACCCTGAGCTACTCAGGCAAAATCCGGGACAGGCGTTTAAGAATCAGACTGATATTAATGATTGCGCCCCTTTCTCTGTTCCCGCTCTTCATCGTGATGACCGTAAGCTACTTCTGGCTGCAAAACCTCCTGAAAGAAGATTTCCAGAACCAGTTGAGATGGGATCTTGAGAACACGAAGAACTCGATTGAGTTTTTCGTAAACGTGAAGCTCTCGGCTCTCAGGTTTCTTGCCTCCGGCCATCGGTACGAACAACTATCGAATCAGAAGATACTGGCCGACGTCTTTACCGCCTTCAAACAGGAATTCGGTCAGGTGGTTGACCTTGGCCTGATTGACGCAGAAGGTATCCAGCAATCCTATGCCGGCCCTTATCATCTGAAAGGCAAGGACTATTCCAATCAGGAATGGTTCCATCAAGCGGTTGCCCGTGGGATCTACGTCAGCGACGTCTTTATGGGTTATCGAAAAGTCCCTCATTTTGCGATTGCCGTGAAGAAAGAAGTTCCTGAAGAAGGAAGCTTCTGGATTATCCGTGCGACCATTAATATGGAAACCCTCAACAGTTTTGTATCCTCCATCAATCTCAACAGTGAGGATGACGCCTTTATCATCAATGAGAGCGGCATCCTGCAGACCCCTTCCCGCTTCTATGGAAATGTTCTGGAACAGTACCCGTTACGGAACACACTCAATCAACGGGGCGTCTCGGTGTTGAATACAAAGCAGGCGAATGGGAAACCTGCCATGTTCGGATATGCCTATATCAAGGACTCACCCTGGATCTTATGCACAGTCATCAAATCAAGACCGGATACAAAAATAGCAAGGTTGTTCCAGGGAGAATTCTTTGCGATCCTGATAGGGAGCTTATTATTTGTCATCCTGATGGCCATGCGCATGGCCCAGATCATGGTCAACTGGATCAAAGACTGCGATCAGAAAAGAGAAGCCGCGCTTTCCGAAGCGGAACATGCCAGTAAACTGGCATCCGTGGGCCGCCTTGCCGCCGGCGTCGCTCACGAAATAAACAACCCGCTGGCGATCATCAACGAAAAGGCCGGCTTGATAAAAGATATTCTTGCCATGAGCGGGGACGTCTCTGCACACAGGGAAAAGATCCTGAACTCCGTCAAGGGCATACTCGACAGCGTGAACCGCTCCAGCGCCATTACCCACCGTCTCCTGGGATTCTCCCGCCGTATGGACGTGACCCCGGAGCTTTTTGATGTCAATGACGTGATCAAAGAGGTTCTCGGTTTCCTCGAAAAAGAGATCCTGTTCAGAGACATCCGTCTGATACAGGATCTCAAAGAAGGTCTCCCGATCATTCAGAGCAACAGGGGGCGGCTGCAGCAGGTATTCCTGAACATTATCAATAATGCCATTGATGCGGTGAATACCGGCGGCTGCATTGATATAGCCTCAAAGGTCAAAGACGAGAATACAATTTATGTGGTCGTCAAAGACAACGGCAAGGGAATACCCAAAGCGGCGCTCAAGCATATCTTTGAGCCCTTCTTTACCACAAAAGAAAAAGAGAAGGGGACCGGGCTCGGCCTTTTCATATCATACGGGATTATTAAACAATTAGGAGGGAATATCCTTGTTGAAAGCGAAGTCAAGAAGGGGACCGTCTTTACCATTGAACTCCCTCTGATATCTGCCGCAGGTTAAGTGGAGATTCACCGATGCCGCGCACCAAAGTGCTTCTAATTGATGATGAAGCGGAATTTGTAACAGCGCTTGCAGAACGGCTGCAGTTACGCAATTACGATGCGACCGCGGTATTCTGCGCCGATGATGCCTTCTCGGCTTTTCTCAAAAACCCTCCGGATGTGGTATTGCTGGACCTGAAAATGCCAGGAATGGACGGCACGGAAGTGCTGAAGACCCTTAAACTGTATGACCCTTCCGTGGAGGTGATTATCCTGACCGGTCTCGGAGCGGAACAGAGCGGCAACGAAGGGATCAGGAGAGGTGCTTTTGATTATGTGGTGAAGCCGGTGGATATTGACGACCTCACCGTAAAAATCGACCAGGCCAAGAAAAAAAAGGATAAGGAATAATCTATGCACAATGAGACCGAACAGGCGTTAAGAAACCTGCAACGCCTCTTCATGGGAAAAATTCTTGCCGGTTTTACTCATGAGATGAAGAACTATCTTGCAATTATCAAGGAATCCTCCGGCCTGATGCAGGACCTGATCTCTATGGGAAAATCTTCATCGAAAAAGGATGCTCACCCTTTGGTACCGTCTCTTCAATTAATTGATGAGCAGGTTGACAGAAGCATCCATATACTGAATCACCTGAACCGCTTTGCACACCGGATGGACAGACCTTCTTCCAGTTTTCTTGTTCATGATATCCTGGAGGAACTTATGGTCCTCATGAGCCGGTTTGCAAACCAGAAAAAAATCATCCTTGAGAAAGATTTTCAAAAAAACATCCCCGCGATCATCTCTGATCCGGCAAGACTTCAATGCCTGATCTACTGCCTGATTGAAGAGAAGCTAAACAGGCTCGATGCCAACAGCAAAATTACCCTTCAAACATCCTCCTCAAAGGACAATATACTGATCCGGCTGGTTCCAAAGGGGAATACCCTGAACAAGGAAAACGAAAATGGCCTGCCATCTCATGAAGTTCTGCAGGAGATCATACGGGATTTGCATGGAGAACTTGCTCATGAGGAGAATGAAGCGATAACCATAAAACTCCCTTTGTCCCAAGAGTGATTCTACACCCGCTTGCCGGGTGGAAAATCACTTGTTTTTACCCCTTGGAAATCAGTATTTGCTTGACAAGATAGTGTTATTATATTTATTTTATAACCATCAGAATAATAAGGAGTCACCTTATGAAAGATATTAAGGTATTGCTGGTGGACGACGAAGAGGCCTTCGTCAACACACTGGCTCAGCGGTTAAAGATGCGGGATCTGAAAGTGGAAACCGTGTATAACGGCGAAGAGGCCCTTTCTTATGTCAAGGAAAAGGAACCGGATGTCATGGTATTAGACCTGAAAATGCCGGGCCTACATGGCATGGATGTTCTGCGGAAGATCAGAAAGGCCTATCCAAACATCCAGGTGATTGTCTTGACCGGCCATGGTACGGAAAAAGATGAGATCGAGGCCAAAAGACTCGGCGGTTTCGACTTTCTCAAGAAACCGGCGGACATTGAGACCCTGGTCAGTAAAATCAGGGTGGCCTATAAGGAAAAACTGGAAAGGGCCATGACCGCCGTTGCTTTTGCCGAAAGCGGTGAGTTTGACACAGCACGGGAAATCATGAATGAAGAGGAAAACGATTAAACTGCACAGGAGGAAATGGGGATGTCCGAGGAAATAAAAGCCAATGTTCTATTAGTGGACGATGAAGAGAAGTTTATAGAGGTCCTTTCTCAAAGACTTGAGGGACGGGGACTGAAAGTGGATATCTCGACCAGCGGTGAAAATGCCCTGAAGCGGGTGAAAGATAAAGACTTTGACGCGATTGTTCTGGATCTGGCCATGCCGGGACTCGACGGCATTGAGACCATCCGGCGCATGAGGAAGATGAATCCGGATCTTCAAATCATCATGCTCACAGGACATGCCACGGTGGAGAAGGGCGTCGCCGCCATCAAGGAAGGGGCCGCAGATCTTTTAGAGAAACCTGTGGATCTCAACAAGCTCCTCTTGAAGATCGAAGAAGCCAAACACAAAAAGATCCTCATCGTTGAAAAAGAACATGAGGAAAAAATTAAGGAAATATTAAAGACCAAAAGCTGGTAAGCTCCGTTGGAGAACAAAGCTCTCTATCCCCGTTATCTTCTCTGCCATACCCACGACCAGAATTTCTTACTTTCCTTCCACAGCATGCGAAATTGGCCTTGACAAAAAAGTAAAGCAGATTGCCTTCCTCAAGGAAAACCCCCGCCGTCAATCCCTCAAAATTCACAAACTGGAAGGGTCGGACTTTTGGGAGTTCTATGTAGACGATTTTTATCGGTGCGTATTCCAGCAGGAGGGGAACGTGTACCGCCTCTATTTCGTAGGAACGCACAAGCTGATCGACAGGTTCAAGTGATGTTTGATTCATGGAAAATAACATTGCAGCTGTATTATAAAGGCTTTTTATGCTATCGTAACTTTTGATAAGAAAGGATAGCGGAGCCATGAAAGACCATATCACGAAATCAGAAGCCCGCGCTTTTAAGGCGCGCTGGACTTCCGTGAATCTCGCGGAGAAGAGAGAACTGCGCACAACTCCTTTCGAGCAAAAGGCGAAGCAGCTCGCTGCACTAATGGAATCGGCAGAGGGGATGGGCTGGAAAGAAGCGCTTGCGTCGGAGGAATCCGTGGTACGGGATCAGATAGACATAGGCCGTGCAGATGATCACCGACTCGATCATGAGAAAAATCCCCCTTGAATTTCTTTGCCTAAACTGTTTATAATCTTCCAGGTTTTCAAGATTTTTCTATAATTGAGATTTATTTACAGAGAGTGGAAAATGACCACTGAAGACCTGGATTTAAGACCTGCCGATATTCAGCTTCTCTCCACCCCTGATGACATTGCCGCCTTTTTCGCCTCCCTCGGCTGGAACACGGACGAGAAGGCCGGTGCCCGTATCAAGCAGAGCGCCTCTGCGCTCGGCATCACACCTGAGTCAATCGCACGGACCATCAAACACGTCGAACGCCTTGCGGACCAGGAAAACGGCGGTCTCCAGGTTTACCTCTTTGAACTCACCTCGGTCACGGTCGCCGCCGTCAGGGCCTTATCTCGCACCTTCAGAGACCGGGCCGGGAAATATCTTCTTGTCCTCACGAGTGACTACGAAACTATCGATTTCGTCTTCCTCGAACGCATCCTTCCTCCAGCCAAAGGAGCGGGTATCACAATTAAGACCGTCGGCATCCGGCCCCATCCTCTGACCGTCAATCGCAGGAACCCCGACATCATTGCTCTACGGGTATTGAGGCGCTTCACCTATACAGAATCCGACGCCGACGCCCAGGCAGACAAGCTCCTCTCGGCCTTCGGTATTGCAGAATGGTCTGAACGGCTATTCAACAACCGCGCCCTTTTCTCGGACTATTACCTTCAGGAACGCCTGACCCAGTCTCCGAAATGGAGTGAGCCGATCAAACCGCTCCTGCTTAAATTCAGAGAGCTTTATACAAACGTCCGGGAACGGTTCATCGGGCAGAAGGAAGGGGTCGTGAGATCACAGCTTCTCGAACCCGCCTTTGACCTGTTAGGCTTTAAACCCATTGAAGGTAAGTCCGGCGGAGACCCTGCTGCAAAACCGGACTACCGTCTTTACCCAAAAGATTCTGCTACGGGTAATCCACTTGCGGTCTGTCTTGCCTACACCTGGAACCGGTATCTCGACGGCAAGGATGAAACCAGAGACACCGAAACCTCTGATGAAAACCCAGGCGCCCACGTGGTGACGCTCCTTGAAGCAGGCGAGGCGTCGTGGGCCATCGTCACGAACGGAAAGATATGGCGTCTCTACTCGGCGAAGGCCCATTCGCGGGCAACGAACTACTACGAGATAGACCTTGAAGAAGTCCTTGCGATGGCAGACCCGAAAGAAGCCTTCCAGTATTTCTATCTTTTCTTCCGCGCCCCGGCTTTTATTCCGAAAGAGGAACTTTACAAAGGTGAGAAACGGACCGTTGCATTTGTCGATAAGCTCATCGAAGAGAGCGAGACCTATGCCAAAGAACTCGGCGAAAAATTAAAGGCACGAGTATTCGATAAAATATTTCCGCACTTTTCCGAAGGCTTCATCGAGAATATGGGAGGCGCTGAATACGTCTTGTCCCTGCCCGAAAAAGAACGGGAGGAGAAGCTGCAAGACTGCTACCATGGAACGCTTACTTTCCTATACCGTCTTCTGTTCCTGCTCTACTCCGAATCCCGGAACCTCCTGCCCGTCACCGAGGTGAGAGGGTACTGGGAGATGAGCCTTACTCGTCTCAAGGCAGAGGTGGCGAAGCACGCCGGCACTATCCTGGATGAAGCGCCGGAAAAGATAAAGAAAGCCTATCACGGCAGCAGTACGGAACTCTACGACCGGCTGTTCAAGTTGTTCAGCGTTATCGACAATGGTGATTCAGATGTGAACGTCCCGCTTTACAACGGCGGCCTGTTCATCACCAACCCTCCGAAGGACGACGACTCCCCGGAAGTCAAGAACTCTCGCTTTCTCCGCAATCACAAGATACCCGATCGCTATCTTGCCCTTGGCCTGGACATGATGGCACGGGACATTGATGACAAGACTCAGGCCCTCGTCTTCATAGATTACAAGTCCCTCGGCGTTCGGCACCTGGGCTCCATCTATGAAGGACTTCTTGAATTCAAGCTCCGTATAGCCGAAGAAAAGATGGCCGTGGTCAAGGGCAAGAAGACCGAGGAGATCGTTTCCTATGCCGAGGCGAAAAAGGACAAACTGCGTATTCTCACCATCGGACGCGGCAAGAACGCGGAGGAGCGGGTTCTCAAGAAAGGGACTGTTTATCTCGAAAACGACAAGCGCGAGCGCAAGGCCACCGGCTCTTACTACACACCGGACTACATCGTCAAATACATCGTTGAGAACACCGTCGGTCCGGTTCTGGCTGAAAAGCTCGATGCTTTGCGTCCCAAGCTCCGCGAGGCACAGCAGACCCTCAAGAAAGAACGGGATAAATACAAGGCCCTCGGAGGCGCCGGCGACTCACCCGAGAACCAGACTTATCTCAGGCACCGCCATCTCGTGGATGAGCTCTTCGACATCAAGGTGCTCGATCCCGCCATGGGCAGCGGGCATTTTCTGGTCGAAGCCGTGGACTTCATCTCCGACAAGATTCTCGGCGATAGGGAAGGCTTCCTCCGCGCCTTTCCCTGGAACCCCATCACCGCGGAAATGGAAAAGACCCGCCAGACCATTCTGAGCGAAATGGAAAAGCAGGGTGTGAGCATAGACAGAAACCGCCTAACCGACGTGAACCTTCTCAAGCGCCACATCCTCAAACGCTGCATCTACGGCGTGGACCTGAACCCCATGGCCGTGGAGCTTGCCAAAGTCTCCCTCTGGCTCGACTGCTTCACCCTCGGCGCGCCGCTCTCGTTCCTGGACCATCACCTCAAATGCGGAAACTCACTGATAGGAGCAAAGGTCGAAGAAGTGCGGGGAAAAGTTGAAACCGGCCAGTTGAGCCTTCTGGGTGGCACCCACTTCCAGGGGCTGATGCTCGCCACCGACCTCATGCGCCATATCGGTGAGCTTTCGGACGTGACCGCAGAGCAGGTCAGAAATTCCCGGTCAGAGTATAAAAAGGCCGTAGATGCTCTTGCGCCGTTCAAGCGTTACATGGACGTCTACACGAGCCAGTGGTTCGGAAATGAACCGAGGACTGTGGGTAAAGGCAAGAAAAAGACTGAATACAACCCTGCCCTGGAATTTCTCCGATCCAAAGAATCCGAGGAATGGGCAAAGGCGCCGCACAAGGCCAAGCTCCCCGCAGAATGGAAGGGAATCGCCGCTACTACATTTGCTGCCGAGGAAGAGAAACATTTCTTTCACTGGGAGCTGGAGTTTCCCGAAGTTTTCTATGGCCCGCGTCCGGGAACTACACAGGTAATTGAACGAATCAAAGGGGCAGGCTTCGATGCGGTAATCGGCAATCCGCCGTATGATGTGCTTGCGAGTGAGGAGCTTGGGTTTGACGTGTCGCAAGACATCGAATTCTATGAGTCATCCACAGTCTATGTCCCCGCCATTAGAGGCAAGAAAAATCTCTACAAGCTCTTTATCTGTCGCGGCATAGATGTGACGGGAGCAAATAGGGCTTTTTCGTTTATTGTTCCGATGGCGCTTCTTGGAGACGATCAGGCGGCAGGTGTGCGGCGGCAGCTTCTTGAACAAACCGGCTTGATTTCAATTGAGGCATTGCCCCAGAAGGACGACCAACACAATCGGGTTTTTTCAGAGGCAAAACTATCCACAACAGTATTCGTCACTCGTTTGAATTCTACCGATGAACATTTTGCAGTTCGAACGCATCCGGGACGGTTAATTGCGAACGAGTCGCCCACACTTCGAATGACCGCTCCTCAAGTCTTGGCATTCGATCCGGAAAATGCGGCAATCCCCTCCTGCACACAGCAAGACTGGGAAATTGCATCGCGAATTGTGTCCTCACCAAACATCCATCGGATGCAGAAAATCGCCAAGTCATACCAGGGAGAGGTGAATGAGACAAATGAGAGGGCAAAAGGCACACTGACGACTGATGGCCGAAAACCGTTGGCGCTTCGGGGGGCCAACATCTGCATGTATGCGGTAAGAGATGCTTCCCAGGGTGAGGATGTTTTTGTTGATGTCGTAAAGTTTCTGAAAGACAAAGGATCAGATGCAAAAGCCTTTGCTCATAAGCATGAGAGGGTTGGTTTTCAGCGTAGCTCGCCCCAGAATAACTTTCGACGCATTATTCCTGCGCATATATCGAAAGGAAACTTCTGCCTTGATACTGTAAGTTATGTTACCAAGGAGTCTTCTCAAATTGATTTGGACTTACTGCTGGCGCTCCTGAATTCGCAGATTTTGGATTGGTACTTCCGGCTCGGCAGCACGAACTCCAAGGTCAATGAATATCAGTTCAACGCATTACCAGCGCCGACATTCAGCGATGAAGGCCCGAGTGTTGATTGGCGATCGTTGGTAAAATCCGGGAAGTGGGCAGATGTTGGAAATATGCTGTGTTCGGTTTGCACAGAGCCAGGTGTAATGCCGAAGTCGGTTCAGGAAGCAATGACCGAAATGAGCCGTCAAATCCAGAAGATCGAAGCCGCTCGTGTTCTTAAAAATAGATCCGAGCGATCCCGACTCGCACCTGAAAGCCAGCCGATACAGGATGCAATAGACAAGGTTCTATTCCGATGTTATGGGCTGTCCGATGAAGAGGCCGAGTATATTTCGAGACGATTACAAGAAATGCTTTAGCGTATTAATAGTGTATCCGGTCGGGGCCAATCCTCATTATAGGTTCGCAAGACAAGAGTGTCCAAATTTCATGGACGTGCACAAGTTGCCAAATAGGACTTTTTCAATAACCAGACAAGAAAAACTCAAAGTAAAATATAGGTTGACATTTGAGCGGAAATCTGATAAGAATGGACGTCAAAAAGGGGGTGTATATGGCATTTGAGAAGTTCACGCAAACCGGCAAGAGTTATAGGCCGAAGATATCTATCAGATCGAATGGACAAATAGGCTTTAATTTTGGGTGTATCGAAAAGTTTTCATTGGAAAAATACAAATATGCTGTCTTATACTTTGAAAAAGGGACAAAAACAATAGGAATTAAACCAACAAACCAAGAGGAGGAGGGCATTTGCAAGCTGCAGATTAGAAGTAAAAATGCAGCAATATCGGCAAAAGCTTTTCTTGACTACTTTGACATAGATTACAGAGTTAAGAAATCACAGCGATATGAGGCGCGTTGGAACGAGCAAGAAAGGATGATCACAGCAACGGTAGAATAATTGTCATATGAAGACAAAAAACTTGATTATTCTAAGTAATTTTGCTATAAGATTTTAAGAAAAAAAGGCTTGATTGGAAACCAACCAAGCCTTTAGGACGCACCGCATTAAGCAGGTGCGATTAGGGTAGTTTTAAGTTATATAAACTTAAAACATTTGTCAAGCAAAACTAACCTGCTCAATGTGTGAGCGTCCTAAGAAACCTTTATAGAAAGGAGGACCTCACTATTGAGCATTGATATCTTCCAGTACTCGTTTGAAGGTCCATTTACTTCTACGGACCGCATCGAAGACCGATCTGGTGTCTACGTAATTCTGTGCAATCAGAATAACGGGCACTACAATGTAACAGACGTCGGTGAATCTGCAACGGTTAAGTCCAGAGTGGAAAACCACGACCGAAGGTCATGTTGGGGCCTGCACTGCAATAGCAAACTTGTTGTGGCAGTTCTCTATACCCCAAACTTGCATCAAACCGGTCGCAAGCAGATAGAGCAGGAAATCCGGCGTAAGTACAATCCGCCATGCGGTGATCGGTAACAACAGGGGGCGTCACTTCGTGTGACGCCCCCTAAAATATGCCGAAGAAAGGATGGTTTTAAATGTCAGAATCTAAAAGCCACAAAAGGGCCAAACAAAAAGCTCCGGGAAAGACCGAAGTTCCTGTCCCGGGTGGTCGGATTGATTCAGCTACAAAAAAGACCGCCACACAGGTAGAGCGAAACAAGTCAAGTTTGCCTAACTCGGTTTCGAAGCTAAAAAGTAGCCGAAGGCCCCACAAGGTCTTGCAGGTTCCACATCCACTCATACCTGATGCTGCTGCCGAGATGAAACGACAGAAAGTCAAAGGCACAGTGAAAAACATGAGCGGGACCAAGAGACGGTCAGTTAGGTAGTATGACAGGATTCATACCAGTTTAGATTTCCGATGATTTAATCTCAAGTATGACTGGTGAAAACGGTGCTGAAATAAACCAGCCTCTTATACGGTCAGCAACTGAGGAGCAAAATAGGGACAGCGCCCATTTTACTTGGACGAGCAAAATAGGGACAGCGCCCATTTTACTTGACTGAACAAGTAAAGTGAAACATGCGGTTGAGGTCTTTGATTTTGCTCTATGAAATGTCAAGATTCAGGACCCTCGATAATTTTGGGCCGGTGAC
>Ga0210049_1001608_pt1 | contig 21365 bp, 24 predicted proteins | sample CryGeyCG2014_300_2_FD_183964 | JGI IMG/M metagenome (GOLD analysis project Ga0210049, IMG submission 183964) | Groundwater microbial communities from aquifer - Crystal Geyser CG06_land_8/20/14_3.00 (SPAdes) (version 2) | ecosystem: Environmental > Aquatic > Deep subsurface > Groundwater | place... | reverse complement strand
TGATACCGACTTTATGCGCTGTTGATTTTAATTCCATATTGCTCGCCTTCCGGCGAGCAAAGCTCACGCTAACTCACGAAAGGTTAGTGCGTGGCGCAGAAAATCCGCTCGCCACGCATTTATTTATGCAGAAAAGCGGCAAAACTCCAATCTTCAGATTGGAGATAAGCCGCTTTTAGCATCCTAAAAATCCGCGATTAAGAGAGCGTCCGGTCAAACTCCGGACTTTAGTCCGGAGTAGGACGCTCTCAGCGGATTTTTATGATCTTAGAACTAAATAAATATTGAGCCATTCATCTCAACGCACTAAAGTGCGGAGATTTCTGGCTCACGCTATTAACAAAATTTTGGAGGCTAAAATGGAAAACGGCGAGGAAGTAAATTGTGATATGTGTGGGGATTGAACAATAAGTTGCGATTGTTGTGGAGGTTAAAAATGGAAGACGAAACAGAGGAAAGCGACAAGAGTTGTGAGTGTTGCGGAGACTGAGCAACATGCAGTTCCCCCTCACTCTTGTCCAGATTGATATAACCAGTAAGTGTAATTTGAGTTGTAAATATTGTAGGAATTCTGCCTCTGAAAGGGACGAGATGAGCCTTTCTGACTGGTTACTTTTAGCCGATAGATTAAAAGAATTCGGTGTTAGAACTTTGGTCTTGAGTGGGGGAGAACCTTTTATTTTTGGCGGATTGGCTGAACTTGTCAAAAAGTTTTGGTGGGTGAAACATATTATTATAACTTCTAATGGCACAATTTTGGATAGAAAGGTTTTGGAGGAGATTAGGGATTGCAAGAATGTTGAGGTTCAGATTAGTTTGGATGGTGATGAAAAGCATCATGAGGAAATGCGTGGCAAGGGCAATTTTGAGAGGGCAATTGGCGGGATAAGGTTGTTGAGGGAATTTGAGATTCCTATTCATTTGAAGAGTGTGATTACAAAATTTAATGTTGATGATATGAGGAGTGTTGTTGGGATTGCTAACGATTTGGGTGTTGATAAGGTATTTATTAGGAGTGTGATTCCTGTGGGACACGCTGACGAACACCTTATGTCCGATACTGCTGAGTATGTTAGGAATTTTATTGATGCCAAGAAGTTTGGAGATTCTGTTGGCGTGAAGGTATTGAGTGGTGACCCTTTTCTGTTAAATCATCTGATTGATAAGAAGTTCTTGAGTGATGAGAGTGTGGTTGGGGGTTGTCTTGCTGGTATGTCTACTTTGTATTTCTCTTTTGCAGGTGATATTGGTGTGTGTTCTTATCTTAACAAGTTTTATGGAAATATCAAAAGCGATACTCTCAATTCGGCATTTCGGAGAATTTCTGATGATTTTCAGAATGTAAAAGTGAAACTGACTGGAAAGTGTGGAAATTGCAGGATTAAGCATGTTTGTGGCGGTTGTAGGGCGATGGCTTATTCAATTAGTGGCAATCTTTTCGGTGAAGACCCAAGAGCCAAATTCTGTGAGGCGAAAATATGGGAGAGTATCTGATTGGGAAGTTGAAAGAGAGGAATCTGCTCACGATAATTTCTGATTGTAGGGATTGTGCTCTTAAAGGATATTTTTCTGATGATGAGGATGAGTTGAAATTTGCCAGAAGTGTTATTCATTGTAGGGATTTTGACTGGTTTAAGAAAGAGAGAGATAAGATTTATCATGAGTATGATGCTTTTTGTGAGGATATTGAGGCTGTCCTGCCCAGCATTGAAAGGATTGATGATAATGTGGTGAGGTTGAGAACTCTTCTGCCCCTTTTTGAGAAGGCACTGCTTTTGGATGGGAAGCGTAGGAGTTTTGATATGGCATATAATGAGGAGGGCAGTATTGCTAACTATTTCAGTGCTGAACTAAAGAAAGTTGTGCCTTGGGATGATGCGTATTTTTGTCTTTTATCTATTAGTCCTACGAAGAGTTTTGAGATGAAAATGTTTGAGGACTTTTTGGGTTTTATGAAGGTTCTTCCTGAGAGTTTGGACTATTCTGCTTTTAGAGAAACTCCTGAATTTTCTTATTTGTTGAATGAGTATGCGAGAGGTAGTGTGGAAACTTTTGAAAGGCGATTCTCATTTTTCAAGAACTATCATGGAATAGAAGATAAAGTGTTGGAGCAAATGAGTGAGAAGTTGTGTGAGCAGAAGCGGAAGAAGGATGATGCTCTTGCCTTTTTGAAAAATAATGTTTCAGAAAGTCAGTTTGAGGAGATAATTCGTCTGATGAGTATTAATAATCAACTTACTGCTTTTAATTCTGTTGAAGACCCACATAGGCATTCGGGGTTGGATGGGCTTGAAGATTATTTTTTGAGGGATTTGATTTCAAGAACTCTTTATGATATGGGGCTTTTGGCTACTGATAAGATTACTGATTACCCTCAAAGATATGTTCTGAAAATTATGAAGGACGAGGTGGATAAGAAATGATTAAGATTTTGGAAGGCTTGGTTGTTTCATTGTCAGATGAGATGAAGAAGGAAGGTGGAGTTGAGGGAATTGCTCAACTTGTTTTATATTCTGTTGATATTAAGCATTTTGAAAAGGGCAGCATTATTATTGCAAAAATGACTAATGCTGATATGATGCCCATAATGTATCTTGCAAAAGCGGTAATTACTGATGAGGGTGGAATGTTGAGTCACGCTTCTGTGAATGCGAGGGAGTTGGGAGTTCCTTGTGTTGTTGGAACGAAGTATGCTACTGAAAAGATAAAAGATTATGCCAAAATATATATTAATCTTGCAGGGGAGGTGTATCTCTCATGACTTACATTTATGGCTGTGGGGGGAAGGGAGAATTTGGTAAGAAAGCGGAGAAGATTATTGCCCTTTATAATGCTGGAGTGAGAATTCCTTATAGCCTTTTTGTGGATAAGAGGGCTTTTTCAGATTTTCTCAGTCAAGGTGTTGATGATAAAACATTTTTGGACTTTCCACTGCCGAAGGATCTTGAGAGTGAACTTCAGCAGATTCCTCAAATGTTGTATGCGGTTCGTTCTTCTGCAAGTGCGGAAGATTCTGACAGTTTATCTTTTGCTGGGATGTATGATTCTTTTTTGATGGTTGAAAAGGGCGATGTGGGACAGAGAATCAGGCAGTGCTGGTATTCTTCTCTTGGAAAGAGAGTGAGGTTGTATAGGGAAAGAAACAATATCTCTTTTGTCAGGGGGGATATGGGAGTCATCATTCAGGAGATGATTTTGGGCGAGAAATCGGGTGTTACTTTCACTAAGAATCCTGTTTCAGGAGAAGATGAATTGGTAATTGAGGTTGTAAATGGGTTGTGTGAGAAACTTGTTTCTGGCTCTGAAACTCCAAGCACATATTTCCTCAACCATAAGGAGAAAAGTAGGATTGCTGATGCCAGATTGTCTGATGGCGAGTTGGAAATGCTGATTAAGAATGCGTCAAAAATAGAAGGTTTGTTTAGCGTTCCGCAGGATATTGAGTGGACAATAAGAAATAGAGAACTATACATTTTACAGACGAGACCAATCACGAGGTATTCATCATGAGAATCTTTACTGATAAGCCAAGTTTTCCTTCGGAAAAGGGCATAATTTTCATTTCTGGTGTAAGTGGTAATGCTTTATCAGACAGGTTTGATGCTATTTCAAAGGATTTTGCAGATGCGGGTTTCTATTTCTTGAGATTTGAAGGGTGGACTTCTCCTGAAGAATTGCACGAGATGAGTATTAAGAAGATTTTTTCTGAAATTGATGAAATGGTAAAAGTTTTGGAAGGGCTTGGATGCAAGAAGATTGGGCTTTTGGGCAAAAGTTTCGGGGGGGGAATTGCATTGACTTATTCCAATTCTTCTGTTGTTGCTGATGTTTTGTGGTCTCCCGCATTTGAGATTAGCAAGATTTCAACTTTTGAATCACATTTTACGACAAGGCTGAATGAGATAGGTAGTGCAAGAATACAAATTTCAGAAGATTTCCTGTCAAGAATCAACATTCCAGTTGCAATATTTCATGGTTCTAAAGATGAGAGGGTTAGCGTGAAGAATTCAAAGAAACTTGCATGGTTGATTCTTAATTCGGAATTGTTTGTGATTGAGGGGGCAGACCATTCCTTTACGGATAAGAAAAGTGATGAGTTTTTTAGGGCAAATGCTGTAAAATTTTTCCAAAAGAAGATGGAGGTAAAAAGCCATTTTTGATGTTTTTATTATTTTTTATTATTTTTATTGGGGGTGTTGGAAATGATGAAAATAGAGAAGATGAGCAATGAAGATGAAATACATGAGTTTGAGTTCGCTAATTCGGAAAACATTCATAATGAATTGGAAATGTTTCTTCATTCGTGGGGATTCTCTGGGGATGAATCGACTAAAGTTGATACGCCATTTTCTGAATTGAATGGAGGTTATATTTGTGTAAAAAAGAAGGGTATGAAGATTCACTTTTTCGTCTGCAATAACAAGACGCACATGGTGATTGATTCAAAAAAATCGCAGGAAAAAATAACGCAGTTAATGAAACAACATTTTGTATTTCCAAAATAGAAAAGAGAAAAGTTGAGTTGGAAAAATGAAACAGCAAGCCAATAATAAAGAATGGAGTTTATCCTCAAACGAGGAGTGAGAATATGCTTGCACCCCCCGATTCCTTACTTTCGGATGCCTCTTCTTTTGTTAAAGCAGAATTTAATTTATGGCAATTCTTCATTTTTTGAGCGGTTAAAAGTGCAAGTGCAAAATCAACCAATCACTCAAGAAGCGATAGCGCATAATCTCGCTAAAGCGGAAGAACAGAAAGAATATCTGTCTCAATTCTCTTTTAATGATAAAAGAAAAAAAGATTGTTCGGGGTATATCCAAAGCTTTTCCCAAAATGCTGAACAGCTCGCTCTTGGGAACAAGTCATTGATTCTTAAAAATCTTAAGCAGATTTATGGAAATAATTCTTGAGCGCTATCTGGATTCCGGAAATTCTTCAGTGCTCAATGCTGTTTCTCACGAGCTTGGCAAGTTTCGGACTGCTGTTCTCTATCCAGGTAATCCCTCTTATGCTTGTGATAATCTTCCTCTCATTTTCAAGATATTCAACAATCAGCATGAGAGTGTTGTGGTTAACCTTTTTCGGGAGAGCACGCTTTAAGTCAGCAAGAGAAAAGATGCTATCCTCCATCTTTTTCATTGTATTTTCAACCATGATGACTGTTTTCAGGTTTGGGTAATGCACAAGCTTCTGTTCCATTTTAATCACATTTTGATACTAATTAGTTGCTGATTGAGAAAAATGCATAAAACTTTTGAAAAATGAATAAAGGGTTTATTTGGTGAAAAGCTTCTTCTGCTGGCTGCTCCACTCCTGATTGCCTGATTTTTTTATCCACGCAGCATAGCTGTCCAAGAATGAAAGACGTTCCTTAAAATTCTGCTTCTGGTCTTTTTTCAGAGCAGCAAGGTCCACTTTTGGGATATTGTATTTTTTCATTTTATAAACATCGTAAACAAATGCCCTATTTTAAACTTTTGGTTAAACAGCTTCAGCAGTTTAAAATCAATGTCTTTTTTAAATAATGTATACAGATATCTCGCATCTTCTATGTCTTTCTCGCTTCCGAGAAAAAGCTTGAACGGTATCTGCAGCTCCAGAGGAGAAATAAATATTGTCTTATTGTTCAAAATGACTTTTTTTCTGTTTTTAAGCGCCCATTTCTCTACATCATTCTTATAAAATTTTAATTCAATATTCGGGATGTATTTGCGCTTTAAGGCAAATCTCAATGATGTCTTCTTTCTCAGATAAAGTTTATACGCATCTCCTGGCTTTTCTGTTATTATGCATTCAAACTTTTTCTCCATTTCCTGCCAGAATTCGATAAAATGGCTGTATGGAATCTTCTTAATTATTATGTCAATATCTTCTGAAGAACGGCTTCTTCCAAAGAGTATGGCAATATAACCTGAAACAATCACATAATCTATTTTGCACTTGTCTAAAACTGAAATAAATTTGATTAGGATCTCATCAAGAGGAGTGAGCTGTTTATTCAGGATAATTTTTTCTTTGTTTAATACTATTTTCATATAAACCACTAAGGTCTAATAGTTTATAAATTATTCTCATAGTTGTCTAATGGCATTATTTCCTCATTTAATTCTTGAATTAATTTTTTATGCAGAAAAGCGGCAAAACTCCAATCTTCAGATTGGAGATAAGCCGCTTTTAGCATCCTAAAAATCCGCGATTAAGAGAGCGTCCGGTCAAACTCCGGACTTTAGTCCGGAGTAGGACGCTCTCAGCGGATTTTTATGATGATATTTTTAGAAAAATTTAAATATACCATGTATTACATTGTATTACATGGAAGCTATTTGCGTAAGATTGGATGAGAGAATCCTGAAGAACATTGACTTAAGCATGAAAAATTTCAATTACACAACCAGGACAGATTTCATCAGAGAGGCAATAAGGGACAAGCTAAGAGAATTAGAAAAAGAGAGAGCCATAAAGGACTTCAAAAAATTTATGGGTTCTGCCAAATCCTCTGTGAGTGATGAAAGACATGAAGAGATTAGAGAGGAAGTAGCGAAAGGATACGCCAAAAAATTAGGGATTTAATCAGAGCAAATCTTCTGGCTTTTTAGAGAGGGCGATATCCTGCAGCTCTTCAAAATGATGGTCTCTTGTAATCACAGTGGCGCCTACATCTCTGGCTACAATTGCATGCAGTGCGTCTCCAAAAGGAATTCTCCTTTCTTTGCATAATCCAGCAGCTTCATTAAATTGTTCTGCTCGCACCTCTACTCTCCTAAGAAGATGAATGCGCTCTATAATACTGAGCATATCCTTTACTTTTTCTTCATCATAATCTTTTAGAAGCTCACGCTCAATAAAATCAGAGCAGAATATCAAACTTTCTTCACAAATTGCTTTTTTAAAGAATTCAAAAGCCCATTCGCCCAATGGCCTAAACCTGTCTCTCCTGTTTTCATAGTAATCTCTCCATATTAGAGTATCAACATAATACTTTTCTGGCATTTTAATTGTTTAATAGTTCTTACTTATGGTTTAATAAGAATTAACAAATACTTTCCGGAAATTCTTTGGGAATAATGTGAGTGCTCGGCGGATTATTAATGTGAACAATCGTTGTAAATATGTGAACATCTGCTTATTTTGAAGCGCATGGGCTCAACAAGCGAAATTTTCCCCTGCTCAAACACCTTCCTCAAAAAATCCGCTTCTTTCATAGTACTCTTCTACTCCTTTGATTATCACATGATTTCTTTCTATCTCTCTTATCAGCGGGCTTTTCCGATCATACTTTCCTGTTTTTATGCTCAATTTTGAGTCAAGCGCAATAAGCTCATCTTTGATTTTTTGGTCTTTCCCTTCAATGTAGATGTCTATGTCGCTCTTGTCTGAGGCAAGCCCTTTTGCGTATGAGCCGAAAAGCAGCGCGAGTTTGATTCTCCTGTCGCTTCTGATTGCCTTAACAGCAGCCCTAATCCTCGGATACTTATCAAGGCATTCAAGCAATTTATAAGTTTCCCCTAAAAATCCGAAAATCCTTGCCTCTTCACTTCTTTTCAAGAAATACACTTTGTTCCTGCCTTCAATCTTATAGTCAACGGCATTCTCATCAATCAAAATCTTGAGTTTCCTCTGGACAGTCATAGGATTTGTGCCTATCTGCTTTGCAATAGCCCGCACATGCCCCCTTTCCTTGAGAAGGAAGTTTACAATCTCCATTTCGTAACTTTTTTGTTTCATATGTAACAATAATGTTACATTAATATATAAAACTTTCTGAAGCAGGATTAAAGAAAAGAGAAGCCTTCATCTAACTTTTATGGAATTTAATGAATAGGGAATAAAAAAGAATAAAAATTTCTAAACCTCTTTTCCGCCGTAGATTTCCTTGTAGAGCGCCTGGACAGCGTCGTCAACTGTAACTATGCCCTTGATTGCTTCCTCAGTAATCACAAACCTGTTTTTCCTGTATGCAAGCTTCACCTTGTCTTCCAGTTCAAGCGGAAGCTCAAACAGCGAGAGGGAGTCAACCAGCTCGCTTAATTTTGACTCAGGGCTTATCCTCTCTGCAGGGAGCGATTTGTCCACATCGCAAAGCGCAGATTTCACCAGCTCATAAATTTTTGTCCTGTCTGCATCGTATTCCATTTTGCCTCACCTTTTTCATTCGGGAATTCCCCATTCCAACCTGGCAAGAATCTCCAAAACTCTTTTCCTGCCTGATTCGCCTTCCATTATCACTTCAATAGGCGTTCTCTTGTCCAGAGAGTCAATCGGAATGCTCAGCCAGTTTGAGAAAGCAGAATAATTTTCAAATAATTCATTCGCATTTTCCCATACATAAATTGAATTGTAGAGCGCCTGGACAGCGTTGTCAACTGTGTTCATTTTTTCCAATACTTTTCCGGGAATGGTGAAATCCTTTATCTTGTATGCTTCCCTGATTTTGTCCTCTATTTCAAACATGAGGTCCACGCTCATGAGCGAGTCAATTCCCAAATTTCTGAATTCCGAGTCAGGCCTTATCTCGCCTATAACTTGGGATTCAGCCACGCTGATTATTGAATCCTTGACTATGTTGTAAAGTTCTAATCTCTTGCTGTCATATTCCATATTTCTCACCTTCTGTAAATCTCCTCATTCTGGTCTGAATAAGAAGTGTTGAACATCTTTCTTTTCAGCTTCCTCGTTTGGGAGAGGAACTCCTCAGGAATCTGCTGTGCGTGAAGCACCACCCTTTTCACCACATCGTGCTTGGCGAACTTCTTGGAGTTGCCCGTTGTCCTGAACACAATCTCCCTGACATAGCCAACCAGCTTCTTGTTGGTCTCAAGCTCCTCAAGCGAGAAATACTTTATTGAGTGCTGCTTTGCGAACTTCTCGGCTTCTGCGCTGTTAAGGTAGACGTGGGCTGCCAGGTAGGGCTTCCTGTCGCCTATAACAACAGCTGAGTCAATAAGCTGATTCGCTATAAGCTCGTTCTCAATAAGCGCAGGATTCACCTTCTCGCCGTTAGTCAGCACGATTGTGTCATCATTCCTGCCTATTATCCTGACATAGTCATCTATCGTGCGCCTGACAAGGTCTCCTGTTGACAAAAACCTTTCTGAATCAATCATTCTTGAAGTCAGCTCTGGCTCCTTGTAGTAACCCTTCATCACATTCGGGCCCCTTATCTTCAGCAGCCCTATCTCCCCAGCCCTGACATCCTTGTTGTCCTCATCAACTATCCTGAACTCTATCCCTGAAAGCGCCTTTCCGACTGTGAATATCTTGTTGTGCTTGTGGTCCCTCGCAAAGTCAACCACAATTGTCTCTGTCATTCCGTAGCCCTCGCTTATCTGGGGAATTGTGGGCCTTCCTGCGCTGAAGAACTCGTCAATGTTTGAGGGCAATGGTCCTGCCCCGCTGGTGACTATCCTCAGACGCTTCCCGCCTATCTTCTCCTGTATCTTTGAGTATATCTCCTTCTGGGCGAGCGAGTGCAGCGGCGCATATAAGGCCTTATGGACTGCTGCAATCATCAGGCGCATGTTCTCAACAGGAGCGCTCTCCTCCCTGTATTCCGGCTCCTCTTTATTGAGAATCCTTCTTGCCCTGTCATACTTCTTTGCGCCTGCTATCAGCAGTGGGGCGAGCATCCTCTCAAGGGGATTTGACTCTGTGCTTATCTTCTTCATCGTCGCCTTGTAGAGCACGTTAAGTATGTCTGGGATTACCGCGAGTATTGTGTGCTCAGCCCTGTTCAGGTCATACATCAGCGTCTTTATGCTTCCGTAGAATATCGAGGCGCCAAGCCCGAGCATCACATATTCAACCTGACGCTCGTATGCGTGCCACACAGGGAGCACTGAAAGCAGCCTGTCATTCTCATTCACATTGAAGCCCTTGGGTATCTGCTCAATGTTGTTCATGTAATTGCCCTGGGTCAGCATCGCTCCCTTGGGAGTGCCTGTTGTGCCTGAGCTGTATATTATTGAGGCGAGGTCATCGCCTTTTATGCCCTTAATCCTATCAAGCACCTCATCCTTTTTTTCAGGAAGATGCTGCATTCCGTATTCCATGAGTTCTGAAAATGAGAGGATGTTGCCTGCTGCGCCCTTGAAATTATGGTCCATCACAACAATATAATCAAGATTCCTGCCTGCGTTAGGGAGCTTCTGAAGAGTAGAGAGGTCCTGCACAAGCGCTATCCTTGAGTCAGAATGAGGTATTATTGTTTCGAGAATCTCATTTGGAGTGTCTGCTGCCCTGGGCACGTCAGCTGCCCCTGCATACTGAATGCCGAGGTTGGCTATCATCCAGTCAGGGCTGTTGTCCATTACCATTGCTATGTGGTCGCCCTTTTTCACAGAAAGCTTATCCATCAATGCAAGTGCGAAGGCAGATGCGCTGTTGTCCAGCCGGCTGTATGTTATGAAGCTGTTCTCGCCGTTATTCTTGTAGACAAGCGCAGGCCTCTCGCCGAACCTGGCGACTGTTGCCTTGATAACCTCAGGGATTGTGCTGTATTTTTCAGAATAATCAGGGCTTGTCTCGGAAGCCTGCTTCTCATATTTTCTCTCCATCTCATAATCCAGGACAGGAAACCTGCTGGGAATCTTTCCCGGAGCGATAATCTGCTCAAGCCCGCTCTCTCTGTTATTTTTCATTTTGCATCAGCACACATTAATTGCTGCTAAAACCATAGTACTTGTTCCCAAAAGTAGTCGGGGTGTAGTCCGTAAGGATTTTCCGCCTGCACAATTCCAGATTTGTTGATTATGTCTATAAGATTCTTTTTATCTTCCTTTGTTGCACCTTCAAATCTCATTTTCCTATAGAACCTTATCTCTCCGTGACCGGCATCAATCAATTCTATGACCTCTTGAGAATTGGGAACATTCTTGCTGAGATATTCAATCAGTTTTCTGCATTCAGCTTCATTTTCAAGAAGGCTGGGATAAGCATAGCGTAATGAGCTCCACTCTCCCCTTGCTGCATGGTCTATTTGACTCCTTACATGCATAAACGAGTCAGCATATCTTTTTTTGCTCCAGTCATCTGTCTTTCCTGGATCAAACCTTCCCTCACCCACGCCTAAAAGAATGTTGCAGACTCGACCCGAGTACAAAATCAGTTCTGCATATCCTTTTTCCATGAGTATCATTTCTCAAAAACTGTCTTCCCCGCTGCTCCTGTGAAGATATTTATTATCATAAAGTAACAAAAGTAATTCCATATATAAAACTTTTTATGGCGTTCAGAAAAAATCTTCACTTCCCGTAAACTATCTTCCTTGCTTCTGGAAGCGCCTTCCTGTATTTCTCCTGGTGCTTCTTCAGCATTGCGTTCAAGAATGCTATGCAGTTCTTCTTGCACTCGCCGCACAAAAGCTTTCCTGCCCTGCACTCTGCATACGTCCCGTCAACGAATTTGTAGCTGGGATTGTGGAACTTTAAAATTTCATACACCTTGCACACGTCAGGATTGCCGCCTGTCTTCCTCTGCTCCTCAATGGATTCCCTGCCCCCTGTGAATGCCCTTGAGATTTTCCTCTTGACCTCTTCAGGTGTGTCCTTAAGGAATATTGCAGTGTCCGGCTCAGAGGAGCTCATCTTGCTCCCCTCCTTCAGCCCTGACAGGTGCCTGAAGTAGAAGAATGAGGGCATCTCAAAGTCGTAGTCCAATCTTTTAGCGACATCCCTTGTAAGGCGCGCATGGGGATCCTGGTCTATGCCTATGCCTGTTATTGTAGGCGCCTTGCCGAACATGTGGGGCATCTGCACGTGGAGGATGTCAGCGATTTGCAGCAGCACTGCAGATATCTTGCCTAAGTCGGTGTGCCCGTAGATTGCCTCGAACATCTTGTTCGTGATTTTCTTGGACACCTCATAAGTCAATTGGTAATACTCCCTCGGCATGTTGGACTGGGCGTAAATCTCAGAAGGCGGAACCCCCAGGGCAATTGCGTCTGCAGCATTCCTTACCGCAATCTCCTTTGCAGCTGCCATCGAGGGCACTTTAGCATCAGGCCTGCTGACATAGCCGTCTATGTCTGAGATGGAAAACCTGCTCTTCGCCCCGAGCTTCCTGAACAGAAGGTAGAAGTCAACGTCAATCTTGTGCCCGAGGTGCATCTCTCCAGAGGATGCAATCCCTGTGAGCTGCAAGAATTTCTTCTTGTGCCTTATTGCATCTGCTATTTTAGAGAAGTCCCTGTGGGCGACTATTATCTTCCTTTTGAAAAGATAACTGTCAGTGAGATTATATTCAGTAAATTTTGAGAGCCCAAACTCCTCAAAAACATGCTCATAGTCCTTTATAGCGCCTGAATCCCAGGCGTTTATGCTTGCCATGAAAAATCATAATGCAAATCCGTTTATAAATTTATTCCCGGGCTCAACAGTAATAGAGACAAAAAAGTTTATATACTGCATCGTTTTTAGAGGTTCTGCTGGCACGGAATTTTCGGGTGTCCTGAAAAGGATGTGGCTAAGGCAGCCTCTGCTGGGTGTTCGGCGATTAATACGGCGACTGGACATACCTCGTCGTATGCGATCTGCACCTGGGTAAGCTATGTCTCAAGCGCGAAGGAGATCACCTTCACGCAGCATCGAAGGTTAAGTTCGGTAGGTGTGTGCGAAGGAACTCTTTTACCGAGTCCAGAGTGCCAGCAAAAATTCTTCTCAAATGCTTTTCAATGTTTTTTAATCTATAATTTCAGGGAACTGATTAAGTCCCCTCAGTTGCGTCCGGGGCGGCTCTAACCAGCCCCAGAATGTGCCAGCAAAAATATTTTCTCAAAAATTTTTCATGCCTGCATAAGAGGTAATGCATTTCCAAGAAATTTTATGCAGAAAAGCGGCAAAACTCCAATCTTCAGATTGGAGATAAGCCGCTTTTAGCATCCTAAAAATCCGCGATTAAGAGAGCGTCCGGTCAAACTCCGGACTTTAGTCCGGAGTAGGACGCTCTCAGCGGATTTTTATGATTATTGTGTTTTATCACCAAAAAGTTTATATACTGCATAGTTTTTAGAGATTCTGCTGGCACGGAATTTTCGGGTATCCCTGAAAAGGACGTGGCTAAGGCAGCCTCTGCCGGGTGTTCGGCGATTAATGCGACGTCTGGACATACCTCGTCGTATGCGATCTGCACCTGGGTAAGCTATGTCTCAAGCACGAGGAAGATCACCTTTAACAACGCGAAAGGTTAAGTTCGAATAAGTAGTTGTAAGGAACTTTCTCACCGAGTCCAGAGTGCCAGCAAAAATTTCTTCTCAAGCAATTTTCAAGGTTGTTTCTCCTATATATTCTGAAAATTGGGAAATTATGAATTGGTTTTTTAGATTAGCTTTTTAAATTATTATGCAGAAAAGCGGCAAAACTCCAATCTTCAGATTGGAGATAAGCCGCTTTTAGCACAAAGAAATGTATTACATTTCTTGTGCAAGAAAACCTTGAGGTTTTCTTTGCATCCTAAAAATCCGCGATTAAGAGAGCGTCCGGTCAAACTCCGGACTTTAGTCCGGAGTAGGACGCTCTCAGCGGATTTTTATGATTCCTGGCTAAGCTTTTAAAATTATATTAACTAACTAGTGGTAAAAAAAGCAAGGCTTAAATATATGCTCTGTTTATGCCTGTCTATGGCAGGATTTTTGAATTCAAAGATGCCGAAGTTTGAATATTACGCTGCGAAGCTGGAGTGCGCAGTTAGGATAGCTGAAATGCTGAAAAAGGAACAGCCAAGGCTGAGCGAGCTTGAGCATGAGGTTTACTGGCTCCTCGGCGCGAGAAAGACAAAAGAGGAGAAGCACAATTTTATGATATCGACTATGACTGATTTTGAGTCAGAATACACAAATAAACTTGAGAAATCCATTGAGCAGCTTGATGAAACAAAGGCGCTTAAAACAAGGCATTGGGCGATATTCTTCAATGATTACGGCTGCAAAGATAAGAAGGTTATAAATGCTGGCGGCGAAAGGGTTGAAGTCCAGTTCAAAGAGTATTTCACTATTGATGCGCCCTCAAGCATTGAGCAATGCGTAAAAAATGCCTATACCCTCGCTGAGATAGTGCCTGATATCGCAGATTCTGTGAAAAAGCTGAGCATTAAGACAGGAGATAACGTTTCGTTCAAGATTCCAGTAAACCCGATGCACCTCTACTCCTATGTTGATAATTTTGTCGTGTACTACCAAAGAAAGCAGACAGGTGCTGAAGTCAGAAAAGCAATAGAGCCGATTCTCAAAGAGCACGGGATAAACGCTGACAGGAAGTTAAGAAATTTGTCCGGCTTTGATTTCAAGTCGGAGTTCAGCGGCTCAAGGTTCAACGGCAGCTACACCCAGCTCATCTCAACGGTGATAGCGGCTGAACTGATTAAGTCGAGAAATGGCTCCCCTGGCTTGCTTACAGAGAGGATAATAACACGGAAAACCCAGCTCTCAAGATTGAGTCCTGAGGAGATGGTGCGCGCCCTGGAGGGAATATGAAATGAGCCAGGAATATGAACAGCCGATTGAAGTATTGCTCAGCAGGATTGAAAATCAACCAGAGCCCTCAATTCTGAGGAATCAGTTCATTGCAGTTCTCCAGCTTTACTACGACGGGCTTGTGGACAGGAAGCCGGGGCACGAGCCAGGAAAAGAGTGGATTGAGCAGAGGGACACCCTTGAGGACATCTGCCTTGCTTACAAAGATTTCTTTGGCAATTACTACTTTGAAAAAAGCAGTGAGAATATGAAAAGAGCCACTGCCAGAGCAAAAGATGCTGTTCTTGGACACCGGGAAGAGCTTTTATTATACAAAAGCGGCAGCAGTGCAAAAATGAGGCATCTCTCGTTCGCTGAAGATGATATGAAGAATTTCAGCGAGTTGATTCGCTTGAACGCCAGCAGGATTCCCCTTGATACAATAGTGGCAATTTCCTCAGGCGGATTTGAGCCGGCGTTTGTGGCAATGCATCTCTATGATAAAGCGTCTTTTCGGGCGGTCCGCTACTCACACAACCACTTCTCTGATTCAAAGGTGCTTCTGCCAAAGAACCAGCCTGCAGATTATCTTAAGGATGAGATAACCGGCAGAAATGTATTGCTGGTTGATGATGTGCTTGCCACTGGAGAGAGCTTTATGGAAGTGAGCTCATACCTCAGCGAAATGATGCCAAAAAAACTTACATGCGCAGTTGTTTATCTGATGGGAATCGAAGATGAGCTGTATTACAAAATTAAAAGGTTGAGAAGCCCCCAGGTTAAAGAATTGAATCGGGAATCGCCATTTGAGTCGGAAACATTCTTTTTCACAATGTGCAAGAATCAGCGCCGCCCATTACATTTCATGACTCTTAAGCGCTGATATTCCCATCGTGGCAAGGTATGAAAGCGCTATCCCGACAGTGTACATAAATGAGAACATTGGGATTATCTCGCTGCTGAGTGTGATTGGAATTCTCAGGGATTTTATCAGGTAGCTGCTGAATGCGAATATTATTGCTGAAACCACTAGAGCCAGCGCAGGCGCCATCAGCGGCATTATTATCTGATTTGAAAGAGCATTGAGCTTCTTTGCAAGCATTATCAGCCCCGAGCCGAACGCGAAGCCGAGCCCTGCCATTGATAAGTAAAGCATCTGCGGGCTTCTCAGGTTGCTCAATATTATTATGACAAAGAGGAGCACCAGCAGGTGGTTTGTGGCTATGAGCGCTGCTATCGAGCCCCAGTAGAAGAGCGGCTTCTGGTAAAGCTTGTAGCTCTTTATCAGGGCGTAGAGAAGCAGCCCCTGGTTGACGAGCCAGAAGAGCATGAATAGCGCTGAGTCGTAGAAAACCCCCTGGTTGCCTGCCAGGGCGCCCCTGAAGAGCCCGAGGAAAGCCCTTGTTATCAGGCGCACTGCTATGGGAATGCCGTAAAAGGCGAGCATGGCAAAGCTCGCCGCTATCCCGATTACAAAGCATGCAGCATAAATCATTATCACTTTCTTCTCGCTCTTTGAGGCGTGGATTGGCTGGAAATGGTGCAATTTCTTCTTCTCAAATGAGCGGATAATTGCCCTTATGAAGAGCTGCGTCTTCTTGTGCAGGTTGTTTATCCTGAAGAAGTTCTCAATTACATAGTAGATGTCTGTCCTGAGGTAGAAGTAGAACTGCCAGGCAATCCCAAGCATCTCCAGGAGCGCTATGAATTTCAGGAATGAATATGCGAACTGCGGCATCATAATCATGTGCATGTCAGAGAGGAAAAGCGCGATTATGCAGAGAGCCGCTATCACCAGGTCCACACCTATGCCTGCAAAGTAAACCCTGTAGCGCTTCTTCCTGTCAAGAGAATAGACATTTGTGACATCTGTGACAGCCACGAGATAGTAAAGCCGGTTTGTGATTCCAAATGATGCCGGCACATTGTATGAGCGGCAGGCAGCATGGTGGGCGAACTCATGGACAAACACGAGCAGCCAGCCCACGAAAAAGGAAGCTATCACAACTATTGAAATCTCGCTGACAAAGAAATAGTCCGACTGCCTGGGAAAATATCCGTGAAAAAAAATCATGATTGCAATTGCGAAGAATATCAGCACTGCGTATATTGCATATGCCGCCTCGCTGAAGAGCCACGAAACATGAGCCGGCTTTATCCAGGAAAACATGGGGCTTATGCGCTTTGCATTCGGGTTCTGGATTGGGATGCCGTCAATCGCCCTGACAAACTCGTGCCTCAGCAGGTTCCTTATGAATGCATCGATGTTGACATTGCCGAAATGCTCCCTTGAGATTTTCCTTATCTCAGAAACATTCCTGCCACGCTCGAAAAGCCGGAGTATCTCATAGCCCTTCTCTGATATGCTGACATAAATTTCGCTGTTCTCATTGCCGACAATCCAGGAGCTGCCCTCGCGCCTCTTTACAAGGTCCACAAGCGAGAATGCGCTCTGCTCTGTGTAAATCCTCATCCCTTTTTCCCGATTGGAAATTGGGCTGTGCCTTTATTAATTTTTCTAAGGGAGATGTTTGAAAACAATATAGTCAGATAAAAAAATAAAGAAAAAGGGTCAGAATCAGCCCACAGCGAGGAACGCCCACCACGGCCTTCTGACTTTTATCACATTGCCGTTTTCCGCGTCAATCTGCGCGCTCTCCTGGATTTTCGCCTGGAAGAGCCCGAGCACCCTTACCTTTTTCTCCACTTTCATCTCATAGGCAGCCCTGCTCTGGTTTCCGCTTCCAACCTCCTTAAGCTCTATTGTGCAGTTGTTAATCTCGCATTTCGCCTTCAGCACTTCAATCGCCCTTTCTGAGGCAGCATCGGGCATTATTTTTACCTCTGCATTGAGCCCGTTGGAAAGGTGCACAGTGAACCTTGTTTTGTTGCCTGTGGTGTTCTGGCTCAGGTTTAGCTGCGAGTTTGCCTCAACATTCCTGGCACTCATTATGAGCCCTTTTTCTCCCTCCTGAACCTCAACCTGCTCGCCGCTTTCCAACTGATAGTTCCCGGCCCTGACTCTCTCCTCAGCCCTTATCTGGGTGGCGTTGCCCTGGTTTTGTATCTCTGCTGCTGTCTGCAGCTCTGCTGTTTCATTAGCGATCTGACTTGAAACGCCTGCGTTAAGCCCTGTCTCAATTTTGTTATTGCCTGCCTGAGGCCCTTCAGCAAGAACAAACGCTGCCAGAAGCAGAATTGCAACGAAAAAAATTCCAAGTTTCCTCATTTTTTTATCACCTGCTATTTTGTTTTTGTATAATAATGTATAATAATAAGAATTCAGTATAAAAAAGTTTTCATAAAAAACTCATAGGTGCTAAAAAATTATAGGATATGTATAAAATATGCAGAAATTAAAATTTTGAAGGGCGGGCCGAAGCCCACCCGTCAAAATTATCTATCACTGAGTGAATAAAAGTTGCGCAGTATATAAAACTTTGCAAGAAAAATGTCCTTTTAAAAAAATATTTATAGAGTGGATTATTAGCAAGAGCCTATGAGCAGAATTCCTCACGATCCGGATGAAATAATTGCAGTAGTGGACGATGAAGACAGAATAATAAGCAGAACTACAAGAAAAGAAGCTCATGAAAAGGGATTGCTGCACAGGGAAGCATACGCCTACCTCATCAATTCCAGAAAACAGGTGTTGTTGCAGAAAAGAGCAGACAACCATCTTTGGGACCATTCTGTTGGGGGGCATTTTCCTCTTGAACAAGATTATCAGGAAGGAGCGTTGAGAGAATTCAGAGAGGAATTGGGAATAAATCTGGATAAGAGCGAATTCAAGGAGATTGCAAATGAGAGAACAAAGATGACTTCTCACAATGGAAAAAATGTCCGTTTTGTCAAAGTGTTTCTGATTAAAAAGGATATTCCGGCAGAAAACTTTAGTAGTGACGAGGGGGAGGTTGAGGAGATAAGATATTTTGACATTGATGAATTAAAAGAGTTATTATCACATCCGGAAAAAATTACCAATACTGCCAAATATTTAATCGAAAAATACATTCTGAAAGAACTTTGATAGATGCAAAGTGTATTTATAGGAAATCATAAAAATCCGCTGAGAGCGTCCTACTCCGGACTAAAGTCCGGAGTTTGACCGGACGCTCTCTTAATCGCGGATTTTTAGGATGCAAAGAAAACCTCAAGGTTTTCTTGCACAAGAAATGTAATACATTTCTTTGTGCTAAAAGCGGCTTATCTCCAATCTGAAGATTGGAGTTTTGCCGCTTTTCTGCATAACATTAATAATTGTATAAATTGATGTTATTTCCTAATAAGCAAATCACTAAAAACATACAAAAATTAGAGTGATTTGCTATAACATCGGAATTCAAGAAATTTTTGGCTCTATAAATCATGCTTCCGCTGTTCCCGTTTAACTTACCATCCTCTCAATTCTTCTTTACAGCGCCTTAGGGTTGAAATCTTTCCGGAAGATTTTCAGGTTGGGTGAAATTCTTCTCATTTTTCCGCATTAAGTGTTTTAAAGAAAAAAGCCCTATATGTTAATAATGAATTTTGGAGGGATGAAAGATGGATGAGCGCTATTTCGGGATGATAAATGATGAGATATCGCTGAGGGAGTGCCAGCCGATATTCAAGGATGTCACAGCTGTGCTTAGGAATAACCCGGGCATGACAATCGACGGGCTTGTCAGCGAGCTGCTGAAGGACGAGGGGCTGGACAAGGAGGAGTTTGCCCTCAAGAGGAACATACAGGACTACATGTCTTCTGCGATGAGCCACAAGGAGAACGGGCTTGTGATGAGGATTGTGGACCTCTCAAATGTCAACATCGCCGAGTTGGAAAACTCGAAGTATGATTACAGGGCAGTTGAGCTGAATGGCGCGAAGACACAGATAATAACCGACTACAGGAACATCAGGGCAATGCCTCTTTTCCAGGACGCGAAATACACCGACCCCGAGACAAAGAGGGATGTGGGCTACAAGGGGCTCTACATAGTGATTTCAAAAATACAGCAGGGCGGTTTTGATGGAAAAATCAGGGCTTGAGAGAATGCTTGAGGGCAGCACATGCATTCTTTCAGATGGCGCCCTGTATGTGCTGGACGAGGACATGCGGGAAGATGACCCTTTTGCATTTGCTAAGGTGTTCGGCTGCAGCTGGCCCGCCTTTCCGGCAGGAAACACGCTTTTCTATGACAGGCAGTTCCTGCTCGACAACATTGCCCAGGCAAAGGAAGAGGCAGAGAAAGTGTTAAGGCAGAATTCAGCAAAGCGCCAGGATGACTCGCGGCTCGCACAGCTCTTTGAGAAGAATCCTATTGCAAAGCTCGCATTCGGCGAGGGCGGGCTTTTTTCTGCCCCAAAAATAAGCGGCTCGCTGATTTACAAGGATAGGAAAAAAGAGGAGGTTAGCCATTCTTCTTCAGTTGAGCAGATTCTCTCTGACATCTATCTCTCAGGATTCTTTCCAAAAAATTATGAGATGTTCTCTTCACAAGGCAAGATTTTCTCGCTGAGGCGCGAGAGCGGCCAGGAGGCAGCAGTTGAACTGAACGGGATTAAATACAATCCTGAGGGGGCTTTTTCAGAGGGAAGAATCTCTGAAATCTGCTGGCGCTCCCTAGCCGAGCGGCTCTCAGCGGAGTCAAAGCCGGCAGATGCGCCCTCGCTGGATGTTTCGCAGGTGGAGAAATTCATTTCAGATATGAATTCAAAAGGGGTTTTTGAGAGAAATTATTTCGGAATCGCAAAAATCAACGGCAGGATGTATGCCTACAAATGGATAAACTCAAGGAAGGAATACGCGCTCCAGAATTTCTGGGATAGGCAGGGCTATCTTTTTTCCACTGCGAAGGTTGCCTGCGAGATAATATTCCAGGGCAGCACCCTTCTTCCTCCGAAAGATGAGACATTTGTCATAGAGGAATACAACCATCCCTTTCTGCACTATAATAAAGAAATGGAGAGCATCTGCATATTCAAGGACGGGTTTTCAGAGGAGATGAGGCGCTGCAGCGCAGTGCCCCAGAAATATGAGAGGGCCCTCTCATTCGGCGAAAAGACGCTTCTTTCAGGATACACGAACGATTCTGAGATGAAACCCTGGCACGTGCTGAATGTTGCGAATTTTGCAGGAGAGTATTCAAGGTACAAGAACCTGCTGGCTGAGAAAAAGCCATTGTTTTCAAATGTAGAGACAAAGTGAGGCAACCATACTGAGGCAATCAAAGTGAGAGAATCAAATTGAAGCAATCAAAGTGAAACAATCAGAGTGGGGCAATCAAAATGAGCATAGCAAAAAAACTTGGGAGGATAGCTGCTTCAGAGGAGCTTTTGGGAATTCTTTCAGGAGTCAAAATAACAGATTACGCCCTCACAAAGGCGAATATGTATGCTGGGGTGGTGTGCGAGCTTTCCTCGCTTGAGATTGAGTGCGGCGGCTTCCTTGCCGCAGAGAGGGGCTCGGATGTTGCTGATGACGCCTATCTGTTCACTGACCAGGAGGTCTGCCATGACGGATATGTTGGAAAGCCCGGAATGCTCAGCTCTGTTATTGAGGAGATTGCAGCTTCAGGAAAGCGGGTCATCGGCTGGTGGCACAGCCACGATTCAATGCCTGCGTTCCATTCCCAAAGGGACGAGCAGAACTTCAGGCAGCTCTTCCTCTCAGTCGCGCCCTACAACCAGGTTGTGCTCTCTGAAAGGAGAATTCCAATCAAGGAAAGCGCAATAGAGAGGATTGTGAGGGGAGGGAAGGAAAAGATAAGGATTTCTGGCAGCAGCATAATAGAGATTCAGGCGCCTGAAAACTCGAATCTTCTGCCCAATCTTCTGCCCAATCTTCAGCCCAATCTTCCACCTAATCTTCTGCAGGAAGCATATGAAATAGAGAGGATAAGCTCGGGCTTTGCATACAGCGTTGTGGTGAGCCTGGGCAGCG
>Ga0210049_1001607_pt1 | contig 21367 bp, 18 predicted proteins | sample CryGeyCG2014_300_2_FD_183964 | JGI IMG/M metagenome (GOLD analysis project Ga0210049, IMG submission 183964) | Groundwater microbial communities from aquifer - Crystal Geyser CG06_land_8/20/14_3.00 (SPAdes) (version 2) | ecosystem: Environmental > Aquatic > Deep subsurface > Groundwater | place... | reverse complement strand
TTGACATTGTCACATTTGAAAAAATAAACAAATTTTTCAAGCACATACAAGTTTAAAAAGGACATTTCAGCTTAAAAAGCTACCATTTCCCTCCAAACTTCCATGAATATCACCTCCTTTAAGAGACATTCTAAGAGACCTTCGCTGGCTTCTTGGTAACAATAACAACATACCCCCCCCCAAGTCAATAGCTTTTTTCAAAATTTTAGAAATTTTTTCGAGATCTACCTCTACATCGTTCATGCAAGAAAACCATTGTCTTTAAGCCAAATTTGCTTCTTTTGTAACTTACAATTACGAGAACGAAAACGGTTAAGATGTTTCTTGTAAATCAACTCTGCAGCCTCTTCAAAGGAAAGCTTCTTTTTTGGCATGACGATCTTCAAAATCTCTAACGAATCTTTTAAGGTAAGCATTGGGGCTTTGGGAGCAAGTCTTCGTTTGAGGCGAAGTAAAAATAACATAGCCAAAAGCACCATCGCAGTGTGATGATGCCATCCCCTCCAGCCTGTAACCTGGTATTCATCAAGCCCTGCCAACCCTTTAGCATCTTGCAAAGAACGCTCTACAAAATAACGTCTGCTCTGCCACTCTGCCAGAGTTTCAATGGGAGTAGAATCTTTTGCATTGGAAAAGGAGAATTTGGTATCGGATCCATCCAGCTCTTGACGGATAAGCAACCAAACTGGTTTGGGGTGGGGAATCTCGTCCTCTATTCGCCATACCCTAAGGGCAGAAAACCTAATCCATAGCTCCCCTCTCTGGGTATCTCGTACTTTAAGGGTGTGCCATGCTATCTTATCGGAGGATAACAATTGCCTCACCTCAGAAGGTTCTCCTTGCAATACCTTCAGCTTACTAGGGAGTCGTCCCCTGGTTCCATCTCGCTCTGGCAAACCTACTTCCGGGTATTCCAGGTAGACTCTGGTATTGCAGGGGATGTCTGCCACATATACGACATCGTTCCCTTCCAATTGGGTCAAAAGCCAGGGTTGTTCACCATAATGAGCATCCATTCCAACAAGCTCAAAGGGGATTCCCCTTTTCTTTGCCTTAAGAATCATTTCCAGACCCAACTCTGCCTTGGTGCGAAGTCCTCGAGCCTCCATTGGTATACCTGCTCTTTCACACCGTTTGGGATCATTAGTCCATTCAGCAGGCAAGTACAACCGGCGATCAATCAAGATAGCTTCAGTGGGAGTGCTATAGGCCAGAAATACTCCCACTTGACAGTTGTCCACCTTCCCCAGTGCTCCACAATACTGACGGGCTACCCCCACGGATTCCGTTCCTTGTTTGGGAATCCCACTCTCATCCAGAATCAATGCCCCAGATACTTCGTCTTGAGACAACAACTCCACTGCACGCTTTCCAACAGCCTCTATCAGAGGTTCATCTTCCCATGGAGAGTTGGATATAAAATGGGACAAAGACTGTTCATCCTCGTTTACAACTTCAACTGACATACGACTCATATTCCTCCGAGATTCCAAAAGCAATTGACCCTTCAAGTAATCCAAACCCTGAGGTGCTACAGTCCTGGTAGATGTACGAAAAAAATCTGCAAACTCACCGTGAAGCCTTACCAACATATCAGTATTTTGTTGTATATCTCCTGCATTCAGATTATAATACATCTTCAAGGTTCCTCCAGATATAGGTTAACATCTTATTCCTTTTCCTTTATCCTTTCTGGAGGATACCTTATTTTACGATTTTTTCAAATGTGACAATGTCAAGATAATTCTCTTGAATTTATAACTCTTTTGTCGTACAATGCTTTTAAAAATATCATACAATACTGTTTTCAATCCTTTCTAGTAGAGCGTTTCAATAATACCGTTATGGTATTGTCTTTTCGAGCAAAGCGAGAAGTCTGATTGAAATCAATAGTATGAAACCGCGGTAATTTTCAGGACTTGTTGGCAGTCGTTCTAATTAACAAAGTAAGATTTCTTTTTGAGGCTGGTTTAGGACGCCCTGCCCTATTTTGAAATTGAAAGGAGGTGACTTAATCGTGGCAGAGCGTGAAACCGGCGTTGTTAAATGGTTCAATTCCAGTAAAGGCTATGGCTTCATCACCCGGGACCAGGGGACAGATGTTTTCGTACACTATAGTGCCCTTCGCGGCGAGGGCTATCGTTCGTTAGAGGAAGGACAGCGGGTGGAATTCACTGTGGGTAAAGGAGAAAAAGGCCCTCAGGCGCAAGACGTAGATGTTCTATCTTAAAAAAACAAAAGTACACTTAATTCGTGCGACGTACATATAAAGTACGTCGCACGAATTAACACTTCATAAGTCAACTACTATCCCGACTTGTCGGGATAGCTTGAGGCACAAAGGCACAGAGTAACAAAGGCACAAAGTCGAGAGATCTGAAGAGAATGAGAGTTGTTTGGGTTCCTATAAGATGTTTACAAAGCCTGTCTGCGTGCAACGCACAGGCAGGCGGTATTTGGACAGGTTGTGTCCTGTATTCCGATCGTTTTCCTAAAACTTTGTGCCTATGTGCCTTTGTCTCTTTGTGCCTGAATAGCTACAAAATTCTTCAACCCAATTGAGAGGAGAGTAATTACTAACCCGATGATTCCAAACCAACTAATGAATCTTTCAGACCAATATATTGCATCCACCTACTCCCGTTTACCTGTAGTAATTGTAAAAGGCTCCGGTTGCAAGTTATGGGACTCTGAGGGTAAAGAGTATCTTGATTTTGTCGGTGGGCTAGCAGTATGCAACTTAGGGCACTGCCATCCTGATGTTGTAAAAGCAATAAAAGAACAGGCTGATGCCCTTATACACGTATCAAACCTCTACTACACGGAGCCTCAAACTAAATTAGCAAAGCTCTTAGTGGAAAACTCTTTTGCAGACAGGGTGTTTTTTTGTAACAGTGGAGCAGAGGCAAACGAAGCGGCAATTAAGCTGGCTCGCAAGTATTCAAAAGAAAAGAACGGAAATGAGAGATTCGAAATCATAACTATGGTAAACTCCTTTCACGGTCGGACCATAGCCACTATTACGGCAACAGGACAGGAGAAGTTCCGCAACGGTTTTGAACCCTTACTCCCGGGTTTTAAATATACAGAATTCAATGACCTGGAGGCAATAGAGGAAGCTATTGATGGTGCAACCTGTGCTGTCATGGTTGAACCAATTCAAGGAGAAGGCGGAGTAAACTGCCCGTCGGATAACTATCTAAAAGGGCTTAGAAAAATCTGTGATGGTCACGGTTTGTTGCTTATATTCGACGAGGTGCAGGTGGGTATAGGAAGAACAGGAACCCTGTTCGCTTATGAGGGCTATGATGTAGAGCCTGATATTATGACCCTTGCTAAGGGGCTGGCAGGAGGATTGCCCATAGGTGCCATGCTGGCAAGGGAAGAAATCGCCAGGAGTTTCTCTCCCGGCTCTCATGCCTCAACCTTTGGAGGAAATCCTGTAGTAGCAGCCTCTGCTTTAGCTACTATAAATACTATTTTAGATAATGGGGTTTTGGGAAACTGTATTGAGGTAGGAAACTACCTTTCCCAGAAGCTTAATGAATTGAAGCAGAAATATCCCTTTGTTAAAGACCTTAAAGGTAAAGGGCTTATCTTCGGGATGGAGTTAGGATTTGATGGTGGTGATACTGTCAAACAATGCCTCAAGAAGGGTCTCCTAATCAACTGTACAATGGGTAAAACCCTTCGTTTTCTTCCCCCCCTTATAGTCACTAAACGGGAAGTGGATACAATGGTTAGCATTTTAGACGATGTGTTTTCTAGAATCTTAGGATCATCTCCAAATTAGTTGGCAAAAGTTAAGACATAGTTTTGCTACTCATTTGTTAGAAAATGGGGTTGATCTAAGGTACATCCAGGAGATATTAGATCATAAAAGTAGCAAGACCACCGAGACTTACACAGATGTAAGCATTAGGGATATAGGGAGAATCAAAAGTCCATTGGACAGCTTGACTATAAATCAATCTAAAAAGAAAGGGGATGAAGAAAGAGAGTAGTTCAGCTAGAAGGAGGTATATCCGAACCAAGTTCGGATATACCTCCAAAATGGAAGGATATCGGAATTTAGTTCTGATATAAACAAGTTAGACGAAATGGCGGCTGAAAATATGTTTAAGATGACACAATAAGATAATAGGGAGACGATAATGAGCAAAGAAGCGGTATTAGCGGTATTGGAAAGGGCAGCAGAGGACGACAAGTTCATTGGCCACCTGACGGATGACTTTGCCGAAGTGGTTAAAGATTATGACTTGACTTGGGAGGAAACGGCTGCACTTTCAAGTGGGGATGTCCGCTGGATAGAGGCCAATATTGGCAAGCTGGATAAGCGGTTAAGGACGTGGTTAGACTGTCGGCTTCAGCAAGAGAAGTGGTAGGAGGGTATCAATGGAAGAACGTTTAAACACAATTTTATCATCTTTCGAGGGGGAAAAAAGTGAACTAATTCCGATATTACAGCACGTTCAGGGAGAGTTCGGTTACCTTTCTGAACAGGCTATGCTTGAAATCGCTAGACATACTGGTGCACCAGAGAGCCGAGTGTATGCTGTAGCATCGTTCTATGCACAATTTAGGTTTACTCCTATGGGCAAAAACCACATCATGGCGTGCCGGGGGACTTCATGCCATGTCAGAGGGGGACCGCGGATATTGGAGGAAACGGAGAAGAGATTGGGTATCAAAGAAGGAGAAACTACTCCTGACTTGGAATACTCTCTTGAAACTGTGGCTTGTATCGGATGCTGCGGTTTATCACCTTGTATAATGATAAACAAAAAAGTGGAAGCCAAAATGACTCCCAAAAGAGTAGCAGAACTTTTTGCCAGAGGTGAAGGATGATGAACTTTGAGGAGATGAGGCGTCGAGCAAAAAAAGAATGGGAAGCCTTAATGCAAATGGAAAAACCATTGATTCTCGTAGGTACTGCTACATGTGGCCGTTCTGCCGGTGCATTAAAGGTGTGGGAAACGCTTCAGAAAGAATTAGAAAACTGTGGGGTTGAGTGCAATATCATTGAAGTAGGCTGTATTGGGTTGTGTTATCTCGAACCGCTTATTACTATCATTAAGCCATCTCGCCCGGGTATTTGTTATGGCGAAGTTAACCCGGAGAAGATAGTGGAACTTGTCAAAGGTTATCTTATTAATGATAACCCGCTGCCTCATTATGCCCTAGGAACTATTGGAGATGAGAGAATTGATGGAATTCCTAAACTATTTGATATCCCTGTTTTTAAGCCTCAAGTGAGGAGAGTTTTGGCCAACTGTGGCTTTATCGACCCTACAAATATTAACCATTACCTGGCTAATGATGGCTATAATGGTTTCATGAAGACCATCAAGATGACGCCAGAGGAGATAATTGAGGAGATAAAGAGGTCAGGTTTAAGGGGAAGAGGAGGGGCAGGTTTCCCTACCTGGCGGAAATGGCAGTTTTGTTTGGAGGCGAAAGGTGTGGGTAAATATCTTATCTGTAATGCAGATGAAGGCGACCCTGGTGCCTTTATGAATAGGTCACTTCTCGAAGGCGACCCGCATTCCGTATTGGAAGGGATGCTTATAGCTGCTTATGCCATTGGTGCAAGGGAAGGTTATATATATTGTCGTGCAGAATATCCCCTCGCTTTAGAAAGATTAAGGCAGGCTATAAGGCAGATGGAGGAGTGCAGCCTTTTAGGGAACAACATCTTCGGTTCTAACTTTAGTTTTCATATAAAGATCAAAGAGGGTGCAGGAGCTTTTGTCTGTGGCGAGGAGACTGCACTTATCGCTTCCATCGAGGGTAAGAGAGGTATGCCTCGCCCACGTCCACCTTTCCCAGCTATCTCAGGCTTATGGGGAAAACCTACAGTTATTAATAATGTAGAGACTCTGGCATCGATAGCACTTATCCTACAGAAAGGATCCGATTGGTATGCTCAATATGGCACTGAACAGAGCAAAGGCACAAAAACTTTTGCTTTAGCGGGTAAGGTAAAACATACGGGTCTTATTGAGGTGCCGTTGGGTATTTCCCTGGGACAGATAATCTATGATATAGGCGGAGGGGTTCTTAACGATAAGAAATTCAAAGCCGTTCAAACAGGCGGTCCTTCAGGTGGTTGTATCCCTTCTAGTCTTTCGGGTGTTCCAGTAGACTATGAGTCACTTAAGGCAACCGGCTCAATAATGGGCTCCGGTGGCATAGTGGTGATGGACGAGGATATTTGCATGGTGGATTTTGCCCGCTTTTTCCTTGACTTTGTCCAAAAGGAGTCTTGTGGCGAGTGTGTGCCCTGCAGGCTTGGCACAAAACAGATGCTTGACATCTTAGAAGATATAACCAAGGGAAAGGGCAGATCAGGAGATATTGACCTGCTTACCGAACTGGCCGAAGGAGTTAAGACAGGCTCGCTTTGCGGACTTGGACAGACGGTACCTAATCCGGTACTTACTACCATTCGCTACTTTCGAGACGAGTACGAGGCACATATAAAATATAAGAGATGTCCCGCTGCTGCATGTAAAGAGATAATTTCATCGCCATGCCAGCATACTTGTCCAATAGGTACAGAGGCAAACACCTATATCTCCCTCATCGCAGAAAAACGTTTCAAAGAAGCATGGGATATAATCAAAAAGGACAATCCTCTGCCCTCTGTATGTGCCAGAGTTTGCCATCATCCGTGTGAATCCAAATGCGAAGCCGGCAAATGGGCGGACCCTATCGCTATTAGAACGCTTAAAAGGTTCATTACGGACTACGCACTGGAAGCCGGAATATACAATTCAACCAAAAAGCCCAAAATAGATAAGGAGAAAGTCGCCATTGTCGGTTCGGGGCCGGCGGGGCTGACGGCGGGCCACTATCTTGCTGAGAAAGGATATGATGTTACAATCTTTGAGGCTTTGGACGTTCCGGGTGGGGCGCCGGCTGTGTACATACCGGAATATAGATTGCCTAAAGATATACTAAATATTGATATAGCAAATATCAAAAAAGCAGGTGTGAAAATTAAGACAAATACCAAAATTGGTGAAGATATACCTTTCAGTGACCTTTTAAAAAATTACCGGGCTGTTTTTATCGCTACGGGTACGCATAAATCTAAGATGTTACGCATTCCGAACGAAGATGCCGATGGCGTTTCAGATGCTTTGGAGTTTTTGGAAGATGTGAACCTCAAAAAGAAGGTTAAAATAGGCAAAAAGGTGGGAATCATCGGTGGAGGTAATGCTGCTGTTGATGCAGCTAGAGTCGCCGGAAGAATCAAAGGTTGTGAAAAAGTCACAATAATTTATAGGAGAACAAGGGTAGAAATGCCTGCGTTCAAAGAAGAAATTGAAGCTGCTATTGAGGAAGGAATTGAGATGCAATTCCTATCAGCCCCTTCCGGAATAATGACTAAAAATGGGAAGGTTACGGGAATTAAGTGTATAAAAATGGAATTAGGAGCGACAGATAACAGCGGCAGAAAAAGACCTATTCCCATCGAAAGCTCTGAATTTGTTATCGATCTGGATACTTTAATAGTGGCAATTGGAGAAGAACCTGATCTGAGTTTCCTTGACACAGGCCATAGTTTGGAAATCTCAAGAGGCAATACAATAGTAGTAAACCCGGAAACATTTGCAACAAACATAGATGGGATTTTCGCTGGTGGAGATGTGGTGACGGGGCCCAACACTGTAGTAGAAGCTATGTCCTCCGGGAAGATTGTTGCAGAAATGATTGATAAATACATCCGCGGAGAAAGTTTGGGCAGAGAATATAAATTGACCAGACCATCGATGTATGTGCCTCCTGTCGAATTGACAGAAAAAGAGATGGAGGAAGCAAGAAGAGTTGAAATACCACATCTATCGATGGAGAAGAAAACCAATAACTTTAACGAGGTAGATTTAACTATTACGGAAGCGATGGCAATAAAAGAGGCTAAACGCTGTCTCAGATGTGATTTAAATACTGAAGATGGAAAAAGATGGCTACAGCAAAAACAACAAGCCGCGCAAGGGGGAGGATAATGGATAAAATTTCATTAACTATTGATGGTCAGGAGATCATAGCAAATAACGGTACGACCATTTTAGAAACGGCCCTGGAAAACGGCATTTACATACCACATCTCTGTCATCACCCGGATCTCGAACCTGTAGGCGTATGCAGGTTATGCATGGTAGAAATTAAGGGTAGAGGATTGACTATTTCTTGTAAGGCCCCGGTTGAAGAGGGAATGGTTGCCAGAACAGAAAGCAACGAAATCAACAAAGCGCGTCGTATGGCTGTGGAGTTGCTAATAGTAAATCACCATGCAGATTGCCTTTCCTGTGCTAAAAATACCCAGTGTAAATTGCAGGAAGTAGCTAACTACATCGGTATTGAAGAAAAGCGTCTGCAACGCTTAAGGAAACCAACCGGCCAATTCGCTATTGACACCTCTAATCCGTTTTTCGACCGAGACCCCAATAGGTGTGTACTCTGTGGCATCTGTGTGCGCACCTGTGAAGAGATCCAGGGAGTTAGCGCTATAGACTTTGCATTTCGGGGTTATGGTACTACAGTCAGTACCTTCGGAAATAAGCCTCTGTTAGAATCGAGATGTGAGTCCTGCGGAGAATGTGTTGTCCGCTGTCCTGTTGGCGCTTTAATACCTAAGAATGTACAACAACCTTCCCGCGAGGTGAAGAGCATTTGTCCTTACTGCGGTTGTGGGTGCGGTATCTACTTAGGCGTCAGAGGCTCTACCATTGTTAATCTGAGGGGCGATCCTGATAACCCGGTAAACAGAGGAAGCCTCTGCGTGAAAGGCCGCTTTGGTTATGAGTTTATAAACCATCCTGAACGGCTGACCCGGCCGCTTATTAAGCGGAATGGTAAATTTGTTGAAGTTGCGTGGGATGAAGCCTTAAATTTTGTTGCCAAAAGGCTTGCCGATTATAAGGGGGGCCATTTTGCCTTCATTGCCTCTGCTAAATGCACAAATGAAGAGAACTATCTATTCCAGAAATTTACCAGAACGGTGATGGGAACAAACAATATTGACCACTGTGCCCGCCTCTGACACTCCCCTACCGTGGCTGGTCTAGCCACAGCTTTTGGTAGTGGCGCCATGACTAACTCCATCAATGAAATTAGCGATGCTGCCTGTATCTTTGCTATAGGCACCAACACCACAGTAGCCCACCCAATAATCGGGCTGCAGATAAAAAAGGCTGTACAGAATGGCGCAAAGCTCATTGTGGCCAACCCAGGGAAGATCGATCTCTGTCGCTTTGCTGGTCTCTTCTTACAGCACCGACCTGGAACCGATGTTGCTCTGCTTATGGGGATGATGAGGGTTATCGTTGACGAAGGTCTATCTGACCTATCCTTTATTGAGAAACGCACCGAGAATATCGAGGATTTCAAGAATTCCCTTGCCAGTTTTGACCTAAATTTTGTAGAGCAGACTACAGGGGTAAGCCGGGAGAAGATAATTGAAGCAGTTAGAACCTATGCCACCTGCAAGCCTGCCATTGTTCTCTATTCCATGGGTATCACTCAACATTCCCACGGCACCGATAATGTGCTGGCGATTAGCAATCTAGCGCTTCTCACGGGGAACATCGGCAAGCGAGGGGCAGGGGTTAATCCATTGCGGGGACAGAACAATGTCCAGGGTGCCTGTGACATGGGTGCCCTGCCCAATGTCTATCCAGGATATCAGCGGGTAGAGGATCCAGAGGTAAGAAGAAGATTCGAGGCGGCCTGGAATAGTAGTTTAAACGATTCTCCAGGGCTGACACTTACCGAAATCTTTAATGCTATAGATGAAGGGAAGATTAAAGCTCTCCACTTGGTTGGCGAAAATCCTGTTTTGAGCGATGCTAATGCCAAACACGTTGAGGAGTCTCTCAAGAGGTTGGAGTTTCTTGTAGTTCAAGATATATTTCTTTCAGAAACAGCGAGATTCGCCGATGTTATCTTGCCTGCCGCATCCTTTGCCGAGAAGGATGGAACATTCACGAACACCGAGCGTCGTGTTCAGCGGATACGTAAAGCAATAGAGCCAATCGGCGAAGCAAAACCCGATTGGTGGATCCAATGCCAGATTGCCAAAAAACTCGGGAGGCAGGGATTTGATTTTTCACACCCCATGGAGATCATGGAGGAGATTGCTTCTCTCACCCCTAACTACAAAGGCATATCTTACGAGAGATTGGAAAACGGAGGTTTACAATGGCCTTGCGTTACACGAGAACACCCTGGGACACCAATACTTCATACGGAGCGATTTCCTACGAAAACGGGCAGAGGTAAGTTTATGCCTCTCAGATATAAGCCAGCAGCAGAGATTCCAGATGATGAGTATCCCTTACTTCTTACTACTGATCGCAGTCTTTACCATTACCACACAGGCACTATGACGCGAAAGGTGGATGGTCTCAATGTACTGCGTAACCATGAGCTGGTAGAAATTAACCAAAAGGATGCCACTGCTTTGGGGATTACTGATGGTGAGGTGGTGCGGGTGATTTCTCGTCGAGGGGAAGTAACGGCTAAGGTAAAGGTGAGAGATGTTTTTTCATCCGGGGTAGTTTCCATGACCTTTCACTTTGCCGAAAGCCCTACCAATGTACTCACGAGTCCTGCCCTAGACCCTGTGGCAAAAATACCTGAGACGAAAGTGTGCGCGGTACGAATAGAGAAGTTGGAAGGGTGAGTGCAATAGGAGTGACAATGATTCTGCCGCCGCATCGCCTAACACAGCATAAAAGGTTCGTGCCTTATGGCACTCACCCAAATTTTTGCTTCGCAAAAACTTCTTTTATGCTGAAATCGTTATCGGAAATTGTGATCCATAAAAAAGCCATCTTGAAAATCAATATTTGAAAAGTGAATAAGATGTTAAGCATCAAAAACCTCTCTGTAAGATTTATAGATAGAAAAAATACAGTTTATGCTGTTAATAATCTCTCGTTTGAAGTCGGTAAAGGGGAGACTTTAGGTATTGTTGGTGAATCTGGCTGTGGAAAAACTGTGACATGTCGAGCTATTTTGCAACTTAATAGGGGGGCTCAAACGAAAGGAGAAATTCTTTTTGATGGAGAGGATATTTTAAAGTTAAGTGAATCTGAATTGCGAAAAATAAGGGGGAGCCGAATTTCTATGATTTTCCAAAATCCTGCATCCTCTCTAAATCCGGTGGTTAAAATTGGTACCCAAATGATTGAGGTCATTAAATATCATCAGCAAGTTCCTAAAGAAAAAGCAAAAGATGCTGCGATTGGTTTGCTAAAAGAAATGGAAATGCCCTCATCTCTGGAAAAATTAAATGAATATCCTCATCAACAAAGTGGGGGGACTAATCAAAGAATTATGATAGCAATGGCTCTATCCTGCAATCCTGACATCTTGATTGCAGATGAACCAACTGCATCACTCGATGTTACTGTTCAGAATCAAATACTTAATATTTTTAGCAAGGTAAAAAGAGAAAAGAATATCGGAATTATTTTTGTTACCCATAATCTTGGGGTCATTTATGAAATTGCTGACAGGGTATTAATTATGTATCAAGGAACGTTAATGGAAGAAGGAAATACTAAGGAAATATTTGAAAATCCTTTGCATCCTTACACAAAAACGCTGCTTTCCTCAATTCCATTATACGGAAAGGACAAAATAATTTTAAGTGGCGAGCCGTCTTCCCCACTCACATTGCCAGATGGGTGTCCTTTTGCCTCAAGGTGTCCGAACTTTATTGGGAATATATGTTTAAATACACTGCCGGAAATTATCGGCGATAAACATAAAGTAAGATGTCATTTGTACGATAAGGGGAAATCTTAAATAAATTAGGAAATAAAAGATGAAAAGAACCTGGTGGATAGCAATAATAGTGATTATTGCGGGCGTGTTCATATTTTTGTTGTCACCGAAAGATTCACAGAAGTCAAAAAGTGAAGTCGTTCTGAACGATATTCTTCAGCTTCAGCAAGTGCAGATAAGTTCTTTTGACCCTGTGGACGCCTATCATGCCGGTCATATTCAGATGGTTAAACAACTATACAACACTCTGGTTGATATAGATATTAGCGGGAAACCTGTTCCATCTCTGGCAAAAGAATGGGAAAGTGATGATGGAATAACTTGGCGCTTCTATTTACGGGAAAATGTATATTTTATAGAAGACCCTTGTTTTGCCAATAAATCGGAAAGGATATTTACTGCAACTGATGTAAAATACACCTTTGAACGACTACTTAATAAGAATTCAAAATCATTAGGGATCTCGTATTTTACAAATATTTTAGGCGCAGAAAAATATAGAAAGGGGGAAAGCAACAATATTGAAGGAATCAGAGCTATTGACGACCATACCGTTGATTTTGTTCTTAAGAAAGAGGATTTTTCTTTCCCTGCTTTGCTTACCCTGTCTTATGTAAGTATTGTTAAAGAGAAAGCAGTTGAGCATTACGGAGAGGCTTCTAATCACCACCCCGTGGGAACAGGTCCATTTATCCTGCAGAAATACGAACCCGACAAAGAGATTACTTTAATTAAAAATAGAGATTACTGGGAAAAACAAGCGGGACACCGATTACCTTATGTTGATAAAGTTATTGTTCATTTAACCACAGATGAAAATTTAGCTCTTTTGATGTTTAAAAACAAAAAAGCTGATTTTCTGGAACTCAGTTTTCCTTTATTAAGGCAACTTAGAACAATGAGCATTCCATTTAGTCATAACATAGAAACAAAGGAAAACCCCCAACTTAATTTTTACCTGTATAATCTTCAAAAAATAAGAGATGAGAAGATACGCAAGGCGATTAACTATGCTATAAATCGTAATGAACTTCAGAAAATTTTATCAGAAGAGGGAAATGTTACAAGGGGCTTATATCCCCCGGCAATTTTTAAGGAACTCGCTTCATCAAAGGATATTTTGAGTTATGATCCAGATAAAGCTAAGGCATACTTGAATAAGATCAAAAGCCTTAATCTTGTTTGTTTTGAGGATATCCTTTCAAAGTCTATTGCTAATTTTATTGCCGGGTCCCTCAAAAAATACAATATAGATGTTGAAATAGAATCTGTCCCCTTCCCTGTTCTTGTGGATAGGTTAACAAAAGGTAAATACGATTTGATACAGATTTATTGGGGGCCTTTATATACAGATGTAAGCCATTATCTAAATCCTTTCTTGACGTCTTCATTCCCCCCTGCCGGCAACAATTTCAACAAATACAGCAACTCCGAATTTGATAAGCTGGTTACGGAAGCAAAATTGCTTCCGGAAAATAAACGCAAAGATAATTTTCTAAAAGCAGAAGACGTGATTCTCAGTGACATGCCATTCCTTCTGCTCTATTTCAAAAATACCATAAGGGTTTCAAATGAAAAGTTTGACATGCCGCTTCATCCACTCGGATATAGGTTTTACAAATATGCAAAGAAAAGATAATTTTTCATGAATGAAGGAATGCAAAAGAGAGTAATATACAGAATTGCTTTTTTAGCATTGACTATCCTTTTTATTCCCCTTGTGCCTATAGTCATAATCTTTGCGGGGGTTAGTTCGCCTGAGTATGTAATAAAGGGCACCTTAAATATGGACTTGTCTCAGATGCAAACAGTGAGCTATTGGAAAATCTATTCCAGTTTCTTGCGCAATATTATATGCTTTGATTGGGGAACATCAACGGCTTCCGGCCAGTCAGCCCTCAGTATAGTTTCTTCTGGAATGCTGGAATCCCTGAAAATTATCATACCTTCGATTATTATCAGTTATATAATAGGTACGCTCATAGGGATCTGGGCAGAAAAGAGTAAAAAAGCAAATAGTATATGGAATAAATCCCAATTTATATTTTATATTCCAATGATTGTAATTTCCTATCTGATGTTATATTTTTTAAGCTTTGTCGGTGTTGATTTTCTATCAAATGTAAAATATGTAGCTGCAATGATAGCTCTATCTGTCTATCCGGTCTATGTTATCACCAATGCTCTGAAAAAGACGCTGCAAGAATTGGGCAGCAGTGATTTTTTAGTGTTTCATATGGCTTTGGGATTTAGTACTGACGAAATATGGGAAAAATTTTGCTATAAGTTTATTGTTATTGATTATTTATCATTCTTTGAAAATATGTTGATATTTATGATTGGCTTTCTATTCTTTGTAGAAACACCGTTCGGTATTCACGGAATGGGATATAAATTCGTAATCGCTATTCAAAGGTTTGATTATCCGGTTATAATCGGATTTTGTATTTTTGGCATTACTTTATTAAGCATTGTGGGACTGATAGTGGAAGCCATAAAACTAAAACTTGATCCGAGGCTCACAAGTGTGTAGTCTGTATGATAAAAGTCGTTTAAAATATTTTACAGGACTGAGCCTATTGCTGGTCGCAATTGTTCTAATATATAAATATGAAGTGTCTCTCAATAACAATGTAATGTTTTTACCTCCGACCTGGCATCACTGGTTTGGTACAGATGTCATTGGAAACGATGTTTTCCTTAAAGCCATATATGCTTTGTTTGTGGCGGTAGTTACTATTGCTATTGTCTTGCCTGCGATTTATATTGGAGGGTTAATAGTTGGCATTCTCGTTTCTTACTTTGATAATCCAAAACTCAGGGAGTTTTTCCTAAATCTCGTTCATTACTGGGTGACATTACCTGTGCTTTTAATTGCGGTCTTCCTTTTGATTTTAGTAGGAGCCGGACAAGGTAATGTGATTGGAATCTTGATATTCGTGCTTATACCAAGTCATTCTTTGTATGTTTATAATCAAATGGAGGAGGCAAAAAAGCAAGATTTTGTTATTGCGAAAAGGAGTTATGGTTTCTCAAAAGGATACATATTTTCACATCATCTGTTTCCTTACGTAAAAAATTCATTTAATACCTATACACTTTCCCGAATGCCTGAAATATTGATGATGGATTTAGCATTTAATTTTTTAGGGCTTGGCGTGCAGCCACCACATTCAAGCTTTGGGAGGATGCTCTTTGATGGGCTTTCGTTTATGTTTTCGGCTTGGTGGATGTGGGTGTTTGCTGTCATTCTGGTGATTTTGCTCTTTGTTTTGATAAATTCGATAGTAATGAGTATCCTCAAAAAGGAAGAAGAGGTTAGATATGGATAATGATCAACAAAAACTTAAAAACGAACAGGCGGAAATTCTAAAGAATATGAAAAGCTCTTATAAAAAAGAGCGGTTAATTCCGTTTGTAGGGGCAGGGTTCTCAAAGAATATAATAGGTTATCCAGATTGGGATGGTTTTGTAAGGAGGCTTTCTAGAAAGATAGACAAAAACCAAAATTTTTTAAAAAATCTTCTGGGTAGTAATAATTTGCAATCTGTAGAATATTTTATGATAAGAACGTTAATAAAAAACGAGAGGATGAATGATAAGGACTGGTATGACACTGGCAAAAATTATGTTAAAGAAGAACTTAATGATTTATTTAAGAGGAAAAAATTTAATAAAGATACTTGGCAGGCACAAGTAGCTTTGATAAGCTTAAAAAATTTTAGTTTAATTTACACGACTAATTGGGATGATACTTTGGAGAAAACTTGTAAAGAGATTTTAAGTGGGACTCGATACATACTATATTATACGATTGCTCAATTAGAAAACCTTAAGGAGAAGTACGACGAAAATATAAGGGCGAATAAAGATGCAAGAATGAAGCTAATTATAAAGCTACATGGTGATTATTCGGATGCTAAAACAATTATTGCTTCAGAATATGATTATTACCACAGGATGAATACATTTAATGCATTAGATACAGTTTTTCAAAATGATTCACTATTAAATGATTTCCTATTCTTGGGCTTTAGTTTCAACGATGTTAATATAAATTATTTGCTGTACCAGATTAATTACATGAGGGAATCTGTAAAGCCGACTAACAAAGTATACCTACTTTCAATTCTGAAACCAGACTATTCTTATTATCAATTATTCAAAGATCATAAACATATTAATGTTTTTTACTTATTTGAGGATTTAAACGAATACAATGTATTTTCATCCATAAGAAATAAAAGGGAAAAAACGATAAAATTGAGGGATAAAACCGTTGAATTTCTAAATAAAATATCTAATAATGAATTAAAACCGTTAGCGAACTAAAAAGTATCTTAATTTAAAGAGGAGAGGAATAAAAAATGGCTATAGGCTTTTCTGGTAGCAATGGCGGAATTACTGCAAATCAAAAAAGGATTCCCAGAAGTGATTTGCAGTATCCAATCTTTACAGGAAAGTATGCATACCCGATGGAGGTATCATACTTTATCAACAATGTTTGCAACCTCAGATGCAGGCATTGCTACGTAGCTTATGAGGAAAACAAAAACGCTCTATCCGTAGAAGAGTGGAAAAGGGTTTTTGACGGACTCATCTCGATGGGTGCCCTTACATTTGGAAATGTGGGCAAAGAGCCTCTTTTAGACTGGGATGAAACGAGAGGATTGCTCTCTTACTTTAAGGGGAAGAAGGAATCCATTCCGAAACTGCGCTTCGGGTTTGTAACCAACGGAACACTGCTGGATGGAGCAAAAATAGAAGACCTTGATAGAATCCAGCCTGATTATATTGATATTAGTCTGGATGGTACAAAAGATGCCCACGATTACATCCGGGGTTCAGGAAGTTATGAAAGGACAATGAACAACCTTAAGATTATGTCTCAATACAAAGCAACTGAGACGGTGTTCATTAGTTTCACAGCAAATAGATTAAACCTCTCTACGATTGGTGGATTGATAGATGCTCTTTACAACCTGAGTGTAAAAAAGATTTTAATTTCCCCTTACGTTACTCGGGATAAGACAGATAGACTCTACCTATCAGATGAGGGGATTATAAAATGGGCAGAGAAGCTACTCGCCGGCAATGTGATTGATTTTAGTAAATATCAAGGACTGAACATCTATATAAAAAATGACTACACAACCACCTTTAGTTTAATGGAGAAACTTGCGCACAGCGGGATAATTGATAAGCATAATCTACTTGTCGATGATTATGGAGTAATCTTCAATAAATATACCTTCAATAGGAATGATGTTTACCTTAATTATCTTCCCTGGGATGACTTTCTTGTGCGGGCCATCAGAATCAGCCATGACGGATATGTGAGCAACTGCTTTGACATGTTCTTCACAGAATATCCTGAAAGGGCAATCGGGAATGTGCGAAGGAGTTCTATTAGAGAGATTTTGCACTATAATACTCAGTTGTTGGCAGTAGGCTGATCTGTAAGCTTTTTGTTGAGAGCACAATTCCATAAGAAGGGCTAACGGGCACAACTTCCGATAACATGGCGGAAAAGACTATCGTCCAAACCCTTCGGGTTTCTTTTGCACCGATACCGTTAGTCTGTCCTAAAAATGAAAAATTTCCTTTGGAGCGAACATGAGCAGGATTTTTGGGGTACCCGTCTTGACGAAGCGGAAGATAAGCATTTTCAGGTGTTTGAGCCTTAAGGGCGAGTTTCTGAAAATGCCTGAAGCGAGTCATAGATGGGTCAAAAAACCTGAACCAGAGAGCGGAAAGGGGAATTTTTCAGTGTGAGCTAATAAGATAAATAAACGGGGTCATCAGTATGAAAACGAAAATAAATAAGGTAGTCCTGGCATATTCCGGAGGCTTAGACACCTCTGTTATACTGAAGTGGCTGATAGAGACATACGGCTGTGATGTTGTCGCCTATACTGCCAATCTAGGGCAGGCAGAGGAGCTTGAAAATTTAGAAGAGAAGGCAATAAAGACCGGGGCATGTAAAGTTTATATAGAGGACTTGCAGGAAGAATTCGTAAGTGATTATATATTCCCCATGTTAAAGGCAAATGCTGTCTATGAAAGTGGATACCTATTGGGGACATCCATTGCCAGACCTCTAATCGCAAAAAAACAGATTGAGATTGCCAGGAAGGAAGGGGCAGACGCAGTATGTCATGGGGCAACAGGTAAGGGAAACGACCAGGTCAGATTCGAGTTAACATATCTGGCACTTGACCCCCAGATCAAAATTGTCGCCCCTTGGAGGGAGTGGGAATTTGATTCCCGAAAGTCCCTTATCAAATATGCAAAGAAACACAAAATCCCCGTTACTATAACAGAAGAAAAACCATACAGCAGTGACCGAAACCTGTTTCATATAAGTTTCGAGGGGGGTATCCTTGAAGACCCATGGATAGAACCCAGCGAAGACATGTATATCCTCTCAGTATCTCCCGAAGATGCGCCAGATAAAACTACTTACCTTGAGATTGATTTTGAAGCAGGCATTCCAACAGCCGTTGACGGTGAAAAGAAGAGTCCTGCAAATCTATTGAAGCATCTCAATAGCCTGGGTGGCAGAAACGGGATAGGACGGGTTGACATAGTAGAGAACAGATATGTGGGCATGAAATCTCGCGGTGTATATGAAACACCTGGAGGAACCATCTTGCATACCGCTCATAGGGCTATAGAGTCTATAACAATGGACAGGGAGGTTATGCACTTCAGGGATTCTCTGATCCCAAAATACTCAGAGCTTATCTATAATGGTTACTGGTTTTCACCAGAGATGGAACTCTTAAGAAAGACAATCGATGAGACACAAAAGGATGTTTCCGGAACAGTAAGACTGAAATTATACAAAGGCAATTGCCTTGTAGTGGGTAGAAAATCACCTGAATCTCTCTATCACCATGATTTTGCTACCTTTGAGAAGGATACGGTTTATAACCAAAAAGATGCTGAAGGTTTTATCAAAACAAATGCCCTCAGGTTAAGAATACACGGAATGAAAAAGGGGAGATGATAGGTTCTACAGGTGGAAGGAGGTGGTGTTAGTCCATAGGAAGGAATATCCGACATAGTCGTCTATACCTCCAAAATGGAATAAAAGACGATATCGTCGTCTGTGAACAAGTTAGTTGTTCATTGCGGGCAACGAAAAAACAAAATAGAGGGAATCTATTTTACTTTTTGAGCATAGGAACAATAAAAGTATCATATCACTTCAACATGCGTATTGTACTAAAAATAACTGCCATAGGAGGTTTTTATGAAGAGCCACAGATTCGATCTCTCATTTGTTGATCCTAAGGAAAGGGGTTTTCCTGCATCCCCAAGAGCCCAAATATACGTCAAGACTCACTCCAGCGATGAAAAGGGAAGAATCTACGTTACTCCAATATGTGCATCTCTTTTTGAATTTGAAGCACAATGTAATCTGCTCACAAAAGAGATTGAATCTATCCGAAAGAAAGCTCAGAGGAAATATAAAACCAAATGAACCCAACACAAAAGAAGATAGTGTCCATCGGATTTGTCCTTTTGGGCCTTCTCGGAATAATTGCAATATTTATTGCAAGAGATGTAGTTGTTGGAGAGGGATTTTCCCGCGCCTTAGACGCCTGGACAGCCTTTATAAAAATTTTTGCTATTTCTTTTTTGCCTCCTGCTCTTGTGGTAATTTTAGTTTGCTTAGGAATATATATTATGACGAGAGACAAATAAATGCTCGCAACGACAACTAACAAATCTGTTCGACTTCGTCTGTGCCGCGCCCGTTATCTGCTCATTGTGGACAAAACGAGGAGTAAACGATGGATTCAGAAAAAGACCTTAGACCAATAATCGCTATGATTTTTGTACCTGGACTATATATTTGTCTTTTTATTTCTGCAGCCTTATCAGTGATAGCCGCTGGTCTATTGATATCACTATTGTATTGGATTTTTTCCTTTATTCATCGTATTCCGGTTGGGATAATGGCATTAATTGCAATTGGGGGGTTGTTAGGTGTATTTTATTCCATCCGAGGAGGTTGGAGGGCGATTCAGAAGGCTGTCGTACGTTGTCATGCTGTAACCATCACAAAAGAACAGGCCCCGAAACTCTTTGCAATGATTAGTGATCTCTCTACTAAAATGTTGGCTTCAATTCCAAATAATATAGTGCTTGAACTTGGCATGAATTTATTTGTTACTGAATCAAAAGTGATTACTTTTGATGGAGAGTACAAATCCCGCACTCTTTGTCTTAGCGCACCAATGTTGCATGTCCTAATGCCCGATGAATTAAAGGCAATTATTGCCCATGAATTAGCGCATTTTACTGGTAATGACACAGTTTACAGCAGATGGTTTTATCCAATATATCGGGGGACTTCGAGTGCACTTATTGATATGGCTAATGTTGGGGCTTCAGGAAGTAACAATGTCGCATGGGCGTCGCTTGCACTTATTATCCCCATGCGGGTATTGAGGGTATACTTAGAAATTTTTGCGAGAATTGAAAATCATATAGGCCGGCAAAGGGAGCTACGTGCCGATTATTTTGCTGCGAAGGCATCATCATCGACAATAATGGCATCTGCGCTAATAAAGGCACATGTTTATGGGGCATTATGGCATCAGGTGTTGGAGAAGTGGATTGTTGATGCACTGAATGAGGACAAAGTTTTTCGCAATATTTCAGAAGTATTCGCCTCAACCTTTCTCTCTGAGAAATCTCTGCTACAGGAAATTGCTCAGGACTCATCAACGCACCTAACGCACCCAACCGATACTCATCCGAGCCTTAGAGAAAGGCTGAACGCACTCAGTGAAAATCGAATTGAAGATTTAGGCATAGAAGGAGAAACAGCAGCGAGTCTATTTTCCAATTTGTCATCACTTGAAGAAAAACTTACAGAATATGAAACATCACTAATTGCACAGTATCACCCTAATGTTAATAGAGAAAAATTGGAAAAAGAAGCGGAGATCGATTTCTCTCAGCGTGTCTTGTGCAGCGATGGGAACTGTATTGGTGTCATTAATGAGCAGGGAGTTTGTAATACCTGCGGAAAGGATTTTGGGTAGAGTAGAAAACTGGGAAGAAAAGAAAGCACGGGACATCCTGTAATGCTCCTGTCAAGATAAATGTAAGGAAAAGAAAATAATTATTTGATATCAACCAGATAAAAACTGTCCTAATTTTTGACATACCTCACCCCTTTGGCTCTAGAGCAAAGAAAAGGGGAGCAAGGAAAAGGGACAGGCTACTTTTTTAGACAAGAAAAGGGAAAGGGATTTGAAATAAAATTAAGAATATCCGTAACGGCAGATAACAGAGTTTTGAGATTAGCACCCAAAGGCTATGCTCTTTTCAAAATAGGGATGTTATAATTACATTAATAATATAACGGGGGGGAATATGAGTAGGGCAATAACAATTGATGAAAAAGGGGTCTTTTCTGACTTTGAAAGACTTTCAAAAAAACGTAAAAAAGAGGTGGCTGACTTTGTTTCATATCTCAAGGTAAAAGAGGAGATTGAAGCAACAAAAGAAATTATCAGTGACAAAGATTTTCTTAAAAGTATTATGG
>Ga0210049_1001599_pt1 | contig 21403 bp, 22 predicted proteins | sample CryGeyCG2014_300_2_FD_183964 | JGI IMG/M metagenome (GOLD analysis project Ga0210049, IMG submission 183964) | Groundwater microbial communities from aquifer - Crystal Geyser CG06_land_8/20/14_3.00 (SPAdes) (version 2) | ecosystem: Environmental > Aquatic > Deep subsurface > Groundwater | place... | reverse complement strand
TGTTTTTTACGCAGGGCACGGATGATTTTCCAGAGCGCGACTATGGCCGTAATCCCGATCAAAATAAGGACTGGGATAGGCTCCTTTAGTGCATACACGACCGGGAAGTAAGCGTGGCTGCCCGAGGTCGAAACCTCCCCCAGGAAGTAGTTGGTGTTGCCGCCTTGGGACCGCTGACCAGCTAAGAGAATTCCCAGGACATATTGGGCATATGGGCGCGTTACCGGGTTCCCGGCCATCCAAACATCAATGTCTCCGAGGCAGCGCACCGGTTTGCAAATTTTCCCAGGTGGTGTAGGCCCGCCAGCGAAAGAACCTAAAGAGAAAGTAGTATCGGCCTGCTGTTTCGCAATCGGATAATTCAGTGTTGTAAAAAAGTAGAATGGATAAACCAAAAGGAAACCGATTATTAATATTGCAGCCGTTCCGAGAAGCCCTCTCCATAGGGCCTTGAGCCGCCGACCCGCGGGCGGAGTGGCAAGGTAGAAAAAGAACGCGAGGATGATGAGCACCGGCGCTAGAACCACCGCCGAAAATTTGAAAAGCTGGGCAATACCGAAAGCGATTCCCGCCAAGATAAGTGTTTTCCGCGATGGCGAGGAAACATATTTGCTGTAAGCGTAGAGCGCAATAATAACTCCCAAGGCTGCGCCGATGTCGGTGGTCACGTAGTGGCCGTGGGCAAGCACGGTAGGCGAGAGCCCCACCAAGAATGCCGGTATTAGCGCCCACCATTCGCCTACAAGTTCCTTAGCCCAGATGTAAGATATAAGTATTAGGAGAAGCGTAAGCAGAATCGGGCCTACCCTCGCCCAGTCGATTACTTGGTCTGCGTTGTTGTCGGAGTGGTATAGGAATAAATTGCCGACGCTCCATTGTCCGTTAGCGTCGCTCTGCCACGCCGAGCTTGTTATCGGGAAGTTTAGATTCATGAGCAGTAAAGGTGCCGCCGCAATCATTTTAACGAGCGGCGGATGCTCGGGGTTCAGGCGATAATCCTGGTATTTAAGGTAACTGTAGCCGGCCGGAATGTGTGCCAATTCGTCCATGATTGGAGATTCCTGCCGGGAAATTGAGAACATTATCCCAAAAGATGTCAAAAGGAGCGCGGCTAATACTAGCGTGCTCCAGCGTTTCAAGAAATTCTTCATACTGTTAGTATTATAGCAGTAGCAATGGCTAAATTTCTGTTCACAAGGCATGCGCAGGCGAAGATGCGGTTCTGGTCCTTATCCGAGTCCCGGGTGAGGCGGGTAATGCATTCGCCGTTTCGGGTTGAGGAAGGCATTGCACCGCATACGGTCGCGATGTTGCAGGTCGCAGGGAGCGTAAAACGGCCTTATGAAATCTGGGTGATGGTGAATGATAAAGGAAAAGATCGGCGGGTGATCTCCGCTTGGAGATATCCCGCCCGTACCAAGCCCGGCGCGCCTTTGCCCTCAGAAATACTCCGTGAATTCCGCGAAGCGGTCCTATGAGGAAAGTTTTGAGCCGAGAGTTTTTCGACAGACCGACTTTGGAAGTAGCCAAGGATTTATTGGGTAAGTTTTTAGTCCGCCGGCGCGGGCGGAAAACGGAGGCCTATATGATTACCGAAGTAGAGGCCTACGACGGGTTTAGAGATAAAGCTTCCCATGCTCACCGCGGTCGGACCGCGAGGAATGCAGTTATGTTCGGCCCGGCCGGGCATTGGTACGTCTATTTCACCTACGGTATGCACTGGATGCTTAATATTGTAACCGGACCGAAGGATTATCCGGCAGCCGTTTTGATCCGTGGGGTGGATGGGATAAGCGGTCCGGCCAAAATCACCAAGGCGTTTGTGGTAGGCCGTGGTCTCAATAATAGGACCAGCTCGGTTAAGACCGGATTGTGGATAGAGAACCGCGGAGTGCGGGTGGGTAAAAAATTAATTAAGCGGACTGGCCGCGTCGGCGTGGCTTATGCCGGCCGCTATTGGGCCGGAAGAAAGTATCGTTTTGCATTAGGACAGCGTTGCTAAGAACGGTATTCAGGAAAAGTGTAAAATAGAATTAATGAAAAGGGCGTCTAAAATCGGGCTAGCTTTGGGCGGCGGAGGAGCGAGGGGTTTGGCGCACATCGGCGTCATAAAGGCGCTTGAAGCTGCCAGTATCCCGATTCACGCCGTTGCCGGCACGAGCATGGGTGCTCTAGTCGGCGCGTGGTACGCAGCGACTAAAGATATTCGTTCGCTTGAAGATGTCTTCTTGAAGATTCGCGAGAAGGATATGGCGCCGCTTACGAAAATATTCTGGAAGCATGACGGCGTGTTATTCAAAAACAAAACTGTCGCCGATGCGGTCGAGAGCGGAGTAAAAGGAAAACGATTTAAAGATTGTCTTATCCCATTCGCGGCGGTGGCGACCAACGTCAAAAATGGAGACGAGATAATTATGAAAGACGGCAGTCTCTCCGAAGCGGTGCGCGCATCGATCGCGGTCCCGTTTGTTTTCCCGCCAGTCCAGAGTGACAGCAAACTACTAATGGACGGCGGGTTCGTGAACCCTATACCGGCAGATATAGTGAGAAATATGGGAGTCAATTTTGTGATCGCGGTTGATGTCACCACCGGTTGGGTGAATATTTCAGAAGAGGCGATTGACTTGAGGAACGCCTACAAATTGATGGATAGGGTAATAACCGCGATTGAATACCAGATCGCCCGCGAGCGGCTGCAGGACGCCGATCTTGTTGTCCACCCGGCAGTGAGCCATTTTGATTGGCTGGATTTTCCGCAAGCCGCGGAGATTATCCGGGCTGGCGAGGGAGAGACTCGCCGCCACCTCAAAGATATCTATTTTAAAACTGGCTACACCGCTCCGCCCAAAACTGCATTTGATAAATTCATCGATTTCCTGCTCTACCGAGAATGAAGTTATCCATTGGCATAGTCGGCCTGCCGAACGTAGGCAAATCGACCCTATTTAATCTATTGACCAAGCAGCAGGTAACTGCGGCAAATTATCCTTTCGCGACCATTGACCCTAATGTCGGCGTGGTAGCGGTGCCGGACGAGCGAGTGGATAAGCTCGCCAAAATGAGCAAGTCTGCCAAGGTAATTCCGGCGGTCGTGGAGTTTTACGATATCGCAGGCTTGGTTAAAGGCGCGAACAAGGGCGAGGGATTGGGGAACCAGTTTCTTGCGTTTATCCGCGATGTGAAGGCGATTGTACAGGTGGTGCGCTGCTTTCCGGCTGGTGAAATAATTCACGTTGAATCGAATATTGATCCCTTGCGCGATTTGAGTATCGTAAACACCGAACTAATCCTAAAAGATTTGGAAAGCGTGGAGAAGCGGGTTCAGAAACTTGAGAGTGAAGCTAAGACTGGAGATAAAAACAAAATTGTAGACTTAAACGCGGTGCGTAAGGTGCGCGATATGCTTGCCACCGGATCACTCGCTAACCGCTTGAATCGCGAGGTTTTAAACGAACCCGCTGTTCAGGAACTGAATCTGCTTACAGCCAAAGCGCAGATTTATCTTTTGAACGGCGAGGAGAGAGATGTAACGGACACGCTGAAAAACGAGATCAAAAAGCTAGGTAGCGAATATTTGGTTTTCAATCTTAGCAGCGATGCGGACTTAGGCACGCTTATCCGTAAAGCCTACGAGGTATTAGGGCTTATCAGTTTCTTTACGACTGGTGAGGACGAAACAAGAAGCTGGACCATTGAACGCGGGACCAAAGCGCCGCAGGCCGCCGGCGTAATCCACACCGATTTTGAAAAGAAGTTCATCCGCGCCGAGGTTATCGCGTGGGATAAATTATTGGAAGCCGCCCATTCGGCAAGTCCTTCGACCCCGAGCTCAGGACCGAGGGGCTCAGGGCAGGGTTCGTGGGCGGCTGCGAGACAAAAGGGCTGGATGCGATTGGAGGGGAAGGAATATACGGTTTTGGATGGCGATGTGATGGAAATAAGGCACGGCTAATATCTTGATATTTGATATCTGATACCACAAATAGCCCTAACTAAGACTTAGTATACTATAATACTGATCAGTATTATAGTATACTAGAAGTTTGTCGATGATAAGATTGGGATGGCTGGGTGGGTACAGCGGGATTGGTGTGATAGGATGAGTGAGTGATGGCGGGAAGGGAAAGTTCAATGTTAGATGGCGAACTCGGGGGGCGTAAGATGGGGACGACCAGATTGAGAGTTTTGGTCGGGCTATTAGCGGTAGTCCTGGCCGCATCGGTGGTGGCTTATCTCTTGTATTTCAGGAAGCCTCATTCTTCGCCTGGTCAGGTTACTCAACCATCTAGTAACCAGACAACCCCCTCTACCACCACTGCCACCGTCCCACCATCTACTCCACCTGCGACGTCAGCAGGTCAACTTCAATTGCCAACTCTCGAAGAGCTGACAGCTAAAACTGTCAATTGGCTGACTTATGAGAATCAGGATTACGGGTTTAAAGTAAAATACCCATCTGGTTGGGGACATTGGGATAAAACCTCATTTCCTCAAGGGATTTCTGGCCAGTTAATGAAATACAAGGCAATCGAGATTTTCCGATCTAATAAATTATTTGATTCAGAAAATGGTGCGGGGGTAAGTGTTTATTACTCCGATAAACTTTCCTTGATACCGACAAAAGGATCTATTGCTAATGATTTTGAAAAAGAATATCAGTGGCACATAAAACATCAAATTAATACTTTCTCTTTAGGAAACGGGTTTGAAGGCGTGGTAGGTATAGGGGAAGGTAATAGTGGAAGGGCACAATTGGGTGAGGCTTTTAGAAAATTCGGCGACAAAGTCTTTTATGTAGAGTGGTATCTAACTGAAGATTATCAATCGGGTAAATCCAGTTATCCAGATATTACTTATCAGAATCAGTTTTTACCCTTTCTAGCTAGTTTCGAGATTACTAACTAGTATCTATTCCGCTACCGTTATCTGCCCGCACGACCAGAGGAAATAATATAATCAGTCCACTTTATATGAATAAATCTTTAACCGACGAATTGGAAGAGCGCAAAAAGCGTGCGGCAACGATAGTGAAGAGACTTAAAAAACTTATCCCCGACGCAGAAATCGCGCTCAAGTACTCCAATCCTTGGGAATTACTTGTCGCGGTGGTACTTTCGGCCCAATGTACCGACAAGAAAGTGAACGAGGTGACCGAAAAACTTTTCAAGAAGTACCGGACATTCGATGATTACGTTAAGGCGTCCGCCAGCCGGCGGACCATTGCCGAATTTGAGCAGAATATCCGCCCAACCGGTTTTTACCGCAACAAAGCCAAGAATATTCTGGCGGCGGCGAAAATAGTAGGAGGAAAATTTCACGGCGAGGTTCCTCGCACGATGAAAGAAATAACCACCATTCCCGGCGTGGCGCGGAAGAGCGCGAACGTGATTTTGGGGAACGCTTACGGTGTGGTGGAGGGGATCGCGGTGGATACGCACGTCATCCGCCTCTCGCGCGCCTTTAGTCTCACTGCGGAAAAGGATCCGGTGAAGATTGAGCGCGACCTTATGGCGATAATCCCCAAGAAAGACTGGTTTCAGTTCACTTATCTTATAATTGAATATGGCAGGCGGTATTGTCCGGCCAGGCCGCATAAACACGAGAACTGTCCGCTTAAAGATTTGACTAAAATATAAAATGATAAACATAGAAGATTTTAAGAATATTGATCTGCGGGTGGGCAAAGTGACATCAGCCGAAAGGGTGGAGGGATCGGAAAAGTTGGTTAAATTGGTTGTAGATCTGGGCAGTGAGACGCGCCAAATCATCGCCGGCATCGGCAGGAAGTACGCGCCGGAGAATTTGACCGCGCGGGAAATAATAGTTGTAGCCAATCTGGAGCCGCGCACCTTCACCCTTCGGTTCGACTCAGGGCAAGTGGCGCTTGAAAGCCAGGGGATGCTCCTCGCCGCCGCGAGTGGCGACGGGCCGGTAATCCTTATGCCCGCGGATGAAGTGCCGCCGGGAACGATTATACGTTAAAAAATGTCCAAACTTGTTTTTGATATTGAAACCGTAGGCGTGGATTTCGATTCGCTGGATGAAACCACGCAAGATGTTTTGACGCGGTGGATTAAAAAGGAATCTGTGAGCGACGAAGATTACGATGAATCTTTAAAGGAATTAAAGGAAGGATTAGGCTTTTCGCCCCTTACCGGCGAGATTATTGTGATCGGCGTTTTTGACTGCGATAAGAATCAGGGCGCGGTCTATTTCCAGGCGCCCGGGCAGAATATAAAAGAATTCAGCGAGGGCAACATCAAGTTTAGACAAATGACCGAGAAGGAGATGTTGGAAAATTTTTGGCAGGGCGCCAGAAATTATCAGGAATTCATCACCTTCAATGGCCGGGCGTTCGACGCGCCGTTTATGATGGTAAGGTCAGCAATCCACAAGATCAGACCGACCAGAAATTTAGTTGAGGGCAGATACCTTTACCAGCAAAGGGATTGTCTCCACATAGACTTGCTGGATCAACTTACTTTCTACGGCGCGGTTAGAAGGAAGGGCAATCTGCATCTATGGGCTAAGGCTTTTGGGATTCAAAGTCCCAAGGCCGAGGGAATAACCGGGGACGATGTCGGCCGGTTATTCAGGGAAAAGAAATTCCTTGATATCGCGAGGTACAATGTGGGTGATTTAAGAGCCACGCGCGAACTCTATAACTTCTGGAATTCTTATCTCCGATTCTAATAAAACCCGGAGTGGCGTATAATATGAGAAATGGATATGAAAGGGAGAATAATGATAGCTATTGTGGTACTGATGGTGCTAGCCGTTATGGTGACCGGACTGTGGTTGTGGAAGAGCCGCGGCCGCGTTGCGCCGCCTGCGGCGAATAACCCAAGTGTGCAGACCACCGAGGGCGAAACCCCAACCAAACCCTCGGCTGCTGTTCCGGATAATCGCGCCAAAGTACTTCAGGGTTTGGAAGGGATTAATATGGGAGATATTAACAGCGAGTTGCAGGATATAAACGAAAATTCTGCAGAGTAACCACGTTTAGTTTTTTTAACGACCGATGAAGGCGGTAATTCTAGCGGCCTGGGGAGGAACGTCTGAACTAATTCAATGAGTAAACGTGGATTGCTGGAGAAAGATTTAACGTTTTCACCGCATCCGCGGCTTCGGGCATCACGTAGTAAGTGATATTTTTATCCTTATTGTAGTAGATTCCATCGCCGATTTTTTCTGTGCCGTAAAAGGTGTCGGTAAGGAACATTACAGTTTGGGTTGGCATTGGGGGTCCGGGAAGTTGATGAGCGGGCGGAGTGGGCACCGTGACGCCGCCCGCGTTAACCAGCACTACCTTGACCACTCCGTTTGGCAGGGCGTTTATTTCCCGGCTAACCTCGACGTAGTCGCTATTGAAGGACCCGGCGGTCGCTGGATTATTAGCCCAGAGTTCGAAGAACACCATATAAGTTTCCACACCCACTAAAGCCAGAATTAGTAATGCAGAAATAAGTAGACGGCCGTCAGTAATTCCCAAGACTTGTTTTGCCCAGCGGTAGAAAACAATGCCGCCGTAAGCGGCGAGCATGATAATAGGCGGGATGAGGAGAATGGAGCGCAACGCGTGAGGAATACCTTCGTTCGAAATCACAACCGGCAGTCCGGCGAGGAATATCCACCCGAAAAGCACGGCGAAGGCGAAATCTTTTTTAAACAGACGTGTGAGACCGAGCGCGAGACCGACGAGGAAAAGTACGCCCACGGTAGCCGAAAGCTCCGGCCGGCCAGCGTAGTTCTGCCGCCAGTTGAAATCCCCCGCGACCGTGAACATCCCAGCAGTTTTTAGAATATTGGTTGTGAAGGCTAGCACTGGCGAAGCGGCTTTAAAAACAGATAATTCGCTGGTTCGCCCCAAAAAGTCGGCCGGATTTTTCAGGAAATACATCCCGAGCGGCAGCGCGACTAGGAAAGCGGCTAAAAGAAATACCGCCGTTATTACCCAGAAACTTTTTCTCCAATTTTGTTTTTTGGATTTTATAAAGAAGTAGCCGAGAACAATGAGTACGAGAAGCGGCGTTACGCGATAGGCGATATAGGAATAAAATCCAAGGCCATAGACCAATCCCGCGAGGATTGGTAATGACCAATTTCCAATTTCCAATTTCCAATTATTTTTTTGGTTTTGGACCTGAGATTCTGGATTTGATTGAAGATTGAAAATTGAAAATTGATTTAACGACTTTAACAGAAGATATAATCCCCAAACCAAGAATGCCGGCGACATTATCGCGCGGAAACCTATTCTAGAAAAGGTGACGTGCCAGTAACTCACGGCGATAAGAAATGAGGATAAAAGTCCCATCGTTGTGCTTTTGAATAACTCTTTGGCCAAGAAGTACAGGCCGACTACGGTGAGCAGCCCAAATACAGCTGAAGGTAATCTCAAAGCCCACGGCTGATTTTGACGGATGAGCGCGAGCAGGACCGCCTGAATATTCATAAATAGTCCCTCACGGCCGTTATTCTCTGGGTAAAAGGCTTTGAACGCGCCGGTATGCAGAATCTCCTGCGCGTTCGTGCCGTCCATCGCTTCGTCTGGGTACAATCCCGGCGGCGCGGAAGTGAAATACATAAAACGGAGCAGAGCTGCTATAATAACGATAAGAATCAGCCACCAATATTCCTTTTTCATCGTAATTTTTTAAATTGTACAATGACTTCTATCTTCACACCATCAGTCGATTTAGCCTTGGGAGTCCTGGTTGCGCTGGGGTTATTCTATGTGGCCGTGTTCGTGCGCCGGCTGTATGACCGCAGCAGGGTTTCGCGGAAGCAATTTCGGGTGGCAGAATTGCAGGGCGGGGCTGCGTCGCTCAAAGATATTCTCAAAGTCCTTACCCCGCCCTTCGCGTTAGAAGTAGCGGTACATCAGCTTGGCCGTGACGTGCACACTTACATTGCGATTCCGGCCAACAGGGCTGATCAGTTGATGCAAAAAGCCGAGTGCCGGGAAGTGCCGGATTACAATATTTACCATCCAGGCGGGGCGCATGTCGGTGGGTCGCTCGCGCCTAAGGGCGACTCGAGTGGTTGCATTCGTGCTTTTATACAGCTTTTTGGGGACCTGGATTTCTCAAAAGTTAACGAGGTCGGGGAGGGTGTGGTGTTCCAGCTGGTTTTTGGCAGGCGGCGTCGCGGCGGGGCTTGGAGCGGCAATGTGCGCGTTTTGGTGTCCGCCCCCACGCCCTATCAGGCTCATGAGATCTTGTCCGATTTGAAGAGTGAGTTTTCGGGCTGCCGCTGGACGGAGGAGAAAGATAGAGAATTTTTTGAGGCTGTGACTTACCGCAAATTTGATCAATCAAGGAGGATAAGCTGGACGCTTTCTTGACGCCCGTTTAGAATTAAGTTGGAGCGGCAGGAAGAGCACTCACTCTAACAACAAATAGTTACTGAGGTCACCCCTGCCGCTCCGATTGAATTTGTATTATATGGTGGTGCGGCGCAATGCAAGTCTTAAAGACTTAACTAGTTTTCACATCGGCGGCCCGGCCGATTATCTTTGTGAAGTTCAGAACATAGAAGATATAAAAGAGGCCCTCCGCATCGCGCGTGAAAATAGCGTACCGTTTTTTGTTCTGGGCGGCGGGACGAATATGTTAATCAGCGACGGGGGATTCCACGGAGTGGTAATCAAACCAAAATTCGATTTTATAGAAAACAGCCCCGGCGGAGTGAAAGTCGGGGCCGGAGTTTTGATGAATGACCTGCTTGATTTCTGTTCAAGAGAAGGATTATCCGGTTTGGAGTGGGCTGGCGGCCTGCCTGGGACGCTTGGCGGCGCGATCCGCGGGAACGCGGGGTGCTTCGGCGGTGAAATCAAGGACGCGGTTCAAGAGGTTATGAGTTTCGATACCGAAGGCGGCAAAATCGTGAGGCGGAACAATAAGGAATGCGAATTCGCTTACCGGAACAGTGTTTTCAAATCTTCGGGCGGGCCTTCGCCCAGCCGACTCGGCCTCCGTAGCCACTCCGGCGAAGGAGGCAGCGGGCTACGGCACCGCGAAGGCGGGCGAGAGATTATTCTGGAAGCCGTTTTGCGTTTGGAGAAGGGTAATCGCGGCGCAATCGCGAAGGCTATAGAGGAGAAAATGGCTTACCGTACTTCGCGCTATCCGCTAGAGTACCCAAGCGCCGGCAGTATGTTCAAGAACGTGGATATAAAAGCCGCTCCTCGCGCGACAGTCGAATTTGCGAAAGCGAAGATTAAAAATGATCCCTTCCCGGTGATTCCGGTGGCGTATTTGATATCCGAGGCTGGCCTGAAAGGGAGGATGGTCGGCGGCGCGGTGGTTTCGACTAAGCACCCGAATTTTATCGTGAATACGGGGCAGGCGACTGCCGAGGACGTGCGCGATTTGATAAAAATCGTGAAGCGTGAGGTTGCCCGGAGATTCGGCGTGGAGCTCGAAGAGGAAATTTCGATCCTCTAGCGGCGGGTGGGAGAGTTATTAACAGCCTGCGTTTGCTATAATTAACGCAGGATCAAACTTTGCACGAAAAGCCAGCGGGACTGATCGGTCGACAGTCCGACAAGCGAGCTCTAAAAAACGAAAACTTGTCCGACTATGGCCAAGAAAAGGAAGAAAAAGAAGTAGCTTCGATTAGTTAAGAAGCGATACTCTTCTTAAGTTAAGGCGCCCCGACCAGTGTCGGGGCGCCTTTTATAGCGGGTCTTTTACCACCTGCTTCGGCCGGACTATAATGTAGCGATGCGTATATTTATCAAAGCTACGGGTTTGGAACTCACAGAGCCGCTCAAGACATACATTGAGGAGAAGATCGGCGGTTTGGGCCGGTTGCTTGGGCATTTCGAGGTCAACACGATTAAAGTCCAATTTGAAGTCGCGCGTTCTAGCCGACATCACCGCCGGGGTGAGGTGTACCGAGCCGAGGCGAATATGGAACTGCCGCAAGATATTCTGCGCGCGGAGGGGAATGATACAGATGTGCGCGCGGCGGTAGACGCGGTGAAGGACAAACTAAAGCGGGAAGTTGAAGCGTACCTCTCGCGGCACGGCAAGGATCATCGCCGGAATAATTCAGAAGGATAATTATGGCACTTAAAGATTTTTGGCGGCGCTTTTCGGCATCTTCGCGGATGCCAAGCGAGATAGCGATAATATCGGCTCTGGAGGATGAAGTGAAGTCACTATCGGATGCGCAGTTTAAGGAAGAAAGTCCGCGATTAAAAGAACGGCTTAAGAGTGGCGAGACTCTGGACGAAGTCCTGCCGCGGGCTTTTGCGCTCGTAAGAGAGGCATCGCGCCGCACGCTTGGTCAGCGCCACTTCGATGTGCAATTGTGGGGCGGGATAGTTCTGCACCGCGGAGCGGTCGCCGAGATGATGACTGGTGAGGGCAAGACGCTCGCGGCGACTGCGCCAATCTACCTAAACGCCATTACTGGTGAGGGGGTGCACGTGATTACAGTGAATGACTATCTGGCTAAGCGAGATACGGTCTGGATGGGACAGATCTATGATTTTTTGTGCCTCACGGTTGCCTGTATCGTCCACGAGACAGCGTTCATTTATGACCCATCTTGGCGCGTCTCAGAAGAGGAAGCGGCAGCGGCTGATAAAGAACGCGACGCGACGGGAAGTTTCAAGGTTAAGGAAGAATTTCTAAGGCCGATTTCGCGGCGTGAAGCGTATCGCGCCGACATTCTATACGGTACCAGCCACGAATTCGGATTTGACTACTTGCGGGACAATTTGGCGACAACTCCCGAGCTGCGGGTTCAGCGCGGGCTGAACTACGCGATCATTGACGAGGTAGACTCGATTTTAATTGACGAGGCCCGGACGCCGCTTATCATTTCGTATCCCGATGCTGAATCATCCGATTACTACCGTTCGTTTGCGCGTGCGGTTTCGCGCCTTAAGCCGGAGGAGGATTATACTGTGGATGAAAAACTGCGCTCGGTTGAAATAACCGAACAGGGAATAGATAGGGTTGAGCGCTTAACCAGCGTCAAAGACCTGTTCGCGGTGGAGAATCTGCGTTTGGTTCATTACCTAGAAGAAAGTTTGAAAGCAAAGGCGCTTTTCCAGCGCGACCGTGATTACGTGGTGCGCGAGGGCGAGGTAATTATCGTTGACCAGTTCACCGGCCGGATGATGTTCGGACGCCGTTATTCCGGCGGGCTGCATCAGGCGATTGAGGCGAAGGAGGGAGTACGGGTGCAGAATGAGTCCAAAACTTTGGCGCAGATCAGTATCCAAAATTATTTCCGCTTGTATAAGAAACTTGCGGGTATGACCGGTACCGCCCAAACGTCCGCCGAAGAATTCCACAAGGTTTACAACTTGGAGGTGGTGAGCATACCGCCGAACCGGCCGCTCGCGAGAAAGGACGTCTCCGATGTGGTGTATAAAACTTTTGATGCTAAACTGCACGCCCTTACCGAAGACATTAGACGCCGGCATGAACTCGGCCAGCCGATCCTAATCGGGACTGTCTCGATTGAGAAAAATGAACTGGTTTCGCAGCATCTCCGGGCCGCAGGCGTTTCACACGAGGTTTTAAACGCTAAGAATAATGAGCGGGAAGGCGCGATAATCGCCCAAGCTGGCAGGTTGGGAGCCGTCACGGTCGCGACTAATATGGCTGGCCGCGGCGTGGATATCGTTTTCGGGGGGAATCCGCCTGACGCGAAGGAGGCCGGAAGAGTCCGCGAGTTGGGCGGGCTGCACGTCATCGGCACTGAGCGCCATGAGGCGCGGCGCATCGATAATCAGCTTCGCGGGCGCTCCGGGCGGCAGGGCGACCCGGGGTCATCTCAATTTTTCTTGTCTCTGGAGGACGATCTGATGAGAATCTTCGGCGGCGGCCGCATCAAACGTTTGATGGAACGGTTTGATCTGCCGGCTGATGTGCCGATTGAAGCCGGTATGGTCTCCAAAGCAATCGCCCAGGCGCAGAGCAGGGTGGAGGGCATCAACTTTGATATTCGTAAGAACCTTTTGGAATACGACGATGTGCTAAATAAGCAACGTTTGGCGTTCTATAGCAAAAGGCAACGCGTGCTTGCGGCGCTTAGCAGCGAGGGATTAGATGCCGTTCTGGGTGAAGCTGTGGAGAATCAGTTCAAGAGGATAGAACAGAATGAGGCTGTGCTCGCGGAACTCACGAAGGTGCTTAAAGAAGTGGGTGTCCCGAACCCCGAGGAAGGTATCAGTTTAGATGGCGCGCGCGAGCTTTTCTCGGAGCGAGTTGGGAAACTCGCGCGCTCGCCGGAACTTGGGCGGCAGCTTTTAGGTGTAATGGATTTCTTGTGGATGAATCACTTGGAAGACATCGAGGCGCTGACCGAGGCCGTCCGCATCCGGGCCTATGGGCAGAAGGACCCGATAGTGGAATACCGGCGGGAAAGTTTCAATTTATTCAACGCGATGATGGCTAATTTTGATGGTTGGGTTTTCAGCAACCTCTTCCGCATATCTGAAATTCCCGCTGGGGATTCTCCAAAGAAAGTCGGCTTGCCCGCCGCAGCTTTAGCGAAGGTGGGACGCAACGACCCCTGCCCTTGCGGAAGCGGCAAGAAATACAAAAAGTGTCATGGGGGATAAATTAAAATTAGGTAAATACAGGCATTTTAAAGGCAATAAATACGAGGTGATCGGGGTAGCCAGGCACAGCGAAACGCTTGAAGATGTAGTGGTTTACCGGGCGCTTTACGGGAATCATGATTTGTTGGTCCGTCCGCTAAAGATGTTTACTGAGGAAGTGGAAGTTGATGGGAAGGAAATCCCTAGGTTCAGTGCCGTGGAACAGGAAGAAAGTCGCGGAAATGTCGGAGGAAGCAGGATGGAGCAGCGTATCGCGAGCAAGGCGTTCGTGATCCATGACGGTAAGGTGCTTATTGTGCGCGAAGCGCCAGCCTATAAAGGCGGCACGAATGTAGGAAAGTACGTCTCACCGGGCGGGAAGCTTGAACCTGGCGAGAATTTTCAAGAAGCGCTCGAGCGCGAGATAAAAGAAGAATGTGGCCTCACGATCCGGGTCGGTGACCCATTCTTTGTGGCTGAGTGGCGGCCGGTCGTGAACGGGACGCAACTTCAGATTATTGCCGTTTTCTTCGAGTGTTTCGCCGATACCGATCACGTGGTGCTTGACAGAAACCACGACGACTACCGCTGGATTGATCCTGCAGAACACTCATCTTATGATATGAACCAGCCGTTGCGGGACGCATTTAAACGTTATCTTACTGGCCGTGGGTTAGAAGAATTATACGGACGGGTAGACAATTAGGTATGGATCATGTCGCGATTATGAAAAAGTCCTGGGGGTTGACTGGGAAGATTTTGAGCGGCGAGAAAACGATCGAATCGCGGTGGTACAAAAGTAAGCACAGACCATGGAGCCGCATCAAGCCCGGCGATAAGATTTATTTTAAGGATTCCGGCGGGCCGGTTTACATAAGAACTGAAGTTTCCAGAATTATCCAGGCAGAAGATCTTACTCCCGCCAAGGTCGGAAAAATTTTGAAGACTTACGGCCGGCGGGACGGGATCGAGCCCAAAGATACCAAGCTGTTCTTCGAGAGATTCAAACGGAGCAAGTATTGTCTACTGATGTTTTTAAAAAATCCTGAACGGATTAATCCGTTCAGGATAGACAAATCCGGGTTCGGAGCGATGTCGGCGTGGATCACAGTAGGAGATATAAAGACCGTTAAGAAATAGTGCGCAGTTTTGAAGCACTGAAAACCCCACAACTTAGTTGCGGGGTTTTGTAGCTAGCGCGTCGGGCGCTCACGCATTTTCAATGCCTGGATCTGATCACGAATCAATCTCTTCAGCGATTTCCAGTTTTTCTTGAGTGGGCCTCCCATGAGGTCCTTCCCAAGTCTGTGGATTTCGCTTACCTTCTTCCACTCCTTCAGAATCAGATTTCTCTCGGCGGCGTGGAACGCACCGTAGAGGGAATAGCGAAAGATCGCCGAATCCTCCCTCCAGAAAGCAATAGCCCCCTTGGCTACGAAGTAGTAATTCTCGAATGATCCCTGCTCACCCGTCTTAGCCGACCCTTCCAGAAGGTCATAGCCGTGCTTAACCAGCGATTTGCAGTACCCGTATTGGTTGAAACCCGGGAAGAACCTATACGTCTTGTTGCAGGCTATCCGGTAAAAGAGCAGCCGGCAGGCATCAACGTCATTGTTCTTAAGCGCAAACTCCGCTCGGTTCTTCAGGGCGATGGCCTCGGTGAGTTTCGGATAGAGATCGTGAGATGTTTTAGCATGATCCATAAATTTAGCGGGTAGATTATGCCCCTTTTAAGAGGATTTTCTGCCCACCTGTTTATTTTTTAATTTTTAAAGAGTAATCCCGTAACTGTGGAATCACTCTGGTCGACCTTTTAATTAGTCGCCGAGAGAGTAATTCTAACTCTACGGTGATGTAAGAAAACAATACTATAAATATGAGATATTGTCAATAGTAAAAAGGCCTGTCAAATCTAGCTAATTTGGGAATAAGAATTGGAGTATAAGAATAATAGAAATAAGAAGAAGCCAACCTGGTGGGTTGGCTTCATCGCGGCGTCTCAATTAAGAGACCTTAACTAGCCACTGCTTCAGCGATCCGGCATCAAGCGCCGATAGTTTTCGTCCGAAGGCGATCCGGCGATAGTGCCGATCTTGGGGCGTCAGGTATTCCTGGTCGCCGTAACCTTCGAGAAGGCGAGCAACCGAAGACTCGAGAATACGCTGTCGGTAAACGGGATCTTTGCGGGAGCGTTCGACCGCATCCCTCATAATTCTTACGCCGCACCACATTGCGCCGCGGCCGAGGCTTAGGGTGAACCCGTTACCCATCAATTCCTTACGGGAACAATGAGCCGCCTCAATAGCCTTGGCTTTCTTGCCGTGGTTCACGCAGGTCGCGAAGCCGTCGTTGAAAAGCGCGAGGCCGGCCTGGAAGGGGAATTTGACCATATTTATCGCGTCCATCAGGAATTCCTCCGCCGAGGCTCTTTGCCTGCGGTCGTGGAGTATGGTTATTCGTTCCCAGACGTTTCTCCATTCATCGATGTCCTTAACCCTGCGGTCCGTGAGATCGATGACTTTCCTGATCTCGTCGCGCACATCCAACTTCAGCGAACCCGCTTTCGAAGTTTTTGGCATATATTTATATTTATTTTTTAAAGAAGCGAGCAGATATCTCCGATTGAGAATATCTGCCCAAAGTTCGACCTTTGGTCAGATACCTCGACCAGAGTATCTTTAGCCGGAATATACAATAAAACTTGCGTTTAGTCAAGAAAAAAGAGACCCTCACTTAGAAGGTCTCTCCACGAACAGCGATTGCTGCACAAGCTTTTTCGTATTCGGTCGCGGATTTTTGTCTTCGAGCATCTGCCACTTTTCCTCAATGATCTTCTTCATCCTGTCGCCGCCATACATCAATCCTCCGGCCAGATCGTAGGGTCTACACAGGCTGTTGCCGACTATATTATTGTTCGGCAATAGCTTAATGGCCATCTTCTCGAATTCATCAAGGATCTCGTGTACTTTGGCAGACTTGCTGTCTTTGGAATATTTACCACGATTTTCCAAGACCTCCTGTATGAGGTATATCCATTCGGATAAGTTTTCCTTCAGCCTACTCTCTAAGTGCCACTTTGGGGTAGTGGCTAAGTCCTTCATCGTTCTAGACATCAAGTCTTTCATTGTACTGCGGAGAGCAAAGAAGAATTTGCGATCGCGAAGTTTCATTCGCTTGTTCATAAAACGTGCCGTGTCACTTATACTCTTTAAGAGTTTTCGCGCAACGGAGGTTAATTTTTAAAGAGCGGACCCAAGACTAGGTTCCGCCCTGTTCGACTTTTTAGGCGGATGCCTGTTTAGGTTATTAAGTTAACGGTACAATATTTTGTACGTATTGTCAAGGATCAGGCGCCCTTATTTCGTTTATTACGCGAGACCCCTATAATTCAGATGTCTTGAGAATGGATGCCCAAACATAAATTACCCCGTAAAAATATCGATTCTAAGATATCCGATGTGAGGAAGCCGCGTGCGGTCCGGATGTGCCAGGACGACTGGCAACCGCAATCGTCTTTAGAGATCGAGCGCCCGCAGCGTCGCTGGCGCAAGATTGTAGCAGCGGTCGCGGCGGTCGTTGGCGTCGCTATTGTTGTTTATGCCGGCTACCTACTGGTAGTTAGAAATAGGATGGAAACGTCAACCAATGTCCTTTTCGGCAATTTACAATATCTTATATTTGGTTCCTCCGATCAGTTGTCCAGCGGCCGCGGAGAAATCCAAGCGGCGGCGGGCGGCATCAACTCGTCAGCAACCGGCGTAAGCCCGCTTAAATTGCTGCCTATCCTGCGCGAAATCCCCAGCGGCCTATCGCAAATGGGACAGTTAGCCAGCACACTTATCGAAGTTGGCAACTCTTTCGCCGCTCTGCGAACCGAAGGACTTAACCTTTTCTTCGGCGGGAGAGGTGGAGATCTTCTAGCGCTCTTAAAAAATACGGATACCGGCCTAAAAAAGATAAGCGTCTTGAGCAATTCGATAAGAGACATCGCGAACAAGTTTGACGTTACGCCTATGAACGCCGCTGGAGACTATCTCGTCCTAGGGACGGAACTGCGGAGACAAACGGATATGCTGGATGCTTTGGTAACATTGCTTGACCTTCCGGAATCCCACATACTGCTGCTTTTAGAAGATACAAGCGTCCTGCGCCCTGGCGGTGGTCGGATAGCGGCTTACGCTGACATCAGTCTCGCGGGCGGCGGTTTCAAGAACGTTGAAGTGACGGATATAAGTACAGCCGAGAAATCTCTGGGTGCAGACCTTATCCCGCCAATTCCGTTGCAAGTGCAGGAAACAACCTGGAAGATACGCGACGCGAATTGGTTCTTTGATTTTCCATCCTCGGCGGCGAAGGTAAAGTCGCTTATTGAAGCAGCTGATCCTAGTCGTGAAGCTAACGCGCAATACTCCGGCGTAATCGCCGTTACTCCGGAAGTGATTGCCGCCCTCGCTGATACGTTGGGGCCGTTGCAGGTTGACGGTATTAAGAAGCCGATCACAAAAAGCAATCTTGATAGCGAAGTCAAACGCCTGGGATACGCGCATTTTATGAACCTGTTCCTGCCGGCGGTGGCGGGGAGAATGAGGGACCTTACCGGCGATGAAAGGGGTAAACTCGCGGGCTTACTGGGAGGATGGATCGCAAACCGCGAGGCCAGGCTGTATTTCCAGGATTCGGCGCTTAACGGCTACGTTTTGAACGCCGACTATGGAGGGGGAATGTGGCCGTTGCCGAACAATTTTTCCGGTGACTACTTGGCGCTCGCGCGGGCAGATATCGGGACGAAAGCTACTACTACTGAAACGATAGGTCTGCGTTCGCGTGTCGGCCCTGACGGGATAGTTCACGACAATTTGACTATCGCGCAAACTAACAAGAGTGCGGTGGCGAGCCAGAACTTCATGCAAGTATTCACGCCCGATGGTTCGCATCTGACGGAGATTGCCGGAAATACTTACAAGAAAGTCAGCCCGCCCGCGAATTATAATCATCTGGGCTATGTTGTGGATCCAGATGTCGCCGTGATTGAAGATACGCGGACGGTAGATTCACTGGACTACACAGAAAGCTATCAAGCTTTCGGACGGGATGTCTTTGGGTTTTGGTTGTCGCTGAAGCCACGCATTACCGGTACCGTTTCTCTAACCTACGACAGTCCTCGCGTTAAAATCGGGGACGGCGCGCGTTACAGTTTCGTGATTGAGCGCCAGCCTGGCGAGCACGCTGCTTTCAATTATAGCGTTGAAGCTCCGCCGGGATGGCAGTGGCATGAGTCGCAGAAACAGATTTTTTACTACAGCTCCGATTATCTTGCAGGACGGACGATCATCAACTTAACTTTGGAGAAGATCGGCTCAATGTGAGCTACGGCCCGCCCATGAGGGCGAGGCTCGCTAAAAGCGGCAAGTTATGAATACGAGAAACTTCGTGATAATCGCCCATATCGATCACGGCAAATCCACTTTAGCCGACCGATTTTTGGAACTCACCGGGACAGTTTCACCGCACAAGATGAAGGCGCAGTATTTGGATCAGTTGGAACTGGAGCGTGAGCGTGGGATCACTATTAAAATGGCGCCGGTCAAGATGCGCTATAAGGGGATCGTCTTAAACCTCATTGACACGCCTGGACACAGTGATTTTTCTTACGAGGTGTCACGGGCGTTGAAAGCGGTGGAGGGGGCGATACTCTTGGTTGACGCGACCCAGGGTATTCAGGCGCAAACGCTCGCGAACCTTGAGCGAGCCAGGGCAGAGGGGTTGGTCATAATCGGAGCGCTGAATAAGGTTGATTTGAACCCGCCCGGCCAGGAGGAGCTGACGCGTGAACTCGCAGAACTTTTGGGTACGGACCCGGATGAGATATACCGGGTGTCTGGGAAAACCGGCGAGGGAGTACCGGAACTCTTGGACGCGGTGATACAGAAAGTCCCACCGCCGCGGGAGGATAAACCTCCGTCAGCTCTCATTTTCAGTTCGCTCTACGACGACCATAAGGGCGTGATTGCTTTCGTTAGGATCTTCGGGGGAAAGTTCAGGGCTGGCGAGTCATCGAAACTGTTAGCTTTCAACCATAGTTTTAAAATAAAAGAGGTCGGTTATTTCGCGCCGGAGATAACCGCGAGCGGCGAACTCGTTCCCGGCGATATCGGCTATATCGCAACTGGGATAAAAGATCCGGACGCCATAAGAATAGGAGATACGATTGGCCCTTTAACCGGCGGGCTGGCTCTGCCGGGCTTCGAAGTTCCATCGCCTGTTGTTTTCGTTTCGTTATATCCAGCCGAAAGCGACGATTACGACGACTTAAAAATGGCGCTCCGTAAACTGCGTCTAAAAGACTCATCATTCTCGATGGCGGCCGATAACAGTGAAGTTCTTGGCCGCGGCTTTCAATGCGGATTTTTGGGGCGGCTGCATTTTGAAATTATCGTGCAGCGCCTTGAGCGCGAGTTCAGTCTAAAAGTGGTAAACAGTTTCCCGTCGGTCGCTTACCGGGTGAATTTGAGAAGTGGTGAGTGGTCAACGGTTGAGCGGCCGCGGGATTTCCCGGAGGATTATCTCGTTGCCGAGGAGCCGGTGACGCGCCTTACCATCCTTACGCCGCTGAAATACCTTGGCAGTATCCTGGGATTAAAAGATCATTTCCGGATGGGTGGAATTAAAACCGAGACGCGCGGGGATCACGCTCTTATCAGTACCGTTTTGCCGCTCGCGGAACTCATTTTAGATTTTGATGACAAACTAAAGTCTGTTTCACAGGGGTTCGCGTCGTTCAGCTACAAGTTTGCCGGCTACGAGCCAGCCGAGCTTAAGAGGATGGATATCTTAGTCGCGGGCGAAGCAGTGCCTGGGTTAAGCCGGATCGTGCATAAGAACGAACTTGAGAGCGAGGGAAGGAAAATGGCCGAGCGCCTTAAAAGTCTCCTGCCGCGCCAGCAATTCGCGCAGGCGATCCAGGCTTCTGCGAACGGCAGGATAATCGCGCGGGAAACCATCCCGGCTCTAAAGAAAGACGTTACGGGTTATCTCTACGGCGGTGACCGTAGCCGGAAAATGAAATTATGGAAGAAGCAGCAGCGCGGCAAGGCTAAGCTCAAAGAGCGCGCCCGAGTTGATATTTCCGTGGAAGTATTCCGCGAACTTCTTAAAAGGTGAGATCGGCGCTAGAATTAGGACGGAATGCGGCGGCTTTGGATCTACGTTATTTTGCTCGCACTAGCCGGAGTCTTGGGGTTCCAGGTGTATAAGGTTGATGTGAACCGCCGGACACTGACTGACCAGTTTAACAAGGCGAAGACTCAGGCGGACGCGCTAGCAAGCGAGAATAATAAACTGCAGCAGGATATTGACTACTTTTCAGACCCATATAATTTAGAGAAGGAGCTGCGCTCGCGGTTTAATTTCCGTTTGCCAGGCGAGAGCCTGCTTATCGTGGTCCCAAAGCGGGATTAGTATAGTTCCGCCGGCAGGCGGACAAGGGCAGTACATTAACCTTCTTCCCGATTTGTCTAAAAATTCAAGCTTGCGTAGAATTTTTAGAAACAAATCGCAATCCCGTATAAATTTTGCGGGCATCGTATAGTGGTAGTACGTGACCTTCCCAAGGTTAAAGCGTGGGTTCGATTCCCATTGCCCGCTCAAGCCGATCCGCAAAATTTACAGCGGGACCAAGGTTGAGGCACCGGTTCGATCCCTGTATCCCGCTCCAAAAAGTTAGAAAGTTAAAGGCACCCGTTCTTATAGAGATTGGGTGCCTTTAGGTGTCTAGCATGAACATACCCGATTTCTCCTTTCTGGATTATTCTTGATAAGCCTTCTCGAAGGCGGTGA
>Ga0210049_1001598_pt1 | contig 21423 bp, 22 predicted proteins | sample CryGeyCG2014_300_2_FD_183964 | JGI IMG/M metagenome (GOLD analysis project Ga0210049, IMG submission 183964) | Groundwater microbial communities from aquifer - Crystal Geyser CG06_land_8/20/14_3.00 (SPAdes) (version 2) | ecosystem: Environmental > Aquatic > Deep subsurface > Groundwater | place... | reverse complement strand
TAAGTTTATACCGCCAACGCGTAAGGGGTTTGCTTGAAGACGATATTTTCCCGCTGCAAACGTGCCGCGCCCAAACGGCAAGCGGCGGCATAGATCACTTTTGATCCGTCAAAAATTTCAAGTAAATCAAATACTTGCGATGTAAGCACATTGCCGCCCGCCACTGACTTATCCTTGAGAATGCCGTTGTACAGCAGGTAAATCGCGCGGCCTTGGTGGATGCCCAACAAAGGAGAAATCCCCCCCTCCCCCCCCTTTTTCAAAGTGGGGAATTCTCGCACCACATTCATCTTCTCCCCCCTTTGCAAAAGGGGGGTTAGGGGGGATTTAAGCCCCGTTCCTGTCTCCACAAACCAGACAAATTCCGCCAGTTGCGCATAGCTCACATCCTCACGAATTTGCCCTTCGGCGGTGAACAGCGGCTGTTTGGACAAGGTGCAAAACTGAAAGCCGCCGCCCAAGCCCTCCACCCAGTTTTCCTCCCTCTCCCCCTGGGAGAGGGTTGGGGTGAGGGTGCTTTTACCTTTGCTATACCCCTCGCTGACGCGCCTCACCCGTTCCGCCGTGACGTTGCGCGCGATGTGTTCATCCATTTCCACCAGAATAAAGCGACGATTTCCGCCGTCTTCGGCGTTCTGTTTCAACACCGCATGGCCTGTCGTGCCACTGCCTGCAAAGGAATCGAGGATTAAAGAATCCTTGTCGGTGGCTTGTGCAATAAGGCTTTGCACAAGTTCAGGGGCTTTAGGAAAAGCGAACTCTTGCTGCCCAAAAATATCCCTTAATGCTTGCGAGCCATCCGCCGTATAAATTCCATCAATCACACTAGGGAAGCCAGCGCCACTGGTTTGAAGGTCTTTCAAAAATACTTTTTCACATGGTCGTCCCGTCACTTTTTTTGGGAAAAGTATGCGACCATCCGCCAGTTTATTCGCCATCGTTTCACGGCTATATCTCCAGCCCGTATTTGATGCACATGGATAGGCAACTCCAGTTGACGGGTCAATCAAATCGTAATGAAGGTTAGGACGATCTTTGGCATTCGCCAAACCTAAGATACTCCGGCTCATCCACACGCCACGCGTGTCATTGTCAGGATTGGCGTACTTCCCTTCGTCGCGGTCTTTGCCTTTCAATCGGCATTTACCTGCAATTTTAGAGTACAACAAAATATACTCATGGTCTGTTGATACACCAGACAATGCTCGACTATCCAAGTGTTGCCGAGCTTTCCAAACCAGTTGTGCAACAAAATTTCCTGCCCCAAAAATCTCATCCATCAACAAGCGTAACGTCGCAACTTCGTTGTCATCAATAGAAACAAAAATAGCGCCATCGTCACGCAAAAACTGATTTAATAACAACAGTCTGGGATACATCATGCACAGCCAGCGGTCATGTCTATCCAGTGTCTCGCCTTCACGGCCTACCACCTCACCCAGCCAGCGTTTGATTTCCGCGCTGTTGACGTTGTCGTTGTAAACCCAGCCTTCGTTGCCGGTGTTGTACGGCGGATCAATGTAGATGCACTTCACCTGCCCGGCGTAGCGCGGCAACAAGGCTTTCAGCGCATCGAGGTTGTCGCCCTGCACGATGAGATTCTCCGTGGCGGCTCCCCTCTCCCCCAGCCCCTCTGAAGAACTACTAGCCATTCGACTAGGCTGACCAACTACGTCAGCCAAGTCGCTGGTTATCCCGGCCTGCGGGCGAGGAGAGCAGGATAGTTCCGCGACGGGTTCGAGCAGACGGAACGGGACATCCTTGTGGTGTTTGACGACGGCTTCTTTGCCGATCCAGTTGAGTGTGGGCATGGGTTATGGGTTGTAGGTTTTATCGCGTTTGACCATTTTTCCAACGCTGGCAAAATGGTCAAACGTGTAGTTGGATGAGTTGAGTGTCAAGATTGCTCGACAAATAATTCAGGACGTGTCGCGAGTATGTGCTGTAAAGCGTGCTGTAATTTCGGCACTGCCACCTCAATAACGTGCCACAGAATGGTTGATGTCAAAATAGCCATGCGCTAATCGGTTGCGCATACCGATCAATTCTCGCCAAGGCACTTCAGGTATCTGAAGGCGTATTTCTTCCGGGATTTTTTTGGCGGCTTCGCCAAATAACTGCACATTACACAAAGTGGCATCGTAGTTCAGTCCGCTAACCTCAAACTCTTCACGAGTCAGTCCGTGCGTGTAACTCTCGACCTTTTCGCAAAAACCCAGCATGTCGTCGAAATACAGCCTCCATTCACGCGACATAAAGCGCCTCTTTTTCGATATAGGGTTTAAGTTGCGGGCGCAGTGCATCACGGCTCACCAGATCAATCTTGCAAGGTAAATGGTCTTCCAGATAGAACAACAGATCGAAGTAGTTGCGGTATGTTTCACCGCCTTCAAATTCTACCAATACATCCCAATCGCTATCCGCAAGAGCCTCATCCCGTACAGTCGAGCCAAATAGAGCGAGGTGTTTCACCCCAAATTTTTCCACAAAAAGCGTCTTATGTAATTTAAGAAAATCTAAAGCCTCTTGCTTTTTCATGGGTGTGATCTCCTCGCAGGGCGAATAAGCAGTTACGATTTTAGCCAAGAAATAACTTATATGCCGGGTTGTCGCTCTCGTCCCAATACGGATAGCCCAGGCTGTCGAGGAAGATTTTCAGCGCCTGTTTGTCGTGGTGCGGCACTTGCATCCCGACCAGCACGCGCCCGTAGTCCGCGCCGTGGTTGCGGTAGTGGAACAGGCTGATGTTCCAGTTGTGGCTCATGCTGTTCAAAAATTGCATCAGCGCGCCGGGACGGTCGGGGAATTCGAAGCGGAACAGGATTTCGTCTTCGACTTTGGGGGCATGGCCGCCGACCAGGTGGCGCAAGTGCAGCTTGGCCATTTCGTTGTCGGAAAGATCCAGCGTGGGCAATTTATGGGTCTGTAATTTTTCGACCAGTTCGGCGGTCTCCAATTGATCGCGCACCTGGATGCCGACGAATACGTGCGCGGCTTTCGGGTCGGCGTAGCGGTAGTTGAATTCGGTGATGTTGCGACGGCCCAGCAAGGTGCAAAATTTGCGGAAGCTGCCCGGCGTTTCGGGGATGGTCACGGCAAGGATGGATTCGCGTTTTTCGCCGATTTCGGCGCGTTCCGCGACGAAGCGCAGGCGGTCGAAATTCATGTTCGCGCCGCAGGCGACGGCGACCAGCGTCTCGCCGCGTATTCCTTCCCGTTCTGCATAGGCTTTTGCCCCTGCAATCGCCAGTGCGCCCGCTGGTTCCAGGATGGAGCGGGTGTCTTCAAACACGTCCTTGAGCGCCGCACAGGTCGCGTCGGTGTCCACCAGAATGATTTCGTCCACCAGTTTGCGGCACAGGCGCAGTGTTTCCACGCCGACTTGCTTGACCGCCACCCCGTCGGCGAACAGGCCGACATGATCGAGAATGACGCGTTTTTTGGCTTTGATGGAGCGCGCCATGGCATCGGAATCCACCGGCTGCACGCCGATGATTTTGATCTCGGGGCGCAATGCCTTGACGTAAGCCGCCACGCCGGAAATCAGCCCGCCGCCGCCGATGGCACAAAAAATCGCATGGATAGGCTGGGTGTGCTGGCGCAATATTTCCATGCCTATCGTGCCTTGTCCTGCGATGACATCGGGGTCGTCGTAAGGGTGGACGAAGGTCATGCCGTTATCTTTTTCGAGTTCCAGCGCGTGGGCGTAGGCATCGGAATAGGAATCGCCGAACAGCACCACCTTCGCACCTCGCCCCGTGACTGCCTGAATCTTGATTTGCGGGGTAGTGGTGGGCATCACGATGACCGCCTTGCAGCCGAGTTTTTGCGCCGACAACGCCACGCCTTGCGCGTGATTACCTGCCGAGGCCGCGATCACGCCGCGCTTGAGTTGTTCGGGGGTAAGCTGCGCCATTTTGTTGTAGGCACCGCGCAGCTTGAAGGAAAACACCGGCTGCATGTCTTCGCGCTTGAGCAGGAGGGTATTGCCGGTGCGCGCCGACAAATTGGGCGCGACTTCCAGCGGGGATTCAATCGCCACGTCATACACGCGGGCGTTGAGGATGCGTTTCAAATAACCGTTCATTTTTTAACCGTTCATGTTCATGGGCTGTGCAGCGGCGAAGATTAGCATAAAAGCCCACTTTATCCCTTGCGACACAAGCTAAAATCGGTTCAAATGCCGCGCATGAGCAAAAACGCACAACACGGCATCATTATTCAGACGCAAGTCAAATACTTGCCTGAACAGTCCGACGAGGCGGCGGATCGCTTCGTGTTTTCCTACACCATCAGCATCACCAATCTGGGCACGGTGGCCGCCAGGCTCATCAGCCGTCACTGGCTTATCACCGATGCCTACAGCCATGTTCAGGAAGTGAGCGGGCAGGGCGTGGTCGGCGAGCAACCCCTGTTGAAGCCTAACCAGAGCTTTGAGTACACCAGTGGTACCTTGCTGGCGACCCAGGTCGGCACGATGAAGGGCAGTTATTTGATGCGTGACGAAGAGGGCGAAGATTTTGAGGTCGAGATTCCCGAATTTGTGTTGAGCGTGCCGCGTGTCTTGCACTGATTTTTTCACCGGGATACGGCTTGCGGCTGTATTGTTGCCGCTGCTGGCCGCCTGTGCCGTGCCGCCCAAACCAGCCGTTGTTCCGCCCGCAGCCCCTGTTCCGCCTGTCGCCGCACCCGTCGCACCCGCTGCGCCGTTCGCGGTGAGCAAGTGGGAGATGCTGCCGGACTGGCAGACGGTGGATTTGCAGCCGAGTTGGCGGGCTTTTCAGCAAAGCTGTCTGGCCTTGAAAAACAAACCGGACTGGCAGGCGGTCTGTAGCCGGGCCGGCGCGCTGGCGCAGACCGACAATACATCGCTGCGCGCGTTTTTTGAAGCGGCCTTCACGCCGTATCAGGTGTTTAATCCCGACGGTTCTTCACAGGGGCTGATTACCGGCTATTACGAGCCGAAGCTGACGGGCAGTCGCGTCAAGACGGCACGCTTCAGCTATCCGTTGTACGCCGAACCGGACGATTTGCTGACCATAGACCTGACTGAGCTTTATCCGCAGTTCAAGGGCTTGCGCCTGCGCGGTCGGCTGGAAGGCCGGCGCGTCGTGCCTTATTTCAACCGCGCCGAGATTGATGGGGGTCGCGCTCAGGCGCGGGTGCTGTTCTGGGTAGAAAATGCGGTCGAGCTGTTTTTCCTGCAAATTCAAGGATCAGGGCGTATCGAGTTGCCGGATGGCAGTTTGGTCAAGGTCGGTTATGCCGACCAGAATGGACATCCCTATATTTCCATTGGCAAAAAACTCATCGAAATGGGCGAACTCAAAGCCGAACAGGCTTCGATGCAGGGCATCAAAGCCTGGGCGGAACACAATCCCGAAAAACTGGTGGCGCTGCTGGAACAAAATCCCAGCTATGTGTTTTTCCGCGAATTGCCGGAGGGTCTGTCCGCTCCGCTCGGTGCGCTAGGGGTGCCGCTGACCGATGAATACAGCATCGCGATAGATCCGCGCACCATCCCATTAGGTGCGCCAGTGTTTTTATCCACCACTCATCCGAATCAGGCTGCGCCGCTCAATCGCCTGATGCTGGCACAGGATACCGGCGGGGCGATTCGCGGTGCGGTGCGGGCGGATTTCTTCTGGGGTTTCGGCGATCAGGCGGGCGCGCAAGCCGGGCGAATGAAACAGCGCGGGCAGCTATGGGTGCTCTTTCCCAAGGGTGCGGAACCCGCGCTCGACTAACGGGCATGGCATATTGCCACTCCTGATAATGAAATGGTTCTCGCAGGGATGTTGCCCTGTGGGCAACAACTCGCGCCATGCCCGTTAACGTGAAACTCGCGCAGCGACGAACTGTCCCCCTCTCCCTTTGGGAGAGGGGGACAGGGGTGAGGGAACGGGCATGGAGAGTTTCATCATCCGGGGTGGTTACTTTTCCATGCCCGTTAGAGACTACATTCAGAGGATGCTTGTAACAACTCAGCGTTAAATTTTTATGACAACCGAAAAATCTTATCGCTCTTTCCGTCAATTGACTGAAGGGGAGAAGAGCGAAGAATAGTGGTAATCCGGCAGGTTCGCCTCTCCTTGCGAGGGAGAGGCGAATGTTTTTTCTGGCGAGGGAGAAGGTTACTTGCTGGCGTTCAGGTGTTTTTCCAGTTCGGCGGCGGGCAAATAGCCGGGAACTTGTGTGCCATCGGCAAAAATCAAATTGGGCGTGCCGTTTACCCGTAGCTTTTTGGCCAATGCCATGACTTGGTCGGTGGGGCTCTTGCAGGAGGCGGTGGCGGGCGCTTTGCCTTTCAGCATCAGCTCATCCCACGCCTTGACCGGGTCTTTGGCGCAATGCACGTTGCGCACGATTTCAGCCGACCCCTGGAAAATCGGGTACATGAACAGGTACAGCGTGACATCGTTGACCTGGCTCAATTCCTTCTCCAGCTTCCTGCAAAATCCGCAGTTGGGGTCGGTGAAATAGGCCATTTTGCGCTGGCCGTTGCCCTTTACTTTCTTGACCGCGAGGTTGAGCGGCAGCGTGTTGAAATCAATGGCAAACAAGGCGTGGCGGCGCTGTTCGGTCAAATCCGTGCGGCTTTTGACTTCGATGATGCTGCCATCGAACAGGTATTGCCCTTGTTCGTCGGTGTACAGCAATTGCTCTCCGACGACCACCTCATAGAGACCCGAATAAGGGGTTTTGGAGATATGTTCCAGTTTTCCGATGCCGGGAAATTTGCTTTGCAAGGACTGGCGGATCTCGGCTTCTCCGGCATGAGCCAGCGAGAAGGTGCAGCAAAGCAGCAAGGCTATTATTTTTTTCATATTATTCAAGTGGTTAGTTAAGGGCGTGTTGCATGAGTAATTTTTTCAGGGGAATCAGGTGATTCGTTGCATTCAAGCCGAGGTTGCGCAGTGTGCGCAACAGTGGATCGTCGTTGCAAAACAGCTTTTTCAGGCCATAGGTAGTGGACTGCATGGAGTAGATGTCTTCGCGGCGTTTGCGGTCGTAGCGTCTGAGCAACTGCGCGTCGCCACTATCCGTGCAGCCGCCCCTATCTATCAATAATTCTGCCAGTTGGCGGGCATCGCGGAAGCCCGTATTCACGCCCTGCCCCGCCAGCGGGTGCATGTTGTGCGCGGCATCGCCGATTAACGCTACGCGCTTCGCGCTGATGTGCGGCAACACCAACAGTCTCAAGGGGAAGGCGGCGGCGGGCGTGAGGATTTGCAATTTCCCCAGCGTGTGTTGCGAGGCCGCCGCCACTTGTGCACACAAAGCCTCATCGGTGAGTGATGTTAATTCGGCGGATTTTTCGGGTGTCACCGACCACACCATGGACAAACGATTTCCCGGCAACGGTAACAAGGCCAAAATTCCGTCGGGTGCAAACCACTGGTGGGCGATGCCGCGATGCGGCAATTCACAACTGAAATTGGCGACTACGCCGTGATGCTGATAGTCCACCGGCGCGGCAGAAATACCCGCCTGATTGCGCACCCACGAATCGCGGCCATCTGCGCCGACAATCAGCTTCGCGCCAAACTCACGGCCATCCTCCAGCGTGAGCCTGGCGGCATCGTCCCCCAGCGCGAGTGCTGCGCAGCGCGCCGGATGAATAAAGTCCAGATTGTCCTGACTCTGCAAGCCTTGCCACAGCGCGGCTTGCAGGTGACGGTTTTCCACTATGCAAGCCAGTTCAGGCACGCCCATCTGGTAGGCGGAAAACTTCAGTTCGGCATCGCTATCGCCGAATACGCGCATTTCCTCGACTGGGGCAACGCGGCGCGGATCCAGCCTTTGCCACGCGCCCGACTGTTCGAGAAAAGTGCGGCTGCCGGGGCTGATCGCGTAAATGCGGCTGTCCCAGTTTTCTGTTGACCCGCTATCGTCCTCGATGGCGGGCGCAGACCCTGCTTCGACCAAGGCCAGCGCCAGCCCGCTATTTTTAAGCGCAGCGGCCAAACTGGCGCCGACCAGGCCGCCGCCTATAATCACAACATCGTATTGGTTCTGGGTTTTCATGGTGGCGAATCATAGCGATATTTTCCTTGCTTGTCCGCTTGCTTTATAATCCGCAACCCTCTCGGAAAAAAATCCATGCGCATCGGCTCATACCAACTCAAAAACAATCTCATCGTGGCCCCCATGGCGGGGGTCACCGACAGGCCTTTCCGCATGTTGTGCAAACGCATGGGTGCGGGCATGGCGGTGAGCGAAATGGTCGCCTCCAACTCGCTGTTGTACGGCTCGGAAAAGACCCGGCGACGCGCCAATCACGAGGGTGAGGTTGACCCCATCTCGGTGCAGATCGTCGGTGCGGATGCCAAAATGTTGGCGGAAGCCGCCCGTCACAATGTAGATCGTGGCGCGCAGATCATAGACATCAACATGGGTTGCCCAGCCAAGAAAATCTGCAATGTGATGGCGGGTTCGGCCTTGCTGCAAAATGAGCCGCTGGTAGGTGAGCTGCTGGATGCGGTGGTTGCTGCGGTCAACGTGCCGGTCACGCTCAAGATTCGCACCGGTTGGGACACGCACAATCGCAACGCCGTGCGCATCGCGCAGATCGCCGAAGCGGCGGGCATTCAGGCGCTGGCCATTCATGGTCGCACCCGCGCCTGCGCCTACACGGGCGATGCCGAATACGACACCATTCGTGCGGTAAAAGCCAGCGTCAGCATTCCCGTCATCGCCAACGGCGACATCACCACGCCGGAAAAGGCGCGCTATGTGTTGGCGTATTCCGGCGCGGATGCGGTGATGATCGGTCGTGCGGCGCAGGGTCGTCCCTGGCTGTTCCGCGAAATCGAATATTTCCTGCAAACCGGCGAACATCTGGCCGCGCCGGAAGTGGCCGAAATTCATGCCGTACTGCTCGCTCATGTCGCTGAACTCTATGATTTTTATGGGGAATATACTGGGCTGCGGATTGCCCGCAAGCATATCTCCTGGTACACCAAAGGGCTGGCAGGTTCGGCGCATTTTCGCCACCAGATGAACCAGCTGGAAAGCGTGGATGTGCAAATGACGGCGGTGAATGAATTTTTTTCGGAACAGGCACTGCGCGGTTCCCGACTCAATTACAGCGAAGGAATCGCGGCATGAGTGATTGCGTATTGGATGAAAATGAAATGGCGCGCTATGTGCGCCAGGCGCTCGAAGAATATTTCGTCTATCTGGACGGCGAAGCGCCCGCTTGCGACTTGTACGAGATGGTGATGAATTGCGTCGAAAAGCCCCTCATCGAGCGCGTGCTGACACAGGTCGGCGGCAACCAGACACGCGCCGCCGACATGTTGGGCATTAACCGCAACACGCTGCGCAAAAAAATGGCGCAACACGGAATCATGTAGGCCGGGCTATGCCCGACAACCAATTTTACTTTCAACGGGAAACAAAATGGCAGCGATCAAGCAAGCACTCATCAGCGTTTCGGATAAATCCGGCGTACTCGAATTTGCACGGGGCTTAAACGCCCTCAATGTCAAAATCCTCTCCACCGGCGGCACGGCCAAGCTGTTGGCTGACAACGCCATCCCTTGCATGGAAGTAGCTGATTACACGGGATTTCCTGAGATGCTGGACGGTCGCGTCAAGACCCTGCAACCCAAGGTACACGCCGGTATTCTGGCGCGCCGCGACTTGCCCGAGCATGTCGCCACGCTGGCGCAACACGGCATTCCGACCATAGACCTCGTAGTGGTCAATCTCTATCCCTTCGCCGCAACCATCGCCAAGCCGGATTGCAGCCTGGAAGATGCCATCGAAAACATAGACATCGGCGGTCCTACCATGGTGCGCGCGGCGGCCAAGAACCACGGTCATGTCGCCATCGTCACCGACCCTGCCGATTACGCTGACGTGCTGGCTGAAATGCAGACCAACAAGGGGGCGGTGTCCGATGCGACCCGTTTCGACCTGGCAAAAAAGGCGTTCTCGCACACCGCCGCTTACGATTCTGCCATCAGCAACTATCTGACCACCCTGGCCAGCGACGGCACGAAAGCTGAATTTCCGGCACAAATCAACTTCAACTTCGCCAAGGTGCAGGACATGCGCTACGGCGAAAACCCCCACCAGAAAGCGGCGTTCTACCGCGAACTGACCGCGTTGCCGGGCTCAATCGCCAACTACACCCAAGTGCAGGGCAAGGAGCTGTCCTACAACAATATCGGTGATGCCGATGCGACCTGGGAACTGGTGAAAACCTTTGAACAGTGCGCCTGCGTCATCGTCAAGCACGCCAATCCGTGCGGCGTGGCCGTGGCCGACACCCCGCTCAACGCTTACAAGCTCGCCTACGCGACCGACACCACCTCCGCGTTCGGCGGCATTATTGCTTTTAATCGAGAGCTGGATGCCGAAACCGCCGCGCAAATCACCGCCAACCAGTTTGTCGAGCTCATCATCGCGCCAGGCGCGACGGACGCGGCGCTGGCCATCACCGCCGCCAAGCAGAACGTGCGCGTACTGATCGTGCCGCTGTCCAACGCGCACAACCAATACGACCTGAAGCGCGTCGGCGGCGGCCTGCTGGTGCAAACCCCGGACACGCTGAATGTCCAGCTCGCACAACTCAAGGTCGTTACCCAAGCCCAGCCCAGCGCAGAACAGTTGCAAGACTTGCTGTTCGCCTGGCGCGTGGCGAAATATGTCAAATCCAACGCCATCGTTTTCTGCCGTGGCGGCCAGACTTTAGGCGTAGGCGCGGGGCAAATGAGCCGCGTGGACAGCACCCGCATCGCCTCGATCAAGGCGCAAAACGCAGGCCTGAGTCTGGCAGGATCAGTCGTCGCCTCGGATGCCTTCTTCCCGTTCCGTGACGGACTGGACGTACTCGCCGAAGCGGGCGCGAAAGCCGTCATCCAACCGGGTGGCTCGATGCGCGACGCAGAAGTCATCGCCGCAGCGGATGAACACGGCATCGCCATGGTCTATACCGGGTTCAGGCATTTCAGACACTAAACACAATGATTGCTGAACACACCCTACGAGAAGCAGCCTTTTTATTGGGCGAAGCGGCCAAACCCTCCAGAGTGATTCTGTTCGGTTCGTATGCGCGCGGCGATGCGCAGGAGGATTCGGATCTGGATTTCCTGGTGGTCGAGCCAACCTTGCAGGACAAATTTGGCGAAATGGTGCGTTTGAGGCAAGTGTTGCGCGCGCTCCGTGTGCCTGCCGATGTTCTGGTTTGTTCGCAGTCTGATCTCAACCAGCAGCAGGATTCATGCTCCACAGCGGTGTATTGGGCGTTACGCGAAGGTAAAGTGTTATATGACTCCGCCGCTTGATGTTGCAAAAATAGATTGCCGACGCTGGCGCAGCGAGACATCACGTCATTTCGTGCGCTGGCTACTCACCCTGAAGTGGATGTTTCGGCACCTGGATTTTTTGCCCAGCAGGCAGTGGAGAAATGTCTCAAGGAACGCATGATGTGGACGAGTTGGTTGACTTGTTGTTGCATCACAGCGTGGCAATGCCTTTTCCGGCAGACCGTTTCAGCGGCCTCAATCCGTTTGCGGTAATTTTGCGTTACGAAGAAACGCTGTATACCAGCATGACGCTGGAAGAAATGCGGTAATTAGTTGATTTGGCGTATCAATGGGCATCCATTGTTGTGTCCAAATAACATGGCTCTAATAATTTTGAGGTAAGTATGAAGATTCTGGTAATCGGTTCCGGTGGTCGTGAACACGCGCTGGCGTGGCGCTTGGCGCAAGCGCCAAGGGTGCAGAAGGTTTATGTCGCACCCGGCAATGCCGGTACGGCGCTGGAAGAAGGCGTGGAGAATGTGGCGCTTTCCAGCGTTGAGGAATTGCTGGCTTTCGCGCAAAGCGAGGGTATACATCTCACCGTGGTGGGACCTGAAGCGCCGCTCTCAAAAGGGGTGGTAGATACTTTCCGCCGTGCCGGGCTGAAAATTTTCGGCCCGACACGCGCGGCGGCGCAACTCGAATCTTCCAAGGATTTCGCCAAGGCCTTCATGGTGAGACATGGCATTCCGACCGCGTTTTACGAGACCTTCAGCGATGCCGCCGCCGCACATGCTTATCTAGAAAAGCATGGCGCACCGATTGTCATCAAGGCCGATGGGCTCGCGGCAGGCAAGGGTGTGGTGGTTGCCATGACGCTGGTTGAAGCGCATCAGGCGGTGGACATGATGCTGTCGGATAACAAGCTGGGCGATGCCGGTGCGCGGGTGGTGATCGAGGAATTCCTCGCGGGTGAGGAAGCCAGTTTCATCGTCATGGTGGACGGCAAAAATGTCCTGCCGCTGGCGACCAGTCAGGATCACAAACGCTTGCTGGATGCCGATCTGGGACCCAATACCGGCGGCATGGGGGCGTATTCTCCCGCGCCTGTCGTGACCCCCGAAGTGTATGCCCGCGCGCTGCGCGAAGTGATACAGCCCACCGTGCAGGGCATGGAACAGGAAGGTCACACTTACACCGGGTTTTTATACGCCGGGCTGATGATTTCGCCGGACGGCAGTATCAAGGTGCTGGAATTCAACTGCCGCATGGGCGACCCGGAGACCCAGCCTATCATGCTGCGCCTAAAGACGGACTTGCTGATGCTGGTGGAACACGCGGTCAACGGCACACTGGACAAGGTGGAAGTGGAATGGGACAGGCGTTGTGCGCTGGGCGTGGTGATGGCGGCAGCGAACTACCCCGATACCCCGAGCACGGGCGATGTCATCACGGGTTTGCCCGGCAAAGGCGTTGATGACGTGCATGTATTCCATGCCGGAACCCATCTGGTGGATGGCAAGGTCGTCACCAGCGGCGGGCGGGTGCTGTGTGTGACGGCGCTGGGCGATAGTGTGCGCATGGCGCAACGGCGCGCGTATCAGGTGGCGGACGGAATTTCTTTTGACGGTTGCCAGATGCGCCGCGACATCGGCTATCGGGCGATCGCGCATAAAAAGTAATTGCAGCGCATTCGCGTATCGTTGCGCCGCGTTGCCGCACATCTCAAGGCGGGCGGTTTGATCGGCTATCCCACTGAGTCCTGTTACGGGCTGGGCTGTGATCCCGCTCATCGCGCCGCCGTGTTGCGCTTGCTCAAGCTGAAGCAGCGTCAACAGCGCAAGGGTTTGATTATAATAGCTTATTCATACAAGCAAGTGGCGCGTTATGTGCGGCCAATAACGCCTGCCGAGCAAGTGAGCTTGCGCAACGATGCCGCGCAGGCGATCACTTATCTGCTGCCGGCGAAGCCCTCCACCCCGCGCTGGTTGCGCGGCGAACATGACACGCTGGCGGTGCGCCTGACCGCCCACCCGTTTGCCCGTCAGCTTTGCCGTGGGGTGCATGGCGCACTGGTCTCCACCAGCGCCAATCGTAGCGGCATGATTCCCGCCAAAACCTACACCGAATGCCAGCGGATGTTCGGCAAAGACGTTTGGGTATTGCCGGGATGGGTGGGGAAACGTAAACAGCCCTCGAGAATCGTTTCGTGGGCGGATGGTAAAATTCTGCGTTGAATGGATTGGGAGTACGCAGCCTCGGCTGCGTTTGGAGTGCGCAGTCTCGACTGCGCTTTGGAGTATTTTGGGGTACGCAGCTTCGGCAGCGTTTTGGAGTGCGCAGTCTCGGCTGCGCTTTAATAATCATCAGGAGGCAGCGACATGTCGCTGCACTCCATAAAGGGAAATTATGAGCAACGCAAATAGCGCAGCCGTCAAAGAATACCTGCTCGAACTGCAAGAGCTGATCGTCGAACGGCTGGAGCAGGTGGACGGCAAGCCGTTTATCCGCGACAAGTGGCATCGTGCTACGGGCAGCGGCGGGATAGGCAAGGGTGAAGGCATCAGTTGTATCCTCGAAGAAGGCAATGTGCTGGAACGCGGCGGTGTGGCGTTTTCGCATGTGCAAGGCGACAAAATGCCCGCCTCGGCGACCGCGCATCGCCCGGAATTGGCCGGATGCAGTTGGGAGGCGATGGGCGTGTCGCTGGTGATGCACCCGAAGAACCCTTACGCGCCGACCACCCATGCCAACGTGCGCATGTTCATGGCACACAAGCCGGATGGCGAAACCGTGTTCTGGTTCGGCGGCGGCATGGATTTGACCCCGTATTACGGCTTCGAGGAAGATGCCGTGCATTTCCATCAAATCTGCAAAGACTCGCTAAGCGGCTTTGAGGGCGATCTGCACGCAAAATACAAGAAATGGTGCGATGAATACTTCTTCTTGAAGCATCGCAACGAACCGCGCGGCATCGGCGGCATCTTTTTTGACGACCTTTCCGTGCCGGATTTTGCCACTGCCTTTGCCGTGCAGCAGAGCGTGGGCGATCATTTTCTGTCCGCCTATATCCCGATTCTGGAAAAGCGCAAGGACACGCCTTACGGCGAACGCGAGCGCGACTTCCAGTTATATCGTCGCGGGCGCTACGTCGAGTTTAATCTGGTGATAGATCGCGGCACGATCTTCGGTCTGCAATCCAATGGCCGCACCGAATCCATCCTGCTCTCCATGCCGCCCATATGTACCTGGCGCTATGACTGGCATCCCGAATCCGGCACGCCGGAAGCCGAACTTTACGACACCTTTCTGAAACCCAAAGACTGGGTTTAATCAACAACCCGCTGCGGCGGGCTTTTATCTGGAGGTCGCCCACTCCGCCACCCCCTCCCGCAGATGGATGGCCGAATAGCCTTCCTGTTTGAGTAGCAGGACCGCATCGGCTGCCAACAGGCAGTACGGCCCGCGGCAGTAAGCAACGATGGTGCGGTCTTTGGGTAATTCGTCCAGGCGTTGGCGCAGTTCTTCCAGCGGGATTGAGCGGGCAAAGGGAAGATGCGCGTTGAGGTATTCTTCCGACGGCCTCACGTCGAGTACCACCACCTCGCCCTTGCGCGCCGCCTTCAGCAGGCTGTCACGATCACTGTTCACCCAGTCATCCGGTTGGGAAACAATTTTCTGCAACGCCAGTTGCAACTCGATCAAACGATCCTCGGCCAGTACATGAATCTGCACCCAAAGGTCGGCTACCGATTTGTCGGTAAGTCTATAGCAGATATTTTTACCTTGACGTCTGGTTTCGACCAAATGCGCCAGGCGCAACTCGCACAAATGCGAACTGGTTAGCTTCACACTGAGGGAAGCTTCAAGCGCCAGGGTTTCTACCGACTTTTCTCCCTGACACAGCAATTCGATCAGTTCCAGCCGTTTCGGGCTGGAGAAAACCTTGCCTATTCGTGCCACTTGTTCGTAGAGCGCATCCTTGATGCTGCGGGCATCTTTCATTGTAACAATCCGTTGAATAGTGGAATAAGTGTGTGACACTTTAAACGGGATTGACATAAACACACAACAGGTGCTCTAATCATTCCAGAAATTACTGGAATGATCATCATCTGGGAGTACGCCATGAAAACCCTGTTCGTTTTTAACGAAGCGCCTTACGGCAGTGAACGCACTTACAACGGCCTGCGTCTGGCAGGTGTACTTGCCCAGCAGGAAGGAAACGCGGTACGCGTTTTTCTGATTGGCGACGGGGCATCATCCGCTCACCGCAACCAGAAAGTGCCGCAGGGTTTCTACAGCATCGAGACGATGCTCGGCAACGTGATCCGGCACGGCGGAGAAGTTGGCACTTGCGCTACTTGCATGGAGGCACGCGGCATGACTGACGCTAATCTTGCGGACGGGGTACACCGCAGCACCCTGGCCGAATTGGCGGAGTGGACGGCGTGGGCGGACAAGGTTCTGGTGTTTTAGAGATGGACTCAAAAACACATTGGGAAACAGTTTATTCAAGCAAATCAACGGATGAGGTGAGCTGGTTTCAACCCCATGCCGATCTTTCGCTGAACCTCATCAAGGCAACTGGGGTAGGACGGGGGGCGGCCATCATAGACGTGGGCGGGGGCGCATCCACGCTGGTGGATGATCTGGTTGCCGAAGGCTACGCCGACCTGACGGTACTCGACCTGTCAGCGGCTGCGCTGAAGGCAGCACGCAAACGACTGGGTGCAGAGGCTGACAGAGTGTGCTGGCTTGAAGCTGACATTACCAAAGCAGCATTACCCGCCAGCCGTTATGACATCTGGCATGATCGCGCCGTATTCCATTTCCTCACTGCCCCCGCCGACCGTGCCGCTTACGTGCGGACTGTGTTGCGTGCGGTCAAACCGGGCGGTCATGTCATCGTCGCCACCTTTGCCGAAGATGGCCCGCTGCAATGCAGCGGCCTGCCCGTGATGCGCTACCGGGCGGATGAATTACACGACCAGTTCGGCGAGGCATTTACGCTGATCCAGCATCAGAAGGAAGAGCATCACACGCCGTTCGGCACGGTGCAACAGTTCGTTTATTGCTACTGCCGCCGTATCAATGGCTGATCTTCCGCAGCACGATGCCGCGAAACCAGCCGCCCGCCATCAGCGGCACATCACTGAGCACTTCCAGCCCCGGCACTTGCTGCAAAACTTCCTCGAAAATCACATCCATGCGGGTAGCGATGCGCCGCGACAATGGGGTGAGCCAGCGTCTCAACGGTGCCGCCTGCCCCGGACGCAGGAATTTATCGAACAGGATAATCGTGCCACCTGGTTTGAGAACCCGCGCTGCTTCGGACAAACAGCGCTGCGGGTCGGGGACGACGGCGGTGATGAGGTGCAGCACGACATGGTCGAAATGACCGTCAGAAAATGGCAACGCCATGCTGTCGCCCAGCACCCAATCCACCTGTAAATCGGTGCCGCGCGGACGGGCACGGGACAGCATGGCGGCGTTGAAATCGAGCGCCGTGTAGCGGTGTATTTTCGGCAGCATGGGCAAATCCAGCCCTGTGCCGATACCGCTCAACAGCACGCGCCGCGCCACCTTGTCCGGCAAGGCAGCGAGCGAAACTCGCCGCGCTTCGCGCATCGGGCGTTCGATCACCCAGTCGTAGAGGGGCGCAATCAGGCTGTAGCTCAAACGCAGCAGTGGATTTTGGCGATAGGGTTGCTCGTTCATAGGGACTCCAGATGGGTGATGCCGCTTATCTCGGCCAGCGCGATGGCTTGCGCCAAAGCCTCGACCGCTTGCGTGCGGGTAAAGCTTTTGCGCCACGCCAGCGCGATGCGCCGCGAGGGAACGGGCTTACTGAACGGGATGATGCGTAGCAATTTGCTGCGATAGCGCGGGCTGTTGGCGGAAGCGGGCAGCACGGTGATGCCCAGCCCCGATGCGACCATGTTGCGTATCGTTTCCAACGAGGTTCCCTGCTGGATTTCCGCGCCCTTACGGTGCAATTCCGGGCAGGCTTCCTCGACCTGATTGCTGAAGCAATGCCCCGCATCCAGCAGCAACACTTTTTCACCCGACAATTCAGGCGCGCGGATGCTGCGCCGCGCCGCCCAGCCGTGTTCGCTGTTGACCACCACCTGAAAAGGTTCGTCATACAGGGCGTGGGTGAGAATACTGGCATCGCCGAACGGCAGCGCGATGATGATGACATCCAGACGGCCATTGCGCAGCAGCCCTTCCAGATTCGCCGTGATGTTCTCTTCCACTTCCAGCGCCATTTGCGGCGCGACTTCTTTCAAGGCGGGAATCAGGTCGGGCAGCAGGTAGGGGCCGACGCTGTGGATGATGCCGACTCGCAAGGGGGAGATGAGCTGATTCCTGCCTTCAGCGGCGAGCGCCGGGATGCGTTCCGCTTCTTCCAGTACGCGCTGTGCCTGTGCGACGATGGCCGTGCCGATGGGGGTCGGCGTGACATAGCTCTTGCCGCGCTCGAAAATTTTTACACCCAGCTCTTCTTCCAATTTCTGAATTGCCAGAGACAGCGCGGGCTGGCTGATGAAAGCCTTTTCTGCGGCGCGACGAAAGTTGCGTTCCTGCGCCACGGCGACGATAAAGCGGAGTTCGTTGAGTGTCATATTGCCTCCAGTGATTTGAATAATAAATCACGTCGCCTTGAAAAATCAATTGGATTGATGGTGAGACAACGCCTACATTGCGGACGTAGCATTTAATCACTCGATATTTTCAAGGAGAGCAACATGTCCAACGCAGCGAAATGTCCGTTTGTTCATAAAGTAGGGAATGGTGCGTCGAACCGGGACTGGTGGCCGAACCGGCTTCCGCTGGAAATCCTGCACCAGCATTCTCCCCAGTCCAATCCGATGGCAGCCGATTTCAACTATGCCGAGGCATTCAAACAGCTTGATTTGGCTGCCGTCAAGCAAGACCTCACTTATCTTATGACCGACTCGCAGGACTGGTGGCCAGCGGATTATGGTCACTATGGCCCATTTTTCATTCGCATGGCCTGGCATAGCGCGGGCACTTATCGCACGGGCGATGGGCGGGGAGGGGCGGGTCACGGCAACCAGCGTTTTGCGCCGCTCAATAGTTGGCCCGATAACGTCAATTTGGATAAGGCGCGCCGCCTGCTGTGGCCTATCAAACAGAAATACGGCAAGAACCTCTCCTGGGCTGACCTGATTGTCCTCGCAGGTAACGTCGCGCTGGAATCCATGGGCTTCAAGACCTTCGGCTTCGCCGGGGGGCGCGAGGATATTTGGTCGCCTGAGCTGGACGTTTACTGGGGCAATGAGGCCAAGTGGCTGGACGACAAGGCGCGCTATTCTGGCGAACACAATCTCGAAAATCCCCTCGCCGCCGTGCAGATGGGGCTGATTTACGTCAACCCGGAAGGTCCCGGCGGCCAACCGGATCAACTCGGCTCCGCCCGCGATGTGCGCGAAACGTTCGCACGTATGGCGATGAACGACTACGAGACGGTGGCACTCACTTGCGGCGGCCACACCTTTGGTAAATGCCATGGCGCTGCTTCGGCCACACATGTAGGCGCTGAACCGGAAGCGGCACCTATAGCACAACAGGGCTTGGGCTGGAAAAATGACTTTGGTTCTGGACGCGGCGGCGACCAAATCGGCAGCGGCCTGGAAGGCTCGTGGACACCGACACCAACCCGGTGGGACATGAGCTACCTCGACATGTTGTTTGGCAACGATTGGGTATTGACCAAGAGTCCGGCGGGTGCCTGGCAGTGGACACCGAAAGAGGCAACCGATAGCAACCTGGCTCCTGCCGCGCACGATGCCTCGAAACAAGTACCCATCATCATGACCACCGCCGACATGGCGATGCGCATGGATCCAGCCTATGAAAAGATCGCGCGGCGCTTCCAGCAGAACCCGGCAGAATTCGCCGATGCCTTCGCCCGCGCCTGGTTCAAGCTCACGCACCGCGACCTGGGGCCGCGTTCCCGCTATCTTGGGGCTGAAGTCCCCAGAGAAACATTGCTCTGGCAAGACCCCATCCCCGCCGTCAATCATCCGCTGATTGACGATAAGGATGTCACTGCGCTCAAGTCCAGGGTGCTGGCGACCGGCCTGACTGTCCCGGAACTCGTTTCCACCGCCTGGGCTTCAGCCTCCACGTTCCGTGGCTCCGACAAACGGGGCGGCGCGAACGGCGGGCGCATCCGGCTTAGCCCCCAGAAGGACTGGGAAGCCAATCAGCCCGCGCAACTGGCGAAAGTGCTGACGAAGCTCGAAGCCATTCAGCGTGAATTTAACGCCGCGCAGTCCGCCGGCAAGCAGGTTTCGCTGGCCGACCTGATCGTACTGGCCGGGTGTGCCGGTATCGAGCAGGCAGCCCGAAATGCCGGACACCCGGTAAGCGTTCCCTTTACGCCGGGCCGCATGGATGCCTCGCAGGAACAAACCGATGTGGAATCTTTCGCCGTACTTGAACCGATCGCCGATGGCTTCCGCAACTACCAGAAGGCGCAATACAGCATCTCGGGCGAGGAGCTGCTGCTCGACAAGGCGCAATTGCTGACCTTGAGCGCGCCCGAAATGACGGTGCTGATTGGCGGGATGCGCGTGCTGAATGCTAACGCTGGAGGGAGTCAGCACGGCGTGTTCACCCAACGTCCCGAAGTGTTGAGCAATGACTTCTTCGTGAATCTGCTCGACATGAGTACGGTGTGGAATGCAGTATCGGATGCCGAGGAGGTGTTTGAAGGGCGCGATCGCAAGACTGGGAAACTCAAGTGGACGGGGACGCGCGTTGATCTGATTTTCGGCTCAAACGCCCAACTCCGTGCCCTGGCGGAAGTTTATGCCAGCGCGGACGCAGAGGAGCAGTTCCTGCATGATTTTGTGGCGGCCTGGAATAAGGTGATGAACCTTGATCGCTTCGACCTCGTGTCGGCTCGGCACTAAAAATCATTTAGCGGTTAAACTGGCTGCGCTATCGGTTTGGTGGTGCAGCCAGGGAGCAACATCATGAATACACGGTTGCATTTAGCGTTTCAAGGCGAGGCATGGTCGCATGATTTTGTGTCTGCATTACGGGAAAATAAAAACTGAGGGATGAATATGGATGCTGCACTGCATGTTGGTGAACCCTGGATGTGGGCGGCTTTTATCGTCTTCGTGCTAATGATGATTGCCGTCGATCTGTTTCTGGTCGGCGGCAACCAGGCGCACAGGGTCAGCTTCAAGGAAGCTGCGACCTGGTCGTTTGTTTGGTTCACGCTGGCCATGCTGTTCAACCTCGGATTGTGGTGGTATCTGAAGGGGGCATATGGTGTTGGGGTGGCCGACATCAAGGCGATGGAGTTTCTGACCGGCTACCTGATCGAGAAATCGCTCGCGGTTGACAACATCTTTATCTTCTTGATGATTTTTACTTTCTTCGCCGTGCCAGCGGAAATTCAGCGGCGTGTGCTGATTTACGGTGTGATCGGCGCGATTGTGTTGCGTGCCCTCATGATAGTGGCGGGTGGCTGGCTGGTACAGGAGTTTCACTGGATTTTGTATCTGTTCGGTGCTTTCTTGGCTGTGACCGGCATCAAGATGTTGGTGTTTGCCGAGGCTGAACCAGACCTCGGCAAGAACCCGCTGCTCCACTGGGTCAAGCGCCGCCTGCGGCTGACACCGGATTATCGCGGCGAAAAGTTTTGGGTGAGGGAAAATGGCGTGCGAGTTTTCACGCCGCTGTTTCTGGTACTTGTCATGATTGAATTATCCGATCTGATCTTTGCCGTTGATTCGATTCCGGCGATTTTCGCCATCACCACTGACCCGTTCATCGTCTTCACCTCCAACATCTTTGCTATTCTAGGGCTGCGCGCGATGTATTTCATACTGGCCGGAATGGCCGATCGTTTCCACTTGTTGAAATATGGCCTAGCTATGGTGCTGGTGTTTGTGGGAACCAAGATGCTGATTGTTGACTATTACAAAATCCCGGTCGGGCTGTCGCTGGGCATCGTCGGTATCATTATCGCCACCTTCATGTTTGCCAGCTTGTGGGTGACGCGCAGCAAACCTCCCGGTGAATGAGCTACGGCTCAAGCAAGTGTGGGCGGTTATCGCTACGCATCCGCCAAGCTGGCTTCACCGCAGCCCATAATCCAGTGCGATACCCGCAAACA
>Ga0210049_1001595_pt1 | contig 21435 bp, 19 predicted proteins | sample CryGeyCG2014_300_2_FD_183964 | JGI IMG/M metagenome (GOLD analysis project Ga0210049, IMG submission 183964) | Groundwater microbial communities from aquifer - Crystal Geyser CG06_land_8/20/14_3.00 (SPAdes) (version 2) | ecosystem: Environmental > Aquatic > Deep subsurface > Groundwater | place... | reverse complement strand
TTTTTGAAAAAGCCAGGTTTTGAGACCTAACATCTACGAAAAGCCCATATATTTGAGTTAACTTTGTTTTTATGTCTCTATAACTTACTGTTATCATTACATAAATAGGTATTGAACAGGCTTAAATGGTGCAAACTGGAGTGTTTGATCGTGTGTTCGTCTCTTATGACCCTAACGATGTGGCGAAATTGGACCCAGAGGCACTGGCGAAAATGTATTGGGACAACCCTTCTAAGCCACGCGAACGATTGGCTCCTTTGTATAAGCGCAGCAAATTGAGTAGTATGGTTGGTTGTGCCAAGTGCCTATTGGAAATAGCTGCCCAGTATGGATCCTTCATGCAGTTTATTGAAAGACAGAAATTTCCAAACAGAATAGATTCACGTGAAAACCAACGGAGGTTCTGGGAAGCATTTGATTATACAAGCGGCTATCTTGCTAATATCGGTTTTCCCTTTTTCAGAAATTTTACGTCACTGTGTCACTTGCTGCAAGACCTCGGATTTGACTGTGCAAAACCGGATAGCATAGTAATGGGAGTTGCCGAGCGTCTTGGGATCGTAGGGGCTACAACAAAAAAAAGCCAGCAGCGGCCTCTCAGAGAACGGAAAAAAACAATACAGATAATGCAAATGTATTCAATACATAAGACCATTAGGACGCCAGTGGTAGACTTATACTTTCTCATTTACGGTGGCCAGACAGATGCCAGAAAATTTGTGGAACCGGCATTCTACTCATTATCATTATGAATAATTCGAAATCGCCCAACAACCGGTTGCAGCGGACGGCACTCACGCGCCGCCGCTGAACCGGGGCATTCTCCCCTCGCTCCGCTCGGGGAGAATGCGGCAGTTAAGCCGCATTATGCCATTAAACGAAAGGAGTGAAGAGTACAATCATGTTAAATAACGAAGAGTTACTTTCAAGAATCACAGTAAATCCCAAAGTCATGCTAGGCAAGGCCACTATCCGGGGCATGAGGATTACCGTCGAGCAGATTTTACGAGCACTGGCAGGCGGTGTATCCGAGCAGGAATTACTTGAGGATTATCCCGAACTGGAGAAAGAGGATTTCCATGCAGTATTTGCATACGTAGCTGAATTAGTAGAACAAGAACAGGTATTTCCTATCGGGATATCCGCATGAATTCATCCGAATTGAAATTTCTGGTTGATGTTGGGGTTGGAAGAAAGGTTGAGGAATACTTACAACTTCAGGGATATGATACAAAAGCCGTCAGAGATATTGATCCCCGAATGCAGGATAAAGAAATTATTCGCATAGCCGTCTCAGAATGTCGGATCGTTATCACAATGGACAAAGACTTTGGAGAGTTGATATATCATTCTTCAATGGAACACTGCGGAGTATTATTGCTACGATTGGAAGGTGCTACTGGTGCAGAGAAAGTGAAAGTTGTAAATGATATTTTGGCGAATTATTCGGATCAGATAAAAAATTGTTTTTGTGTATTTCAAAACGACAAAATCCGAATCAAAAAAATAAAGCGATAGAACAGAATTGAGAATTAATAGAGATTATGGGGTCAGGTCTTGCAATGACACATTCCTGCCTCAACCCTTTTGACTGCCCTGCTCACCGTCGAAGAATGAACCTCGAGGTGATCCGCCATCTCTTCCAATGTATAGCCGTATCTCGTGAAGGCATCGTGAATGCCGGTCTCCTTGGCATCTTTATGCTCCATGACGCTCTGAGATTGAGGAGATTTAAGTCACCTGTTGTAACAACCAGTGGTTTGCCTCATAAATAACTTAACCAAAAATCAATTCATAGCGACAACAGCGCACTTAAGTGCGCTGTTGTAAAGGGACATTCCACTAGTTTGAATTAAAGATGAAAAGAAAAGGGGAAAAGGGGCCTTATGGATTTTAACTTGAGCCTTCAGAGGTAACTAATGCAGAGGAAAAGGCTTTACCTTCCTGTTATCACAATACTGACAACAGTCCTTACCCTTATTGTTTTACTGAGCATCTCAACCTTCAGGAACCTCCATCGAGAAAAGGTTAGGATGGAGGAATCGCTTTTAAGGGATGGTACCATTGTTCTCAGGAGCATGGAGGCATCCTTCCGCTCTGGTATAATGGGGATGATGGGAAGGGGAGGAAATCTTCAGTGGCTTATGTCCGAAATTTCGACCCTGACGGACATTCGCTTTATAAGCATTGTAGAGGAAGACGGTCTCATAATCGCTCACAGTGCTGATGAATTGGCAGGTACCTCATATCCTCAAATGGAGAAGCTGAAGGAACTGAAGGAGCAGAAGGTGCCCAAGAGCTGGTTGGATACGGATGGACAATTCCTTGTTGCCAAGAGATTTCAGCCTCTGGTTGCATTCAGGGGAATGAGGGGTGCCATGCATGGTCCCAGACATTCGATGATGCATTCCATGATGGTTTCCAGGGGAGGAGTCTTCGAGTCTATTCTATCTGGAAAGGCATATGCCATAGTGGGTTTAGATACCCGTACATTCGATGAGGCGCGAAGGAGCGATGTCCGACATGCCATAATGATGGGGCTAATCCTGCTTGTTCTGGGGTCGGCAAGCCTGTATTTTATCTTTCTTGCCCAAAGTTATTACATCGTCAACAGAACCCTCAATTCTATGACTACCTATACGACTAATATAGTGGGTAACATGCCTGACGGGATTGTTTCCATCGATGATAAAGGAGAGATTGTTACAGTGAATAACAGGGCAAGGGAGATTTTTAGCTTAGAAGGGATACCAGATGAGCGTAGAGAGCTGAAAAAGAACTTCCTCACATTTGCAGCCCCGCTTCTCGAGTCACTAAAGGATAGGAAGAGAGTCCTTGAGAGGGAGATCGAATATCCCTGTGGCAATGGAGAATCCATTCCTCTTTCGGTCAGTGCTGCCAGGCTTATCTCTGAAGATGGAGAGGATCTTGGAGCGGTATTCATACTGAGGGATCTGAGAGAAATAAAGGAGCTGGAAGAGAGGATTAAGAGAAGCGAAAGGCTTGCAAGCCTGGGGAGCCTGGCTGCCGGGATGGCACATGAAATCAGAAATCCACTGAGTTCTATCAAGGGGTTTGCTCAGTTTTTCCTTAAGAAGGCCATCCCCGGAACCGAAGATCACAAATACAGTGGGGTCATGATCAAGGAGGTAGAGAGGCTCAATAGGGTAATCTCGAATCTACTGGACTTTGCCAGACCCAAGGAGCTTGTAAAAGAAAAGGTCCCCCTTGCTGACCTCATTCATCATAGCATTGAGCTTATCCAGGATGATGCCAGATCTAAGAGCATCCAGTTAATGATAGATATAGAAAAAGGTATTCCTGACCTGGAACTGGACAGGGATCAAATCACCCAGGTACTGCTCAACGTAGAGCTGAATGGTCTGAATGCCGTGCAAGAGGGAGGAACCCTGTGGATTCGTTGTTTCAGAGGAGAAGACCCTAATATTGTCATTGTAGAAATCGAGGATACAGGACACGGCATCCCTGAAGATGAGCTGTCAAAGATATTTGACCCTTTCTACACTACAAAGAAGAGAGGTACAGGACTGGGGCTTGCTATAGCCCATAGAATTGTGGAGAATCACAGTGGAACCTTATCAGTAAGGAGCCAAAAAGACTCGGGAACGGTATTTCGTATCGAATTTCCCATCTCATAGAGGAGAAGGCATGGCTAAAAAGACTATCCTTGTTGTTGACGATGAAGAAAGCCATAGGATGATGCTTGGCGCCCATCTTAAAGATGAAGGCTTTGAGATGGTGGAGGCATCGGATGGCCAGGAAGCTGTAGATAAAGTCTCTGAAAGGTTTTTTGACCTTGTCCTTATGGATATCCGAATGCCAAATATGGATGGAATGGAGGCTCTCAAACAGATAAGACAGATAAACCCCACCATCCCTGTTCTCATAATGACAGCATACGGCTCCATCAATTCTGCGGTACAGGCACTCAAATCAGGTGCTGAGGACTATCTTACCAAACCCCTGGATATGGACGAACTCATTATCAAGGTTAATAAGGTTCTTCATTACAGGCAACTGGAAGAGGAAAACTTGTTGAATAGAGAAAGGCTTGGAACAAGATTCGACTTCTCCAGCATTATTGGTAATAGCCCAAAGATGAAAGAGCTTTTTGAAACCCTCTCTATGGTTACACCGACAGATGCTACTGTGCTTCTCCTGGGAGAGAGCGGGACGGGCAAAGAGATTGTTGCCAACTCTATTCATCAGAACAGCCCTAGAAGGGAAAATCCATATATCAAGGTCAACTGTGCAGCACTCCCGGAAACACTCCTTGAGAGTGAACTCTTTGGTCATGAGAAAGGGGCATTTACCGGAGCTATATACAAAAAAAGAGGAAGGTTCGAGCTTGCCGACGGAGGGACAATATTTCTTGATGAAATAGGAGAGATGTCCATTCCAACCCAGACTAAGATTCTCAGAGTCCTTCAGGAGAGGGAATTCGAGGCAGTAGGAGGAACCAGGACAATCCAGGTGAACGTCAGGATCATTACAGCCACCAACAAGGATCTCGAGGAAGAGGTTAAAAAGAGAAAGTTCCGAGAAGATCTCTACTACAGGCTCAATGTTGTACCCATTACTGTACCACCCCTCAGGGATAGAAAAGAGGACATCCCCATCCTTGCGGAGTATTTTCTTTGTAAATACAATGAGAAGAACAAGAGAAGTATAAAAGGATTTGAACCAGGAGTAATTGATGCATTAATTCGTTACACATGGCCTGGAAATGTCAGGGAGCTTGAGAACATCGTGGAAAGGACGGTAATAATGTGTAGAGGAGAGATGATCTCCCTGAACGATCTTCCCTCCGCTATCGGTGGGTCTAAGCAGGAAGAAGAACAGTCTGAAATTATCATGGGTCATACTCTTCGAGATACAGAGAGGGAGGTCATACGGAGGACACTTGAAAAGACAGGTGGAAACAGAACAAGAGCAGCCACTATTCTTGGAATAACAAGGAAAACCCTTCAGAACAAGATAAAAGAATACAGGATAGATATATAACTGTATTCTCTGTCTGCATAAAAAATACTCAATATTTCCTGCCTTTCAATACCTTCATGCGAAAAAATTATGCAATTGAGGTCTTCATTATAAGATTCGTCATTATCTTGGTATGCCAATAAATACTTTAAATTCAATATGTTATATGATTTTTCCTGTCTTTTTACTCCTATGGCACAGCCATTGCAATTACCTTATTACAAATATATTATACAAGGAGGTGTTAGTTATGAAGAAAGGATTGGCTGTATTGGCTGTTGTATTAGGAATAGGGCTTGGAAGTATTGCCTTTGCCGGTTATTGGGGTCATGGTAGAGGGGGGTACATGATGGGCCCAGGTTATGGTGGTGGCTACGGTGGCTATATGATGGGTCCAGGCTATGGTGGTGGTATGATGGGCCCGGGTTACGGTGGCTATTGCCGGAACGCTCCTGGTGCCTATGGAGAGGTCAAAGCCACAACTGAGAAAGAAGCAAAGTCTATTCTCGGTAATTATGTCGGTACAAACCCAAACCTCAAGGTGGGAAAAATCACAGATAAGGATACCTACTTTGAGGCAGAGATCCGTACAAAAGAGGATTCTCTGGTAGCTAAGCTTGCCGTTGACAAAACAACTGGATGGGTCCGGCCTCTCTATTAAGATAGGGCAAAAGGTCAGGGGCTAACCCCTGACCTTTATCTTGGAATTCTACGTATAAAAACTCACTTTCCATCATCAACACGTTCTTTGACCTTCCCTGGAGTAGGAGGGGCATCATCACTAAGAAATTCTTTATAATTATGGGGTGATAATTTTATAAAAGCACCTGGAATATCCTCAATAAGGAAGCTTTTATAATTCTGAGGCGAAAATTTTATAAATTTATAGGGTATGGCAACAGGTTCCCTGCCCGTGGGAAGGGTACGATAGGTAAGAACCCAGACAGCCCCGGTCATTGTATTAACAAGGTAGGCATTGTCATCCTTGCCAGGGACAATCTGATATGTTCCAATTTCAGCGGCAAAGGAGACAGTACAGAGGAAAACGGCCATAAGACATATCAATAGAATCTGTACCCCTCTATATCTCATCGTTAAAACCTCCTTAGTTTTGAAAATAAAGTTTGCATCTTGTAAACGTATCCTTCTATTTCCTCATGACGGTTATTTCTTCACTGGGCTCACTCTCAAGACCATCCTTATCAACAGAGATAACGACATATGTCTTTTCTTTCCCTTTTGGAAGACCTTCCCCGGTAAAAGCTGGTGTTTTAACAGTGGCAATCTTCTTTATACCAAAAAATCCTTTCTCGTAGACATCATAATGCGAAATATCAGGTTCGCTCCCCTGTTTCCAGTTGAGTACAACCCTTCCCTTAACCAGGTTGCCGTTAAGCCCCTCAAGACGCTTCGGTTTCGGTTTGGTCTGGATACCGATGGTTTCCGAAAAATCACTTAGCAGCGCATCCCTGTCTTCGGCCTGGATACGGTAACGATAGGTATAGCCATCTTTGAGATCCTTATCAATGTATGCGGTTTCGCCACGAGTATCTGCAATTCGGGTAAATTCTTCCTTCTCAGGACCAGCACGCCAGACATGATAAACCGCGATATCCTTTTCTGGATTTGGCAGCCAGATAAGAGGCACCTCCTTGACCTTTCCTTCTTCTCCCTTAAGTCCCGATGGTTTCGTGGGCCTGGCCTTTGTCGTAGCAAAGGCTGTCTCAGAAAAATCACTCTCCACATCCACCCTGTTGAAGGATCTGATTATGTAATAATAGGTGGTGTTATCATCGAGCTTTTCTTCCCCTCCCCCCTCGTGGGTAAACTTATTGGTCGTCCTGCCCTTTAATTTTGAGAGCAACAGATATTTACCTACCTTTTCTCTTGACCAGTATATCTTGTAACCCTCTATGTCTTCATGGGAACCTGCTGTCCACGTAAGTTCCACCTTTTTTACCATGCCACTCACAGCTTTTACCCCCTCCGGAGCAGGTGGTTTACCTTTCGTCACGGCAGATACCGCTGCTGATGGTGACGTTTCCCTCTCTTCATCCTCAAAAGCACTAATTCGATAGTAATAGGGGAGATTATCGCCAAGTCCTTCTTTATCAGTATAATCCACTTTCTCCCTCGTACCAGTGCCTGAAATGCTGGAAGCATCAACCTTCTTAATCTTGGTAAAATTTCCGCTTTCTCCAGCGCTTCGATAGATGTAATATCCCTTGATGAAAGGAGAATCAACAGGAGCCCACGTCAGCTTAACTTCTCTTATCATTCCCTGCGCGGAGAGACCACTGACAGCGGAAGTGGTTGTGACTTTAACAGAACCTGAAAATTCACTTTCCAAACTCTTTTCATTGTATGCCGTCAATTTATAGTAATAGTCTTCTCCATCGGCAAGTCCCCGTTCTACATAGCTCACCTTAAGCAATTTATCGAGGGTGGTTGTAACATTTACACCAATACCCAGGTCCCGACCGAGGATATTTGCCACCTCTTTGTATGTCCCCTGTTCTACTTTAGCCCGATAGAGTTTATATCCCTTCAATTCCAGGGGATCGTCGCTCTTTGCTGGACTGGGGGACCAGATCAGATCAACGCTCTTTATGTGACCTATTGCCTTCAGAATAACAGGGGGATTAGGAACAGGGACTGTCTCGGCACGAATAACTGAGGAAAAATTACTGCGAAGACCGCTGCTGGCAGATGCCCTGATCTGATAATAATAAGTGGTATTCTTCTCTAAGTTCCGATCAAGATATTCAGGCTGCGCAACCTGAGAAATCCAGATAAAAGGACCGGATTCGGAAGTACTGCGAAACACTTCATAACTGACGGCAGTGTTGCCGGGGGCATTTTCCCAGCTCAAATAGATACTCCTGCTGCCCAATCGTTTCTTTATATTAACCGGGCCTCCCCATGTCGGCTTTTCTTCACTCACTTTTTTGGTGGCGGCATCTGCTATTGCTTTGCCAATCGAGGTACTCAGCTTTTTAATTTCACCCCCCAGAGCCGTATCACCGAAGGATACCAACTGGGTATTTAAAATAGACGTCTTCTGTTTGATATGAATAACCTTACAGTTGACCACAATTGTAGCTCCCTTTTTTTCAACGTTGCCGACAACAACGACGTCAACCCCCAATTGTGCACCGATATTAAGCACATTTGCCGGATTATCGTCCTGCTGGAATTCATGGAGGTTTAAAAACGCCTCAAGGTCCCTGCGGCCAATCATGATTAGCTCACTTTTCTCTTTAAGAGAATCTATAAGCATATTGGCAACCGAGGTGCCATAACCTGAAGCCTCCAGATTTACAGTTCTGAAGTTAAAAACAGCAATCCTGGCCTGCAGGGAAGTATCGGCTAAGACAATAACTGAATAACATAGCATTATCATTATCGTCACAAAAATCAAGCAGCACTTTTTCCCCATTCTTTCCTCCATGCTCAAATCTCTTGGTTACACTGCAATTCAGACACTGGACTTCGGACTTTAGACTTTTCGATGTAGGAAATTAATCCTTGCAGTGTTCTCAACTCTTCTTGAGCTTTGTGTAATCTCTGGTCATCCTCTCCTTCAGTCTATAGTCTATAGTCTGGGGTCTGAGGTCTATAGTCTGATGTCTGAATCATTCATCTTGAACCAGTTCAGCAATAATGTCCATGGACTTATGGGAAATCGGAGTGGATATGCCCTTTAATTTTTCATCAAAAATGGCATCTGTAAATCTTTCAATGGAAAGTTCAGGATTCCGTCGTTTCTGGTATTGCTGACCCTGGTTAAAGTACTCAACCTCAAGGCTCTGAAAATTCTTGAGGATAGTCTGCCCCGTTATCGACACCTTCTCGTTGGTTAATTCATCCATTACCTCTACCTCTGTCGGAAGCTCTAGCGGGTCATAGGGTATACCGGCAGCCGGTACGGCATCCTGGTACTTGTCTTCCTTAGACATCTTTCCCGCTATTGTATTGGTAAAAATGTTCTCTCCTGTAAGGGTATCCACAAGCTTATAGGAAACCTCTATTATGGCGCTGATTTTTGTCGTTCCCTGCCTGTAGGTAATGAATTGATAAATCTTCTTCTTAATCGTAGGAGGGGGGGCAGACTTAAGCTGCTCTGGAGTTGGTTTTTGATTCATCATAATCCACATTTGGAATTGAGGATTAGGTTCATCTGTTTCGTCAACGAGGGCCTTAACCTGGCTCATACTCGGCATATCTGTTTTCGTGGCCGCGAAGTGGAGAACGTCACCCATAATAAATGTATCAATCCCTCTCATCTTTGCGGTTTGTACCGCCTTGATGTCAACAAGACCGGTTTGTCCAAGCTGCATTTCCCTTAAAATAGACTGCAGATTTTCACGCTCGATGATACGCAGATCACCACTGGCGTTCCTATGTAGAAAGGCAATAAGTTTGTTTGCCGCTATTTTACCTGCGTCTCTATCGTTACTGGGACTGCTAAAATCAAAAACCGCGATGGACTTTTTAATACGCTTGTTAATCTGGTCTTTAACCTCCAGGATCTTTTGAAACAGCCCCGGGTAATTACGGTTCAATGCCTCAGCTTTCTGCAACCAGACCAAGCTATTACCCCACATCTCACGCCCAGAAAATTTCCCCGCCCTCTCCACCAGCTTTGCACAAAAGTTGTTAACAAATTCTCTGTAAATATGACCATCTAATAGAGAAGGTGAAGATGCAGAGATAAGTTCTAATCTTTTGAATGCCTTATAGAACTTGCCCTGATTGACCAATCTGGTAGCTTCCTCGAAATATATCTGCCCGATGTGTATTTTCATGTCCTCCAGCTTTTTCACAAGATCACGGTTATCAGGCTGGTATTTACCAGCCTTTTCGAGCAGCAGGATAGCCCTCTCCCAGTCCTTTCCCTGTCTTGCCTTTTCAGCTTCACTAACGTAATAATCAGCATTATCCCTTGACACAGCATCCTTATACAGTTTGGCTACATCCAGGTAATTAGGATTGATATCCATAGAAGACTTAAAGGCATGAACTGCCAGCCCCCATTCTTCGTGTTTACTGAAGGCAAGACCCTGCTGATATAACATTTTTGTCCCTTCTTGCTCCGCTTTGAGGAGTCTATTGGCTGCATTCTCATAGGTGGGAGAAATCTTAACGATCTGTCTTAATTTCGCCACGGCAGCTATCCAATCCTCCTTTTGCATCTCCACTTCTGCCTGACTGGACAACGACTTAAGATTGTTCATAAGGGTGTTAATCTTCCCTTTGATATCACTGGCGAAAGACTTAATGGCGTTGTTTTCAGGATCCAGGTTAGAGGCAATACCAGCTTCCTTCGCCACCTGCTCGAGCACAGAGAGGTTCCCCTCAGGAGCAGAAGCAAGTACCTGTCTTGCCTTCTCATAACGCACCTTAGCCGCCTCACGCTTTGCCAGGTTCAGTCCATCTATGTACTCCTGCTTGTTAGGATCCTCCTTCACTGCCTGCTCAAAAAAAGGTATGGCTTCTTCCCAGCGGTTCGCCTTACTCAATTCATCGCCGGTCCTGTAACTCTCAAGTGGGGCACAGCTAGAAAGAAGAGTCAGGATAAACATAGTAATTAGAATCATCGGATAATTTCTTGACTTAATCATTATATACCTCCCTTAATATTTTTGGTTCTTCTCCCAATTAGTTGGGAGAAAGGGGTCAAGGATTCAAGGGTACTGGGGTTCAAGTGAACGGAACTTAACCCCTTGAACCCTTGAACCCTTGAACCCTTTCAATTTCATTTTATAATTTTTGGCGAATCGATCAGCCTTAAATATAGGTTGTGTCTATCGAATGCTGATAGGTACATTGCCCTCAGTGTAAGAACATTGCTTCAATCTGGTTCTGGGTTATCTTTACTATCCTAACCTTTCCACCACTTACGGTAATTGCCGCAATATCATCGGCTAAACCCTGAGTATTTCCCTTAATCTCCAGATCCAACTCAACCCTTCCCTGAACATAGGAACGCTGGTACATCTCCTTGAACCCTTTTACTGCCATGGATAGAAGATTTTTGAACCGCATTAAATCCTCGTAGGAATCAAGGCCTGACACTAATAGTTTGACTGTAACTGTATTTGTTAACTCAGAAGACCAGCGATCCAGGGTCTCTTCCATCATTTTCTTTGCCAGTTTTACAACTACTTCTTCCGTTATCAGTTTAAAGTCCCCTTTCATACCTGGTGCCGACTTGCTTTCACTGTCCGTCGAGATTATCTCCCCCGTATCACCATTCATGACCTTAACAGAAACAGTAACCTTATTTGAGCTCACTTCAACACCCGCCACTGTAAAGGAATTAACTGCAGCATCAACACTGCCGATAATCACGACCTCTGCACCGAAGGAATGGCTCATCTCAGCCAGCATCTTCTGATCCCCGGCAAGGGTTTGAAGTTGTTCGTACTTCCTGTTTTTTCTGACAATTTCAGCATCAACGAGTTTGAATCCGTTGGACATAAAATATCTGGTCATGGCCGCTTCAGCAACGGCATCCTTTTGGGCTTGTCCACCGAAAATAATCATCAGGCGTGGTTTGGACTTTCTCATCATAATAAGATTGACAGCATCCATACGCTCCTTCAGCTTTCCCTTTCCAACGTCGGCTTCAATAGTCACCCTGTACATATCGCCCTCTCTCTTTTCCGAGATAACCCTGTAAGTATTGATAAAGCCTCTGGATTCAGAAAGGATTTGATCGAGTTTTAATTGGAAATTTTCGACTTCTGTACTACTCGTAATCATAACGCCCACAACTCTCTCTACTGCATTACGCTGGGCATTGTCAATGGCCTTGTCTCTGGCGATATCCACTAAATTACTATGAATGGCTGCCATACCTTCTGCCAGAATCTTATCCTGAGCAGGGACAGTGCCGCACATAAACCCCAAACCAATTAAAATAATAAAAAAAACCGTTCTCTTCATTACTCTCTCCATAGGGTCTTTCCCCCATTTTAGAAGGATTCTGGTGACCTCAATATGCATTATTTAGGATCTTCTCCCAAAGTACACAGTTAGATTAGTGGGGATTTTAGATTATATATGGTATAAAGTCAAACAAATTGTAATCGCTCAGGAGTCTGTTGACGGGTGAGGGGGCACTGCCTGAGTATTATTTAGCATAGCTGTTATCTCTCGATATTCTGCATCAGTGCCATCATAATCATAGGTTGCATCTTCACCTATCATGGGTATAATTGTAAGTCTGCCCTGGAAAAACTGTGAAATGATGTTTTCAAATTCTTTTATACTCAGATCCTTTCTAATGAAGTATTTGGTATATACATTTGAATATCCCAGGTTATGAGTGATTCTGAATAATTCCATCTGAACTTTTGGATTAAGCGATTTGCGAAGACTATAGGCGGTGTTCATGTTATTCACATTTATAAGATTTGGGTTTGCAAGTGCTAGAGATGAAAACCTGAACCCCTGTCTGCCAGATTCATCTTTTACATTAGAGACCTGATAAGTTGTATCATTGATAAGATTGAGAGGTCTTCTGCCCAGCTTGTCATGATCTCCTTCAATAAGTACGGCAGGAAAGATTGCAGCGGAATGATGCTGGTAATCTTGAGCGATATGGAGAAAGTCTTCTATAAATTCCTTTGTAGTCAGCGGCGTATCCGAGGCAACAAATAACGCATGCTTTTTATCATTGTAAGCAGCACTGGCGGCGTATCCTTTGATTACGTTCCCTGCGAAAGAATTATGCTTGACCTTTTTAGGTATCACACCAAACCGCTCAATTGCATGATGAGGGATTTTTGAATTCTGGTTTTCAATTCGGAACGGCTTGTCGAATTTCCTGAGAAATTTACCAAGACGTCGCTCAAGAAGCATCTTATGGCCCACAATGACTACCTCATCAATTAAGTCACTATCAAAAAGCTTTTCAAGTATAAACTGAATCACAGGTTTGTTTATTACAGGTCCATCCTTAACAATCTTAAATTCCCTTAAAGGTTTGTATCCTGTCTCTATGAACTTTTCGCCGTAATGTTCCGCAACTATTCTGCTGTATTTTTTTACTGCTCGCCTGTTGTTATATCCAGCCATTAATATGGCACTAACCATTTTAGATTCTTCTCCCATTTAGCTGGTAAAAAGGATTCGAGGATTCAAGGGTACTGGGATTCAAGTGAACGGAACTTAACCACTTGAATCCTTGACCCCTGGAACCCTTTCAATTTCAGCATTTCACTCGAATCCTCGACTCCTTGACCCCTTGAATCCTTAAGATTCTCGCAACTTTTTCGGAGGTGATCCTCATTTTATCACCATAAGGCAAGAGATAAATGAATATGCCTGCAGATAAACGATTGGTTGTATTTCAAACAGTATGCCCATTATGTGGTAGGTGAGGGGTAAGGTTTTGCAGTTAAACAAAAGGTTTATGGATGATAAATGCCACGATAAGATATTGGAGCGTTAATTTATTTTATCAGTTCATCTCTCTTTTTATTCCAAAGAACCCAATCACTAATATCCTCTTCTGATGAGAAGGAAACAGGTTTCAATGCCTTACCCTCAGGGGTAATTACAATCTGCTGCATTTCTTTTACGATGTGTTCCCACTCCTTCAAGGTAACTTCACGGGGGCCAGGGACCTCTTTGGGCCCCGGAACCTCCTTGGGCGCACCAATTTCAAATACAGGTTTAGGGATCTCTTTTGGCGGACTTGTCACATATACATTCCCACCGTAAACTCTAATCAGCACTGATTTATCTTTGCTGACATCCATTCGATAGATAGTACCCTTAATCCCTGCTACAGCATTTTCACTGGAAATTTCAAATTTTTTCCCCCTTCCCAGGAATCCCTTAGCATTGGCCCAGGTTTTTCCCAGAAACAGTTTAACCCCAAAATTTTTATCCCCACTTTCCCTGTTATAGCTCAGGTCACTGACTGTAAAGCTTGTATTATCTGCGAATCGAACAAAGCTTCCATCCGGTAGTTTTATCTCTATTAAGGCTTTTTCACCTGTATTTATCCTATCCTCTTTATGGAGGATATCATGTACCTTCAAGGGGGTCCCTTTTGCTTCCCCTTTTAGCAAAACATAGACCTTCCCCTGGAGGAAGGTAACTACAGCCTGGTCTCTGGAGGATTTTACCTCTTTAGAAAAGGAAACGGAGGCAAGTAAAAAAATCAGTACTATTAAACAGATTGCTGATTTACATATTTTCATCTGAAAATACCTTTCACCCTCCCCCTCACCCCCTCCCCTTGAGGGAGGGGGAAGGGGGAGGGGTAATTTTCATTATCCTTTGTGACGGGTGCCGTCATGAGAGTTTCATAAAGAATCTCTCTTCCATAATTCCCTGTAGCAACCTACAGGGTTTCCATATGTCATTCCTGCGAAAGCAGGAATCCAGAAAACTAAAAGACTGGATTCCGTGTCAAGCACGGAATGACAGAATACAACAGAATACAGAATAACAAAAATTTATAATATTTTTGGATATCCCGTAACTTGCTGCGGGGAGTTTCATTATATTGTTATCTACTCAACTTTCTTAATGTTACCTCGATTGTTTGAAGCGACTTACTGGAATAGACATCTCGGGTATAGGGAGCATACCCCTCTTTTTTTATCTCTATCTTGTGGGTTCCACTGCTTAGCTTTATGTAGCCAGGGTTCCCATCATATCTGTTTGCCTCTCCCATGGAGGCTCCGTCTATAAAAACCTCTGCATCACTGGGATTACAGACAATCCTTATCGCTCCTTCATTGCCTACACCTATAGTGGCTTCCTTCGGGGTACCACACCCCATCAGGACAATAATGAGAAGCAGAGAAAGCAGTATAGTATTCTTCATCATAAACTCCTTATTCATAGTAATTACAAATACTAAACTCTAAATTCAGTGTCGGTTTCAGCGATCAGTGTCGAGATAAGACTACGAAGCCTCGTTCGCATCACTGCGCCTTAAGTTTAACCACATCATTGACAGTTAATCCTGCGCCGGATTTGATAGTAGCCTTGGTTAGATTGGCATCAACGTAACCTGTAACAAGCAATTCAGCCTTTAATGGGCCTTCTTCCCTGCCCAATAAGACATGGGTCTGGGGGTCATATATCTCTTCGCCCAGCGAGTAAACCCTCAGGATATTTCCAATCTCTAATCCCACATCCTTGCCTGCATTTATATATACGGTTGAGCCGCTCACCTTAGCAATCCTTCCACTCCACTCTGTTGACTGTAACTGCTGGATAAGATTGTCCATAAATTTAGTAATGGAAGCCCTTAATGCATTTTGTCCCATGGTTTCATCGTAGCCGCCGCGCTGTCCAAGCCCCAATACCTCAGAGATCTTCTTTTCGAAGACACCAGAGCCAGAGTCAGCAAAGAGTATTTGCCCTGTAGTGGTATCCACTACCCTGACATCCACAGTGCACTCTGCCTTCTGTACCTTCTGCTTGTAAACTCCGTAATCCTTTCCCTCTGTCTTAACACCAAATTGAGATATAGAACCCGTTACGATAGCATTAAGCCCCAGTATCTTACCTGCTTCAGCAGCCGTAGCGGGATTAATTACACCTGATTGGCCCAAAGCCTGTTCTCCCAGGATTTTCTGTAATTGAGCACGTTCAACCACAATAAATGCCCCTGTCTTAAAGAGTTCGGTAGTCAGGATGTCCGATGCTGAAGATCCCAATCTTCCCTTCCCATAGGTTGTCTTGTTCTCAAAATCCACTATTCCTACCCTTTTCTTGGGACCTTTGGAGACAATCTTGGGTGCTTCTTTTCCCACTGGCTTTTCCGGAGGAGGAGCTTTTGTCATTGTGGGCATACCGGCACAGCCGAGAGTGAACAAAAATAATGTAGTAATTAAACCTATCCTCATTTTCTTACTTAACATTAGTTATTCCTCCTTTTAATTAGGTGGTTAGGCTCAAGGCTGAAGGCTATAAAACATCTCGCAAGGTACGAATCAAGCCATTCAAGACCTTCATAGACTTCAGCCTAATCACCTGAGTGATTGCTACTTCGTCAGCCAACTCAAATGCCCAAAGTTTTGTGTGATCACGCATGATTTATTCCTAAAAGCCTTCTGCCTTCAGTCTATCCACCTGAGTAGTTACAAAACATTAAGGGGTCAAGCAACTACCCTTTGCAGGGGGAACATACTTGGGCCCATTGGGTAATGTAGAAAATGCCGTATTGATTACAGTCTGGGCATAAGGATCGTATTTCTTTAAGGCAGCAAAAGCTACATTCTTTATTAACTCGTCTCTATCAAGTCCAAATTTCCTTTCAGCAACCGTATGCTCCGATTCCCAGAGCTGTTCCCCTGTCTTGGTATCTATGAGCTGGAATTTGGCTCCTACTTTAACTGAGGTATAGACCACCAGGTAAGTAGTACTCCACTCTGTTACTGTACTATACAACACTGCATCAACATTGAGAAGCTTCCCTATTTCCTGGGGGGTCATGGAATTAAGCTGACCGGCATCTCTTATATCCTTTTCAGCAAGTTTTGAATCAATTTCAGCAATGGGAGGGGATAGATAGCCTTTATAGGGAATAATATTAAAGAGCTTTGGCCTGAATAGCTGGGGTGCATCCATGTCTACGGTTTCATTTTGGACAGGTAATACTGCAACTGATGTAGGAGTCCTGGATTGATAGTCAGGGACTAAGGTATGAGGGATTCCAGGGACGCAACCACTGGAGATAAAGATGAGTGTAACCCCAATAAGGATGAGTTTTAAATGTTTCACGTATATCTCCTTTCAACATAGACTATCGACTTTTAGGTATAATGGTCACTTCAAGGGAGTTCTGAGAAAGAGAGCTTATATTAATTGAAAAGCCCTGAAAGTTTTTAGTTGTCAATTCATCAGATAGAGACTGGGCGTTTCCCTTTATATCGATATCAATCTTGGCCACTCCTGCGTTTATGCTCCTCTGATAGACCCCTTTAACACCGCGAACCTGTTCTTGCAATACATTTTTGAATTTCACGAAATCCTGATAACTGGAGATCCCGTTTATAGTCATTTGAACCATTGTAGTTCCGCCAACCTCTTTGCCCCATGTATTTATGATCTGATCCATGAGTTTAGAAACTAAATCAGAGGATGCCTTTTTGAGTGCCTCGGAGCCCCCGGTAACCTCATCTATATGAACTGCCGCCCCATGAGTATTTGCAGATGCAATAATTGCTCCGTTATCAGTACGGATAGCCCGTGCCGACATATTTGCCTGGACTGATTTCATAGAGGTGCCCATAACATTTCCTATATATTTTGCCAATGCCTTGCCAACTATCACTACCTCGGCATCGTACTGATTACCAAGAGAGACAGCGGTATTATCGTCCAGATTTGCTACCTGATATGGTTTGCCTATCTTTATATTCCTTGCTTTAGCTTCATGGTCAACAACATTGAAATCCTTCTCCCTCAATTTTTCAATCAAGACGCTCTCAGTAATCGACAGGTTTGTTTCAGATGCCTGATGTCCCCACCAGAAGCTAAGGTATTGTTGACCGATATTCTGTTCAGCAATCATGATCATAATCCTGGGTTTGTGCTTTCTTGCCATCAAAAGGCCTACAGCAGCCAGGTCATTCTTCAAATTGCCCAGAGCTACCGTTGCCTCTATGTTAACCTTGTATATGTTTTCTGCCGGAGCTTCTGACATAATCTTATATTTCTGTATATACCCTTCTGTTTTAGTATAAATACTGTCGCTCAGAAGCTGAAAGTTCTCCACCATTGTCTCAGAGGAGACAAGGGTTCCCACTGCTTGTTCTACCGCTTTTCTAAGGGCATCTTCAATAGCGTTATCTCTGGCTATGGCCTTGTCATTATTTACAATCGCTCCCATACCCTCAGCCTTGACAACCTGTGATTGAAGGGATTGCTCTCCATGGACAGACTTAACTAACGCAACGATAATTACAAAACAGAGTACTACCCTAATTAATCTCTCCAAGATACTTTCTCCTAGTGCTTTGACTCATAAATAACTTTACCAAAAATGTCTCCCCTCCCTTGGTGGGAGGGGATTAAGGGGAGGGGGCAACATAGCGATTCTTCACCCCTACCCTGCCCCTCCCCCATCAAGGGGGAGGGAATATTTATAGTAATTCATAGTAAAGGTATTAAAGGGACATTCCACTAGTATAATATGGGAACATATCTTTTCAGAAAAACCTCAATTCATCCTTGAGTTTCCTTATAATCAATAGAGCATCAGCCCCAGAAACTGGCTTCATTGGGGCAAATTCACCAGTAGTCAAATCCACGGCCTCCATGATCCCCCTGGTGGTTACAACCATTACTGCATTAAAATAGGGAAGATCACCCCTCAAATCGGGGAAGGGAGATTTGTTGCCAATGTATTTTGTGGAAAGTTTATTGTCTCCAGTAACCTTTGTTAGAATGTCTTCAACCATTATAGCATAAGATGCCCTGGTTATGACATCATCGGGACGATAGGTATGGTCGGGATAAGGTTCCAATCCTTTTACCCCAATATTCAAAACGGTTTGAATGTCTGTCCTTAAGACATGGTTAGAGATGTCTGTAGCAGCTTCGGTCTTTTCAATACGATCGGCTGCAAAGGCTGTTGACGGGGCTTTAAAACCGGTATCGAATTTTTTAGGAGATCGTTTTTCATAGAGCTTTTCTAATTGTAGTTCCTGAACAAACAATGCAGCAATATCTGCCCTGTTTATCTTGTCTATCAGGGCTATTTTTTTACCTATAATACTACCAGGTGCTGCCCTCTGAATCTTTTGAACCAGCTTCCACTGGTTGTTTGCTTCCATCAAATATTTATCATTCATATCCAGGACTTTTTTAAACATTTCTCCTGCTTTGTCGAAATCATAAAAGAGCTTATATGCTTCGCCCATATAGTAATGAGCGGCTGACGATTTAGGATCGATATCAATCGCACCTTTAAAGGCACTCTCCACCTCATCAATCCAGTCGCCTTTCCTTTCCATAGAGTAAATTCTCATCAGGCCAACCCGGGCGTTAACCTTATCATCATTCGTTTTGGCCAGTTCCCGGCCCTTCTTCGCATTATCAAATGCCTCTTTAAAGTTTCCTTTATAACCGTTTACTAAGCCAATGCCTGTATAAGCAGAAGAGAATTTTGGGTCTAACTGGATAGCCAGGTTAAATTCACGCATAGCGTCATCATAATTTTCTTTCTCCAGAAGCTTCATTCCACTAAATACATGGTGTTCTGGGGTATCAAGGGCGCTTACCGCTTTCCTGGCCTTAGGGGCACATGCACCAATAAAAAGCAGGGAGAATATTAAAATAGACGGAAAAATCCAATTTATAGGCTGTATCCTTTTTATCTTCATCTTTTCCCTCCGACTGGTTATTAAATTTAAAAATAGTATAGGAATTTCCTTTTTAAACAACTTTAGACACTTTAAACTTTAGCTCACTTTAGGTACTTAACTTGTAGGTTTGGTGTTCAATCGACAACAAACAACACTCGACATTGAGATAAAAAGCTGAGGTTTTTAGAGGTATCCCTCAGAATATTTGCATCAGAATTTTTGATAACAACGTTACTGTTTCCCCGTCCTTCAGTTTTTATACCTTTAATTATAATAGGGTTATTTGTTACCCGGTCATTTTGTCTGGCTGTTCCCGTGTCTTTCACATAGCCCACTATTCCCTGCTCGATAGCGAATTCCTTCGTTACATAGGCAGAACCGTAAACCTCTCTTCCGTCTTCATCAACGACCTTTGGGGACATAGCAGGGCGGAGCTCAAGACCTGTTGCGTCAATAATCAGTCCAGTATATACTGGACTGCCAGTAGAGGGCAGCGGTTGCCCCCCCATAGGAGGTAATAGAGCTTCAGCAAAGGAACCAGTAATCGGGACTTCTATAACAACCTCCACGCCACCGTCAGAAAGATACTTTCTGTCAACTACCCTGGCTCCCCGGACGAAGCCTTCAACCTTAGATTGTATCACGTCACTTTGCGTCATGGCATTTACAACCGTGGTTTCTGAATCAATTCTCACACCCTTAACAGTCTCCAGAAGGTTTCTTAAGGCATCTACCTTGGCAGCCCTTTCTGCCCCTAACCTTGCAACTGCCATATTGGGTGCAGACGGATTCGGAGCTCCACTTCCGGTGGCCCTTATTACATTCTTGGTCCAGTTAACCTCACCTTGACCCATAGTCTCAATAACTTGATCTGTACTACTCGCAAGCAACCCTCCAGCAGCAAAGAAGAGGAGTAAGAAAGATAATGATACGCTCACTATGATTGCCTTTATTTTCATTTTAACCTCCTTACAATATGTGGTTTATATCATGAGACTCTTGGTTGAAAAATCCTGGTCTGAAATGCAGTAAACCCTATGAGAATCCTACCAGGGTTTATATTCTATAATAGATTCGGTGTTTGTCAAGCAAAAAACAGTGCCGTGTCAGTAACACGTGATATGTCCGGTTTGTAGCACACAATCTGTCCGGTTTGTTATAGTCACCGATGGAGGTGACGGATGAGACGGACAGAGATGCTACAGGAGATTCGGGAGATGCGATTTGAAGAAGTTTATTTTGGATGGAACGAGAGTCGGCTGAGTCAGGAGGAAGCGGCTCGGGTTTTAGGGGTAAGTGATCGGACATTTAGGAGATACATTAATCGTTATGAAGAGATGGGGTTAGAAGGTTTATTGGACAAACGGTTGACACAGGCCTCATTTCGTCGTGCACCGGTTGATGAGGTAATGGCAGTTAGCGCCAGGTATGAGGGTCATTACCGTGGTTGGAACGTTAAGCATTTTTATTCCTGGTATCAAAGAGACGGAGGGCAGCGGAGTTACAGTTGGGTCAAGAACACGCTCCAGGCAAGGGGATTAGTTTCCAGGGTTAAAAAGCGAGGTGTTCATCGTAAGCATAGGGAGAGAGCCCCGTTTCCCGGCATGATGCTGCACCAGGATGGGAGCACGCATGAATGGGTGTCTGGGAAGAAATGGGATTTGATCGTGACGATGGACGATTCAACAAGCGAGCATTATTCTATGTTTTTTGTGGACGAGGAAGGGACTGATAGCAGTTTTCAGGGTGTTCGGGACGTGATTATTCAGCGGGGTTTATTTAGTTCTCTATACACGGACAGAGGAAGCCACTACTGGTACACGCCCAAAGAAGGGGGTAAAGTGAGCAAGACACAGCTCACCCAGTTCGGACGCGCCATGAAACACTTGGGGATTCAGATGATCGCGGCCTATTCTCCAGAAGCCCGTGGGCGAAGCGAACGGGCCTTTTCGACCCACCAGGACCGACTTCCCAAGGAGTTGGCTCTTAATGGGATCACCGGTATGGATGCCGCAAACCGGTATCTGGCAAAGGAGTATAAACCAAGTTTCAACGCTGAGTTCATGCAGCCAGCCCCTGAAGAAGG
>Ga0210049_1001593_pt1 | contig 21443 bp, 22 predicted proteins | sample CryGeyCG2014_300_2_FD_183964 | JGI IMG/M metagenome (GOLD analysis project Ga0210049, IMG submission 183964) | Groundwater microbial communities from aquifer - Crystal Geyser CG06_land_8/20/14_3.00 (SPAdes) (version 2) | ecosystem: Environmental > Aquatic > Deep subsurface > Groundwater | place... | reverse complement strand
TCAGCGCCCATAAAATTGCCAGGGAATTAAGGTTGGATAATCAACAGGAGCAAACGAAAGAATTAATTACCGGGTTTAAAGATGAAATTCTGGGAGCGGTTGACGGCGTGATGCACGAAATAGAAACCATGCGCCAGGAAAACATTATCTCTACGGATATGAAGCGGCAGGTAAACGAGCACGAGGAGCGGCTGGAAACGGTCGAAGAGAAACTGGGAATTAGCCCTTTGGCGGCGTAGATATATTTTTTTCAAGTCTAGGGGTTCTAACCTCGGCCAAAGGCCGATCAGCCTCTGGGTGAAGCCGATACTGATATATTTTGGGAATGAGTCCAGCTTCTAGGACTCCAGTCACCGTAAGCACTGCCCATATCCAATGGAGTGACTCCATTAGTTAGATTGACTATGGTTAGATCAACCGCTCCGCCGGTACTGTGCGGTGATGGTGGTAGAGTTGGATCAGTCTGTGCTGGTGAAAGCCATCTTTTAACATTGTCAACCCCAAGTCTGGCTGACTCTCTTTCATACCACTATTCCTAAGCCGTATTCTGCCCTAAGCTTTTTTAATATACCTAATAATTTATCAGCTACGGTTTTACGGCATTCTAACCGCGGCTGGCTTAGACCTTCATACCTTAGGCGCTGTTCTGTCATTAAGTTAATAATTTTGGGTGATAGCTTTAAAAGATTAACCAACGGTTCACCGTTTTCTTGAATCGGCATGAGCTTCATCTCTTTGTAAGGTGGTATTGGTCTTTGCTTCAGTTCCAGGTCGATTTGTCTAAGAATTGTCATGTTAACTATATGGTGATAACCATCAGGTCTAGGTTCAGGTTGCCGGTATCCTACAATTGCCGGGTACGGAATGACAGGATATTTAGTTAATAATATCTCATCACCTTCTTGATAATTTATAAGATTGCCTCTGTTTGTGATTTCGTAATGGGTAATTACTTCATCTTTTTTCATATAATTTTCACCTCCTTTCTGCCATAAAAAAACCTCCCTTGAGGGAGGCTGGTTAGTAAATGTTTTTAGGTTTTTATTACACCAAATCCTCCCTCTTTTTTAAGAGGTTAATAAGGATAAGGGTAATGAGCGATTTTTGCATTGAGAGTAAAGATACAGTAAAATTAAATATATGTCAAGCAAGAAACGTCCTTATTGGTTATGGGATTATGACCTGACGGAAAAAGACGTCCGGAGGATTTTGGCCGGCAAAAACGAGACGGAAAAAATCTGGCTGATGTCGCGGATTTTAGAAGCGGCGAAATACGAAGACGTCTGGAAATATTTGAGTTATCGTCAGGTGCGTGAATGGTTTACCCGCTTAAAATTAAAAGAACCAATCAGAAAAGCGTGGCAATTGGCTTTGAATACTTGGGAGCAGGTTTAGCTATGAAAGTCAACTATCAACTCCAGGACAAATTTTTGCACGAATTTTTTACGACTGCTTTTGCCCGGGATTTTTATCTGACCGGCGGGACGGCTTTAGCCAGATTTTATTTTCACCACCGGGTCAGCGTCGACTTGGATTTATTTACCAATAACCAGAAAATTGATTTTGATGCGGTCAATGCGGCAATCAGGCGGATTATGGCTAAATTAAAATTAAAGCCGGATAAAGCCGTAATGACTGACACTTTTCTTCAATATATCATTGATTCACCCAGGCCATTAAAAGTAGATTTGGTTAAGGATATTCCGGTCCATTTCGGAGAAAATTTAATCAAGGGCAGGATTGCGGTTGATTCTTTAATAAATCTTGCCACCAATAAAATCTTAGCCATTTTCGGCCGAATTGACCCCAAAGATTTTATTGATTTATTTTTTATTCTTGAAAAAACAAAGTTAGAGTTTGATGAGTTATTTACTTTGGCTAAACAAAAAGATTTAGGCTTAACCGAACTGTATTTTTCCTTCTCGATCGATAAGTTTTTACAAACAAAAATATTACCGCCGATTTTGGTTTCTTTTAATAAACGACGGTTTTACAAGTTTTACCAGGATTTACTGAGAACTTTATTGAAGCGGATCAAACCGGCAGAGTGACAGGTTTAGCCGGCCTGGGTGGAAACGGTTCTTTCGCCGGATAACATAAAGCTGGTGCCGGAGGTTTTGACTTTTTGCCAATAACCGGTCCGTAACTGCGAACGGTGATTTTGCAGCTGCAGCCAGGTCCGGGATTCAGCCACTTTTTTGCGCGCCAGTTTAATTAAATGAAGCAGGCGTTCAAAGAAGCTTTGATGATAAACTCCGGGATTAACTACCGCCTGGAAGGCGGCTTGGTCGACCTCTTCCATTAAGCCAACCTGTTCTTTGGCCAGTGTTTTAATTTGAGCTTGGATCGTTTCGATCTGAACTTTAATTTGGTTTTTTTCCCGGGAAAAAATAATTTGTTCTTCTCTTCTGATTGATTCAAAACGGCCTCTCTCCTGTTGGCGGATCTTCTTCTCTTGTTGATTCAAGAATTCTTCAAAGTTGAAAACCTCGGCGCCGGCTTGGTTAGACTGGGCTTGAGGTTTAGCCGCACCACTATCTTTAAAGGCCTCAAGAAAGTTTTGGTGCTTAGGCCCGGATTTTCGTTTTTTAGCGGTTAGAAACGGGTCCATTTTATTGATGATCATGTCTGTAATTGCGGGCAGACATAGTTAAATAAATTTAAAAAACAAGTTTACTATAAGCTGAGTAAATAGTCAATGGCTTGTTGTTTTTTTAAGAGAACAGCAATGTAGACGCGGTCCGCGGGGGCGCCGCCGGCATTAGCAATCATTTTATCGATTTCTTTCTCATCGGCTTTAAACTTTTTTTCTTCGGCGATGACCTGAAGAATCAGCTCCAGTTTTATAGTGTTGGCCGCGGTTTGTTTATATTCTTCTTTAATTTGAGCAATGGTTTTATTATTGGATGCGGCGTATTGGTCGATAGTCAGTCCCAGTTTTTGCAGTTGTTCCAAGAGCCGGGAAAGCAGACGGTCTCTTTCCGAGTCAATCAGCAAATCAGATAACTCGATTTTAATGTCATCAAGTAAAGCCTTAGAGATGAGGTTTAATTTTTGCGTTTTTGCCGGCGGTTTGAGTTCTTTAGCCAACGCTCCCCGGCAGATTTTTTCGTACTCCCCTAACTTAATTTCCGGCAGTTCACAACTGGAAGCTTTAAACTGCCAAGGTTTATTATCTTCAGCCGAAACAATGGTGATTTTGGGAGCAAGAGCCGGTTTTAAATGATGCTGATTAATGGCCTGGGCGTAAGAGAGCGGTAATAGCTGGTTAATAACTTCGCCGTAAAGTTTGCCTTTATCTAGGGATTTTTCGACGAGATCCTTTGGCGCTTTGCCAGGGCGGAAGCCTTCGAGCTTGGCTGATTTTGTCAACTCATTTAAGACTTTGTCATAGGTTTTTTTAACCTGTTCCCAAGGTAGAGAAAATTCCAGTTCAAAGGTTTTTTTCGGCAGCCAAGTTAACTTAGCTTGAGTCATGGAGAGATTATAACACAAGTTTTACTCATAGCGAATGGCTTCAATCGGGGTGAGCCGGGCGGCCCTTCTGGCCGGAAAGACGCCGAAAAAGATGCCGATGGCAGTGGAAACAGTAAAGGCCAAGATAACGGAAATCAGGTTAAGGGAAGCCGGGAAAAAAGAATGAATGGCGAGAACAATCAAGGCGGCCAGCAATAGACCGATTAAACCGCCGAAAACCGATAAAATGACAGCTTCGGATAAAAATTGAATTAAAATATCTTTTTGCGTCGCGCCTAAGCTGCGGCGGATGCCGATTTCTTTGGTGCGTTCGGTGACGGTGGCATACATAATATTCATAATGCCGATACCGCCGACTAATAAAGAAATTGAACCGATGGCGATGAGAATAGCGTTAATAATGGCGAAGATTTGGTTGACGGTGGTAAGAATTTCCGTTTGTTCGGTAACGGAAAACTCGTCGGCCTGATAACGTTTCAGCAGAACTTCTTTGGCTTTTTGTTTAACAACTTCCACATTGGCTTTATCGTTAGTTCCCAGGTAGATAGTAAAAAATGTTTTGTCAGGGTTTAGCGTACCGAAGGAAGTTTTATAGGGGATAATTAAGCCGTTATCCATTTCCCGATCGCCTTTCTTCTCCACTACGCCTAAAATAATAAACCGCTGATTATTGACTTTAACGGTTTTACCGACGGCTTTTTGGGGAATAGTAAAAAGTTTTTCCGCTAAACTGTAACCCAAAATGCCTACTTTGGCCCGCTTTTGGAGATCAGACCGGGTAAACAACCGGCCGCTTAATAGTTTTAAATTTAACAGATCAAAAACAGCTTCACTGGCACCTTGGATATAGCCTAAGATTTTAGCATTGCCTGATTCAATAGCCGAACTTTTGAAAAATACCGGCACGACATAATCGGCTTGAGGGATCTTTTTTAAAGACAGGTAATCTTTTTCATCAAAGTTGGCGCCGCCGGCAAAACCCGGTCCAAAGCCGCCGCCGGCACCGGCTTCCTGATTAAAGATATTGCCGGGAAAGATAATAATTAAGTTTGAACCCAAGCTTTCGAACTGTTGTTTTAAATAGTTTTTTAAGCCTAATCCCAGAGCAATCAGCAAGACGACCGATAAGACACCGATCATAATCCCTAAAGAAGTGAGAATGGTCCGGATTTTATTGCGTTTAAAAGTGGCCAGAGAGGCAATAAAATACTGGATGATAACAATCGGTTTCATAAATACTTTTTGGCCAGATAACCATCTTTAAGATAGATTAATTTTTGAGCTTGTTGAGCGACTGATTGGTCATGGGTGACGGTGATAACCGTGGTATTAAAATCATGGTTAAGATTACCGATTATTTTCATAATATCCTGTCCGGTTTTAGAGTCCAGGTTGCCAGTGGGTTCGTCGGCCAGAATAATTTTTGGGTTCATGATTAAAGCCCGGGTAATGGCGACCCGTTGCTGTTCACCGCCGGAGATTTTGTTAGGAAAAAAGTCTTTTCTATCTAAAATACGAAATTTGTTGAGTAAGTCTAAGGCCCGGTGAAGAGGGTTAAAATTAAGCCGGGTTCGAGAATAGACAGTGGGGAGAAGAACATTTTCTAAAACAGTATATTTATTAATCAAGTTAAAAGATTGGAAAATAAAGCCGATGGTTTCGTTTCTTAAACGGGACAGTTGAACATCATTAAGTTGAGAGACATTGCGGTTATTTAAATAGATTTTTCCCTGAGAGGGTGTTTCCAACAGGCCAATTAAGTACATTAAGGTGGATTTGCCGCTGCCGGATGTGCCTAAGATACTTAAGTATTCTTTAGTAAAAATTTTCAAAGAAATATGACAAACTGCCTTGACCGGTTCTTCGCCGAGAAAATAGGTTTTAGAGACGTTGTCAAGTTTAATAATTGGTGATTTCATTCCCTTATTTAGATTTTTTACTGACAACGATGGTTTGATTTTCAGTTAATCCGGAGGTAATCTCAACTAAATCATCTGAAGTTATTCCAATAGTAACAGTTTGATTAATTAAAGTGTTATCTTTGACTAATTGAACTGTGGTGGTGCCATTTTCCAGAATAGAAGAAAGAGGGACAGCCAAAACATTGGTTTTTTCAGCGACAGTAATAGTAATTTCACCATTCATCCCCAGTTTTAATTTTTGACCAGGGTTGTTTTCCAGCCGGAATTTAACCAGAAAAACCGTACTGCCGGATGAATCAAGCGAGCTGTTAAAGTCGATGGAATCAACGGTTAAGCTGATGGGTTCATCCGGGTAAGCGTCAAGGACCAGCCGGCCAGCCTGGCCGAGACTGATGAGGCCGATATCCACTTCGTCAATAATCGCTTCAAATTCCAGATGGTCGGGGTCGGCCACGGTAAAAACTGCGGTCGCCGGAGTAATATTAACGCCGGCAAGCGGAACATCAATATGAGTAATAATACCGTCGATGGGGGTAATTAAAGTGGCGTACTTTAGGGTTAAATCCTGAAGCTCCACATCTAAAACAGCTTTATCCAGGTCATATTGATTTTTTTGTAAAATTCGGCTGATAGTATCGGTTAAAGCTTTATCGCGGTAAGTAATTTTAAGGTCTTCATCAAAATCGGCGCGTTCTTTAGAAAAATCCAAAAGATATTTTTGTAAGGTTTTTTTGAGTTCTTGCTGGTCCAGGCCGGCAATAGCTTGCCACTTTTTAACACTATCCCCTTCTTTAACAATGATCCAGGCCAGCTGGCCGGAAGTTTGGAACTGAAGATCTGCCTGGGATTGAGATTTAATTTTACCTGAGGCTACCACGGTTTTTTTTATGTTTTGGCGGGTGACGACCGCCAGCTCATAAACATTACTGATTTTTTTCGGCCCGAATTTTTGATAGCCTAACCAGCCGCTTCCGAATAGAATCAAAATTATCAATCCGCTCAACCAGCGATGCTGTTTTAGCCATCTTAAAATAATCATAGAGTTGATATTATATACTATGGGGTTTATTAATTACAAATGTGCTCGCACTGAAGCCCGTTTTACGGGCTGAAGTGCCAGGAAGAGGGGTCGAACCTCCAAGGCCTTGCGGCCACAGGATCCTAAATCCTGCGTGTCTACCAATTTCACCATCCTGGCCCGAAATACTCCGGGTAAACTAAAAGTATTTTAACAGAGGATGAGATAATTTTCTAGTCCGTTTGATTGCGGTTTGGTGGGCCTGTTGTTCAAGCCGATCGTCCAGAGGTGAAAGTTTGATCGGACCGTATTTTTTTTCCAGGGCGGTTTTGATCAGGTAATCGCAAAAATGCGGATTTTTGGGCAGAAGTGGGCCATGGAGGTAACAGCCAAAAACATTATTGGTGATTGCCCCCTCGGTTTTGTCCTGACCGTTATTGCCGAAACCGATAAGAACCTTGCCTAAAGGATTGGTGCCGGGTAATAAAAAGGTATTGCCGGAGTGATTTTCAAAGCCAATCAGTTCTCCCCGCTTAGTTTTGAGGATAATATTGCCGATCTTTCTTTGTGGGGAGGCAACCGTATAGGCGTCAAAGATACCGAGGCCAATCATTTTTGCTCCGGAAAACGGCTGGAAGTACTGGCCGAATAACTGGTAACTGCCGCAAATAGTGAGCATGGGTATTTGATTTTGAGCGGCTTTTAAAATAACATTTTTGCGGTTAAGCAGGTCCAGACTGATTTGTTGTTGTTGTTGGTCCTGGCCGCCGCCGCCAAAAAGCAAATCAAAGCTGCCGGAAGGAAGCGGATCGTTCAGGCCGATGGATTTAACCAGGGCTTGAATTCCTCTCTGTTTTAAGCGGTAAACTAAACTGAAAATATTTCCCCGGTCGCCGTAGATATTCATTTCTTCGGGATAAAGGTGGGCAATAATAATTTTCATAGGTTAATCAAATTTTTGTTGGAAAATAATTTGGCGCAATTTAAGCATGGCGGTATAGGTGGGCAGAATGTTGTGGTTTTGGCCGGGTTGGGCAATAAACTTTTGCCAAGCCTGATGGAGATTGGGGTGAAGGTGAATTAATTGTTCCTTAACGCCGGCATATTTTAATCTCAAGGCAAGATCAGCCGACCTTAAGCCGCTGACAATGATCGGGGTGCGGCGGTGCCTCAAGATTTCTAAGTTTGCGTCCCAGATCCAGGAAACATCGGTCCCGTCGGCAATCAGGTCATTTAAAGCGACGAGCAAAGGCTGATTTAACTGCTGGTTATCCCGGAGGAGATTTAAAACCGCGGTAAGACCGGCCGGGTTTTTTACCAGTAAAATTTTTACTTGCCTTTTATTAAAGATAAATGTTTCTCCCCGGCCAAAGGCCGGTCGAAAAGACTGAAGACCTTGGCTGATTGAAGTTGGTTTTAGCTTTAGGGCATGGGCAAGAGCTTGGGCGGCCAAGATATTGGCTTGATGGTATTGTCCGAGAGGGTGCTTTCGTCCAAAGTAAATGATTTGGGGAGAATGGAGTTGTTGCAAACGTTGGTCAGTCCGATTAATAAGAACCTGAGCGTTTTGAGGCAAGATTGTTAAGCTTTCCTGCCAGGATTTTAAAATAGAATCAAGTTCGCCGTAACGGTCCAGCTGATCGCGGGATAAATTATTGAAAAGAATGATTTCTGGCTGTAATTGTCTGACGGCGGTCAAGACGGCGGCTTCGTCAATTTCCCAGATGGCCAGTTTAATTTTTAAGCGGCCGAAGATATCGCTTTGATTAATTAAAGTAGAAGCAATGCCGCGGAGCAAGTTAGAGCCGCTGCGGTTATGCAGGAAAAGAATGTTTTGAGCTTGAAGCATAGAACCTAAGAGCCGGCTGGTAGTGGTTTTGCCGTTAGTGCCGGTGATGATAATCGATTTAAGCTGATTTTGTTCCGCCAGCCGGCGGAGCAAAATAGGGTTTATTTTTAAGGCGATCAGACCAGGCAGAGCGGTCCCGCCTTTGGAGGAGAAAAATCTTAGGCAGCGGGAAATAATTTTTCCTATAATAATAGAACTTGACATATTATAAGACTTATGTTAGTATGGTTATCAGATCCGTCGGTAATGCCTCACCGGGCACACTGATGGATTTTTTTTGGTTTATAATTAGTATTAGGGGCTAATTCATTTCGTCTAAAAACTGTTGCACTCCCCTAGCCCACGAACCATCAGAAAGCGGAGTATAAATACCCATAATTTCTTCAGGGGTCGATAAACCTTTGCGCAGATAATTGTTAGCTAGACCGGCAACGACAGCGTCAATGGCTTGTTTGTAACTTAAAAATTTGAGAGTTCCTTGGGAATGAATCCCCCAACCCCAACAGTTATGGGAGTCATCAGGGATTTTTTTGCAAAGATTTGATTCCTGCTGGGCAATGGCAATAATTAAGCGGGGGTCAAGATAGTGGTCCCGGGAAACAGTGACGATATAGTCAGCGTAAGGCAGTAAGGGAGATTGATATTTTTTAAGATATTTTTTGATTATTTCGGGAATGGCATCGTCGGTTTTAATCGAGTAAGTGAAAGCGCCTAAAACTTCCGGCAGAACGGAGCGGGAGGTGATATTTTCGCTTTGATTATAGGCAATTTTCGGCCGCAGAGAAGGTTTAGTGATTTGACTGAGGTGAGTATAAGTGGCTAAAGTTAGAATTAAGGTAGTGCCGGTAGCTAAAACCCATGACAAAATAATAATGAGTTGTTTCATTTAAGATTACTGTGCCATATGTTAAACTATAAATCAAGCCACGGTGCTGGAACTGGTAGACAGGCACGCTTCAGGGGCGTGTGTCGGCAACGGCGTGAGAGTTCAAATCTCTCCCGTGGCACTTCGGGCCGACGTAACGTCGGGCCCTCAGTGCAGGCCCTTCATTTCATTCAGGGCAAGCACACTGTTTCAATATCCCCGGCTGGCCATGGTTAAGGCAATTTGTTCGGAGCGCTTGAGGGTGCGGTGGAGTAAAGGAATGATGACGGGCAGAGGGTTAAGGCTATGATAGCCCCGGCATTTCTGGAGGAGAATAATTGTTTTGGCTTCCTGGAAAATAACCGGGATTAAACTAAAAGTAATGGTCAGCATAAAGTTAAAGTTTTTGGGCAAAAAATTCAAAGTTTGACTGATTTGATTAATTGAAGTGGTGCTGGTGTATAAAAATACCAGCAAGCTAAGAGACAAAATTTTAAGGGCGGCAGTCAGGCCCTGAAGTAAGCGGAGAGAAATTGCTTGGAAAGCAATCACTAAAGCGATGGTTAGAAATAAAGGAGTTAAACGGGTTTTTAGCGAGGGAAGCCCGAATTTAATGGTGATGATAAGCAAAAGAATCAGCAGGAAGCCGGAAAGAAAGTAGAGGTTATTAATTAAAATTAAGGCGGAGCTGATTAAAATCAAAGCGATTAATTTAAGCATGAAGATTAAACGTACTTTTGGAAAATTTATCGATAAATTCCTGATGATGTTCAACAATAATGATGGTTTTCCCCTGTTGGTTGAGCTGGGTGAGAATTTGGTAGAGGTCAATGGCGCTGGGGTGGTCGAGCATGGCGGTCGGTTCGTCTAAAACTAAGTAGTCGGGATTTAGAGCCAAAGCACAGGCCAAACAGATTTTTTGCTTCTCGCCGAAAGAAAGAGATTGGGGGTCGCGCTTTAAATATTTAAACATGCGGACTTGGTTCAGGGCGCGGGTAATTTTTTGATCAGGATTGTTCTGGTGAAGATTGGTTAAGCCAAAAGCCAGTTCATCTTTAACGGTCAGATTAAACAAAGAAAAGTCCGGATTTTGAAACACCAGACCGACTTTGGCGGCAAAAAAGCTGACTGGTTTTTCCCGGGTAGAAATTGCATCAACAGTCACGCTACCTTTAAAATAGCCTTTGATTTGATGAGGAATTAGGCCGTTTAACAGATAGGTTAAGGTAGATTTACCGGAACCGTTAATGCCGGTAATGGTGAGGAAATCGCCGGGCTTGATGCGAAGGTTTATGTTGGTTAGGACCGGTTGATTTTTAGTATAACTAAAAGAGACTTGAGACAAGACAATGCCGGAGTTCATGGTTTTAAGGCGGCAAAGCGGTTTAAACGGAAGCGGTAGACTATTATCCAAGCCAGAACAACATCAAGTAAACCCTGAAGAGAATTAAAAGCGGCAATGATATACCAAGGAATGGCGTGGATGGCGACAGCCGGGGACATGCCGGTCCAGATAGGAATGGCGTAAAAGTAGTTAATCGGGATGATAATTAGCGAGCGGATGATCAGGCCGATTATTAAAGGGAGGATTAGCTTTCCGGGAAATAACCCTAAACTGAGCCACATAGGGGCGGTGGCCAGCCATTTCATCGAGGCGCCGAGCCAAGTATCCGGAGCAAAGAGGGTAATGACGATAAAACCTAAAAGGGAAACATAGAGAGCGGAGCGGAGGCCGAAAAGGAAAAAGGCAATCAGCCAGGAGACAGCGACTAAATCGATCCACATCCCCCACTGGGGTGATTGGTAACCAACGTGGATTAACTGGACGACGCTAGAGACAGCGGCCAGGGCGGCAGTGAGGGCCAGTTCGCGATGGGATAAAGGTTTCATAGCCAAAGTTTACCGGTTTCTGGTAAAATATACAAGGTAATAAGCCAGCCTCGACTAGACGTCGAGTCTAGGCGGGCCGGGATGCTGAAATTGGTATACAGGCATGCTTGAGGTGCATGTGCCAGCAATGGCTTGGAGGTTCAAGTCCTCTTCCCGGCACAAAAATTTTCCTGTACAATAAGACCGCTTAGCTCAGTTGGTAGAGCATTGCGCTTACATCGCAAGGGTCGCAGGTTCAAGCCCTGCAGCGGTCACTTCACTTCGTTCAGTGCAAGCACACGTTGCTTCGCTCGGTGCGGAGCAGAAACGGCAGGGTAGCCAACTTGGTGACGGCGGGCGTCTGAAAAACGTCAGATATAGGTTCAATTCCTATCCCTGCCACAGTTTTGGAACAGGCAGTCCAGCGCGAGCTCCGTCGCCCGTCGGAACGAGCGCTGTCCAGGGAAAATTCAGCGAAAAATTCAACCGGCGATCGGATAAAAAGAAGTTCGACCCGAGTTTTTTGACCATGACGGCTAAGTCATGGTCATTATTTTTTGCTTTGGCGATTTTTTGTTGATAAATCAAGCCTTTCAGAAAATTCCTCATCGGTTCGATCCAAGCAGAACCTTTGGTCTGAATTGTGGCGATTTTTTCTTCCAGATTTAATTTCTGGTTTAGGAATTTGTCTTTCATTTGTTGGTAGTCGTTCCGGTCAACAATCTGGTCTAAGTAGCTATCCAGCAATCGTTCCAGTTTTCGACTAATGGTTTCGGCTTCGACTTTCAGATTTTTAGCTTGACTTTCGGCAGTTTGTTTTTCTGTCAGCTCGTCCTTTTCCAGTCGTTTTAGCATCCAGTTGGCGTTTTTCGGATGAAGCGAATACTTAAAAATAATCTTTCGGATTTGTTCTTTTAAATCTTCGGCAGGCATAAACGGTTGGGTACATTTACCATGATTGCGGCCGCAGTGGTAATAATCATAGCGAACGTGGCGACCGGCCCGTTTATAAAACTTTATATGTTTTTCGGCGGTAATCGCCGAGCCGCAATCAGCGCATTTGGCCAAACCCAGAAAAGCAAACTGGTGGGCGTGTTTATTTTTGGGTTGGTATTTTTTGTTCAGGATATTTTGGCACTTTTCGAACAAACTTTTGGAGATTAAGGGTTTATGGCTACCTGGATAGGTTTCGCCGCCAAACTGGATTAGGCCGTAATAAAACGGGTTGGTCAAAAGCCGTTTAACAATATCAGGGTGAAGCAAGCCGCTGGTTTTGTTTTTAATACCTTTAGCGTACAAAAACTTGCGGATAGATTCATTGCTATATTGGCCGGACGAGAAAAGTTTGAAGGCGGTTTTGATTGTCGGTGCGGTTTTGAGATTAACTTCAATCGTCCGTTTTAACGGATGGTTAAAGTAGCCGTGCGGCGCTTTATTCGGTAACACTCCCCGCTTGAGTTTTTCCCGGTAGCCTCTTTTGACGTTCTCCGAGAGATTATCCACATAATATTTCGCCTGTGAAAAAGCCATTGAGAGCATAAATCTGCCCTGCGGTGTATTCTCAAACCAAAAAGTCGGGAATTTTAACGATTGCAGTTGGCAGGTGTCCAATAAATAGATAATTTTTCCGCCATCAATTGAATTTCTGGCAAGTCTGTCCGGATGCCAGGAAATAATTCCTTGGATTTTACCCGCTTCAATTAATTGAATTATTTGATTAAATATCTGGCGTCCGGGGAGTTTGGCGGTTTTGGATTCGGTAAAATAATCCACCACATCTAGGTTTTCTTTTTGGCTAAAGTCTTTTAACTCATTTAGCTGTTGCTGGATCGACAAAACCTGTTTGTGTTTATCATCGGTCGATTTTCTGCAGTAGGCCAAGTATTTAATCATGGACAGTTTGATTAATTAAATTTTTGCGTTTTTTCTTAAATTCTCTTATCCGATCTCCGGTTGAATTTTTCGCTGAATTTTCCCTGGACAGCGCTCGCTCCGACGGGCGACGGAGCTCGCGCTGGACTGCCTGTTCCAAAACTGTGGTATTTATACGTAAAAATTCGAACTTATTTTCAACATGTCAATTGATTGGCTCACCCCTCGCCTTCGGCTCGGGGTTCGCCTGAAAGCTCCGGCGCTTTCGCGCCTCCGCTAAAACTCGGGTCGAACGGCAATTTATTGCTTTTAAGAAAAAACGCAAAAATTTTCAAAGAACGATTACAGCTTTATGCTAATGGGTTTTGTTCGGGAATGCAACAATCAACTTTGTTTTGAGAAAGATTCAACAAAAGCAAGTATTTCTGTCTTTTTTTCTTCAGGACATTCGGAAACTAAATTGTCCAAAAATTCATCAATTTTAATTTTCAATTGTTCATTCAATTTTTTTACAATTTCTTTCGCCTCTCCGAGTTGAAGTGCTTCTTTGGTTAAAACTTCAGTCCAGTTTTCTGAGTTGACTAATTTTTCTCCAAGTTCTTTTTGTTTTTCTACGGGAACTGATTTTGTTAAAACTCCAAGCATGGTGACTGTTAGCGTAGCGGTAAAAGTTTTGATTATTTCTTCCTGATTTTGCGGATTTACTCCCATTTTGTCCAAAAGAGTTTTAAGAAAATCTTTGATTGATTGTGTCATAATAACTATTTATTCTGATCTATACGATTATTGTGTCTTTTTATAGCTTCGTTTATTTTGGCGGCTGGGTTAGCCAGAAATTCCCCAACAATTTTTGCCCCTCGCGAAATTGATTTTGCTCCAGCTCTAACATTTTCTATTCCTTTTCTCCGGTTTGGTGAAGTTTCGCAGTCACTTTTTCGCTCATGGTTCTAATTCCGCTTAATACTTCAATTCCAGTCGCGGTGGCAACACCAACTCCAGCACCGCCGGCTGCAGCCAATAAACCTAAACCAATGGCTACTTCTGGATTTTGCGAGAAAAGCTGGCCTTTGCTGGCCACACCAAGCATTACGATTGGAATTTCGGTGATTGCCGAAGTTATAAACGCGCTAGCAACTGGAAGTCCTAACCATAATTCCGGTCGGGATACTTTTCTGTCAGTAAAGGGAACATATACTTGTTTGCCGAAAGCAAAATCTACTGTCCGATTGTATTGATTGTGGCAAAAATTTAATACTCTTTCTCCAACTGAGTCTTTTTGTGGGGTAGCTTCTGGTTTGGCTGTTGATTCTGGCATGTTGAGTAATTATACTATGAATTGTTATTTAATTGTCAAGCATTTGACAACTCGTCCTTAATGACGAGTAAAAAATCGCCAAAGCAAAAAATAAAGCGGAGGCGAGAAAGCGCCGGAGCTTTCAGGCGAACCCCGAGCCGAAGGCGAGGGGTGAGCCAATCAATTGACATGTTGAAAATAAGTTCGAATTTTTACGTATAAATACCACTTCGGTCAAAGAAATTGACCTCAGTGCTGCCTTTCGCTTTGCTTAGGGCTTGCACATAAGAAGAATGTTTAAGCTGGCCGGCAGCGCTACAAAGGGAAAGAGAAATTGAAGGTTGGTCAAGAATAAAAAAAGAAAATTTGGTAAAATAGGAAATGCGCTTGTGCTGAATAAGTTGAAGCGCCTGCGCTGAACGAAGTGAAGCGGGAATAGCTCAGCTGGTAGAGCGTTACATTGCCAATGTAAAGGTCGCGAGTTCAAATCTCGTTTCCCGCTCCAAGGATTGATATAGCAACCTAAAAGAGCTATTGACAGAATAAGGGAATAATGGCAAACTAGAACTCTGTGGAAAAACAGTTGATTGCCAAAGCGAATTTAATGCGGGGCTATAACTTGGTGGCTTTAAACTGCGCCGGGAGCGGGCATTCAGGCGGAACTTTATCAATCATGGATGTGGCGGCGGCATTGTATTTACAGGTAGCAAAAATTGACCCGAAGAATCCGGACTGGGAAAACAGAGACAGAATTGTCTGGTCAGCCGGCCACAAGTGCCCGGCTTTGTATATCAGTTTAGCCATGAGCGGGTTTTTCCCGATTGAAGAAACAGCTTTACTAAGAAAGATCGACTCAAAATTCCAGGGCCATCCGCACTGGTTAAAATTAAAAGGCGTGGAAGTGTCCACCGGATCTTTGGGGCAGGGTTTTGGTTTGGCAGTGGGAATGGCCTTGGCGGCTAAGTTAAATAAACAAAAGCATAAAGTTTATGTGATTACCGGCGACGGCGAATGGGATGAAGGTTCGATGTGGGAGTCAGCCATGGAAGCGGCCAATTTTAAGTTGGATAACCTGATTGTTTGTATTGACAGAAACGGGCTGCAGATTGACGGTGAGACGGAAAAAGTAATGAAATTAGACAGCCTGGCAGAAAAATTAAAGAGTTTTGGGTTTCGGGTCTATAGCGCCAACGGCCATAAGATGACGGGAATATTGCAGGTATTTAAAAAAGCTAAAGCGGTTAAAGGTAAGCCAACGGCGATTATCTTTAAGACAATTAAGGGCAAAGGGGTAAGTTTTATGGAAAATGCGGCGGCTTGGCACGGCAAAGCGCCGAATGATGAAGAGCTGGCAAGAGCTTTAAAAGAATTGGGCTTAGAGAAAAAGATTGATGTTAAAGCCTTTAAGGCGAAAGCGGCCGGATACCAGAAAAAAATGGACAAGCTGATAAATAAGATGATGCCCAAGTTTAATCATAATTATTGGTGGAACAGCCAGGAAAAAATGAAAGCAATGATGGAACCGACCAGGTTCGGTTTTGGCCGGGCTTTGGCCAAAAGCGGGGCTGACGAACGGGTGGTTTGTTTGGGTTTGGATATTTCCGAGTCAGTTCAGATTTCCAAGTTTTATGACGGCTTCCCGGAAAGAAAGCAACGCTTTCTTTCAATGGGGATCGCCGAACAAAGCGCGACGGCGGCGGCCGGAGGCTTAGCCCGGGAAGGCAAGCTGCCGGTATTGTCCACTTACGGAGTATTTTGTTCGCAAAGAAATGCCGACCAGATGCGGACCTCAATTTGCTACGGCAACTTAAATGTGCTGTTTGGCGGAGCGCACGGCGGTATTTCCGTCGGGCCGGACGGGGCGACCCATCAGGCCTTGGAAGAAATTTCGGTAGTGGGAATTTTACCAAACATGACTTTAGTGGTCCCAGCAGATTCAGTGGAGACAGAAAGACTGACCGAGTATTTGCTGTTTAAGGTTAAAGGCCCCAAATATATCCGTTTTGCCAGAGAAGCGACCGCGATTGTCAGTTCGAAGAATACTCCCCTATTATTGGGCAAGGCTAATGTGATCAGGTTCAGGCGAGAAGCGGAAATTTTTATGGAGGCGTTTGAGACAATTTTGGGAGAAAAATATAAAAGCGAAAAAGAGAGAGTGACGATAGTCAGCTGCGGGCCGGAGTTGGCGGAAGCAATGAGGGCGGCCTGGATTCTCAAACAGGAATATGGTTTGGAAACCAGAGTGATTAATCTGCACACGATTAAGCCATTGGATAAAGAAACGATTATCAAAGCGGCGAAAGAAACCAAGCTGGTTGTGACTGCGGAGGAACACCAGAAAGGCGGTTTGGGTAATTTAGTGGCCGGGGTGATAATGGAAGCGAATTTAAGTAAGGCGATAAAGTTTAAGATGATCGGGATCGAGGACCGGTTCGGAGAGAGCGGCAATTCTTGGGAACTGATGAAGTGGTTCGGATTAAGCGCTGAATTTATTGCTCAAAAAGTTGTTAAGAGTTTAAAGGAGTAAGAGAAAGATGAAGCCTCCAGCCAAGATTTTTGCCAGAATCGGCACCGAGAATGCGTTCGCGATCGGACCGCAGATTATCGCTTTAGAAAAAGAAGGTTATGATATTGTCCGGGTGAATATCGGCGAACCCGGCTGTAATATCAGCAAAGCGGCCAGCCAAGCGATGATTGAGTCGGTGAAAAACCACGAAACCCATTACGCGGCTTCGGCCGGAATCGATAGTTTGCGGGAGACAGTGGCCGAATATTTGACGGCTACCAGGAAAGTAAAGTTTGCCGCGCAAGACATAGTAATGGCGCCGGGCGGCAAACCGGTAATCGGCGGGACAATGTTTATTTTGGTGAACCCTGAGGATGAAGTGATTTATCCGACGCCGGGATATCCGATTTATGAATCAATGGTGAACTTTATCGGGGCGAAACCCAGGCCGATTTTATTGAAAGAAACGAACGGTTTTAGGTTTGAAATTAATGATTTAAAAAAATTAGTGAATAAGAAAACTAAACTGTTGGTGTTGAACTCCCCTTCCAATCCGACCGGCGGAGTTTTGGAAAAAAAGGACATGGAAGAAATTGCTAAGTTGGCAAAAAAATTTGATTTTTATGTTTTGTCTGACGAGATTTATTCCCGGATTGCTTTCGGCGATAAGATGACGGAAGTGAACTATAAAGGCAATAAATTTAAAGTCACCGATAGTATTGTCAGCCAGCCGGGAATGGCCCAAAGAACGGTGCTGATGGACGGGTTTTCCAAAACTTATGCCATGACCGGTTTGCGTTTAGGTTACGCGGCCTCCAAAATTCCCGGGTTCAGCGCCAAGTTTTTGACTTTCGCGATTAATTTTTGGTCGAACCTGCCCATGCCCTGCATGAGGGCGGCGGCGGCGGCTTTAGGCAAAGACCAGAGTGAAGCCCAGGCAGAAGTTAAGCTGTACCGGCAGAAACGGGATGTAATTGTGCCAACCTTGAATGAAATTAAAGGAATTAAATGCCATAATCCGCTGGGTTCGTTTTATCTTTTTGTGAATGTGACCAAGGCTTGCAGGAAATTAAAACTAAAAGATTCGGAAGAAATGAGAAAATATCTGCTGACTTACGATAAGAAAGGTAAACGGGGCGTGGCGGTATTGGCGCGGCAGCATTTCGGCAAAAAATTAGCAAGGGAAAAGGAAGAGTATATTAGGATTTCCATTGCCGGCAGTCTCCCCTCATTAAAAGAAGCGGTGAAAAGAATTAAAGAAGCGGTCGAATTTGACCAAAGCTAAAATAATGGCGGAGAATCTCCCGCCCATGTTGCGGGCGCCTAATACCCCATCAAGTTTTTGGGCCGATTCCATTAAATAACGCAGTTCCGGGGTATTTTCGTCCAGACCATACAGGTCCAGAGCGCTTTTGCCTGACTGGTTTAACAGTTGGCCGAATTTAACGACATTATTATTTTCCAGGGCGGCGACAGCGTCTAAGACCCGTTTGACAGATAATTTGCTTATGCTGGCAGTAATGAGTTTGGTTTTCACAGGCGGAAAAAAATCCAAAAGCACCATTTTGTCTTTTCCGGCGAAGGTGATCACTGCCTGGTCTAAAAAGCCGCAGGGGCTCATGACCAAATTGCTGTTTTCCGCTCTTTGGCAGGCGTGAGCGATTGTTTCCGGATCAATCGGCTGTTTAGCTAAAGCCATTAAGCCGTAAGCTAAACAGAGTTCTAATGCGGCTGAAGAGGACAAACCGCCGCTGGTAGAAAAATTAGTGTCGACTAAAATTTGGGCGCCGCTAAGAGGATAGTTCAGTTTTAAGAGTTCGTTAACTACTCCGCGGGCGTAATTACCCCATTTGATTTTTTTGTCTAACCGTTTTTTAAATAAGCCGAGCGTGCTTGGGGAAATTGCCTTGGGAAACCTGGACTTCAGCCAATGAATAGCGGCGGCGGTTGAATTGGTAGCAACGGTTTCTGACCCGGTTGGGAAACGGCCACAAGATGAAATTGCCGGTTCAGGCGCTTATTTTTAAGAGTGAGCATATGATGACAGGATAGTGAGATTATACTATAATTGGCTTTGCTGCCGGATGGTGAAATGGCATCACAGAGGCCTTTGAAGCCTTTGTTCCAGGTTCGAATCCTGGTCCGGCAACTATACTATAGGACTAAGAAAAAGCCTACTTGACTTATAACAAGAGGGATAATATATAATATCCTAATCTGGTTACTGAACTAACAATACAACCACTAGAAACAGAAGAGGCTTCATTTCAATTAAGGCAAGCAGCTGCCAGCAAACTTACAAAGGAAAACTTTGCTCCGTTTGCAGAAGGGTTAAACTTGCCACCGTTGCCAAATCCACTCGATCATACCTTCAAGGATGCGGTTATGGTTTATCAAGTTTTTAAAATGAATAAAAAATGGGATAAACAACAAAGGGATGCCCTCCTGTCTTCTGTTCCAGAGATTCATTCAGCCGCCTGGAAACGCTGGCAAGAATTAGAAGAGCAAGTTGCTCTTTACTCCCGAATTAACACTGTGGCTAAGAATTTGCTGGCTACACCTGAAGCGGTGAGGATATTAGAAGAGGTCAGGGAAAAATATCGTCAGGCTGATAGGCAATTTGCCAGTTTAGACGGCAGCAGATTGGAGGGAATGCCGGCAATGATTGAACGGGTGGCTTTAAGATTGAGTTATTTTAGCGGTTGTCAGGTTGGGACAGATGTAGATATGACCTTGTCCACTGGCGATAATGACTATCTGGCTTTTATTTTAGGGAACCCTCAACTAGAAAATATAATGAAAAAAAACAGCCGTGATGCTTTTCCCTGGGCGGTTGCCCGCTACGTGCGTGAACCATTATTGACTCTGCAAGAAAATTTTTGGAGGATCGGGAAAAAAATGAAAATGAGGCCGGGGGTGCCTGAGTTTTTTCAACTGGCACAAAAAAAAGCGATGCCGATCACGATTATTTCTGCTCAGTTCCGGCCAATTGTTGAAGGCTTTCTGGCTGATAAAATACCGGAAGTCTTAAAAAGAGCGAGAATTAATGCCATTGACGCTAATGATATCAGCGCCAGCGATAAAAGTACGGTGACCGCCCAGTCGGTTTTAACTAATCCTGATCAGGCCATGCTGCTTTATTTTGACGGATTGACTGATGCTGGCTGTTTCCAAGGGTCGGCCGCAGGTTTATCTGCCTGTGCTTTTATCCTTGAAGGGAGTGAGGTGGAGAATACCGTGAGGGCTTCAGGTATGCCTTTTTTTACTTTTAGAGATTTTCACGACAACACCCGGATTTTGGAAGAAATTCTGGAACGGAAGGCGGAACGGCAAAGAACGGAGGCAAACCTATGAAACAAGTTACTTGTTTTGGTGAACTGTTAATTGATATGATCGCTCTGAACCCGGGCAGTTTAGTGGAGTCAGAAGGGTTTTTGAAAAAGTTTGGCGGCGCGCCGGCGAATACGGCTTCCGGCTTGGCCAAGCTGGGACTGCCGGTGAGTTTTATCGGCAAGGTGGGGCAGGACCCGTTCGGATATTTTTTAAGACAGTCACTGGAAGATTATCGAGTTAATACGAAGAATTTGATTATGAGCGAGACCGGAACCACGACTTTGGCTTTAGTTTCTCTGACGAAACAAGGCGACCGAGATTTTTTCTTTATCCGGGGAGTGCATGACAAAATTTTACCTAGTGAAGTGGATTTGCCAAGAAATACCGGAATTTTTCACTTCGGCAGTTTAACCCAAACGACCACGCCGGCCAGCAAGGCCACAGACAAATTGATCAGCCAGGCGATCAAAGCCAAAGCGATTATATCTTATGACCCGAATATCAGGGAGTTTTTATGGGGTGATTTGAAACGGGCCAAACTGGTAGTGTTGGATACAGCGAAAAAAGTCAATGTTTTAAAAGTAAATGAAGAAGAGGCTGAACTTTTGAGCGGAAGCAAAAATCTTCAGCCGGCGGCGCAAAAATTGTATCGGGACAGTTTAGATATCTTGATTATCACTTTGGCCAGCCGAGGTTGTTATTATAAAACTAAAAATTATGAAGGTTTGGTCCCGACTATTAAAGTTAAAGTAGTGGATACGACCGGCGCCGGCGATGCTTTTAATGCCGGATTTATTTCCGGATTGTATGAAGCGAAGAAGCGCGCTTCAGAGTTGTCTAATATAGAATTGGAAAAAATTCTTAGGCGGGCGGTAATTATTGGAACTTTGACGACCACGAAAAAAGGCGCAGTGACCGCCTTTCCTTCAAAAGCAGAAATTCTTAAATATTTATAATGAAGCAGTGCAGATTTAAATTTTTAGGTCAAAAATTTTCAGTAGTTTCGGAAAAAGACTATAACCAAATGCTGCGGCAAATAATTAGTTTGAGTAAAGAAAAGTATAAGTTTAAAATTAAGACTCCCCTATTTAACCAAGAAATTAAGTTAATTAAAGCCAAAAAACATTTAAGCGAGCCTACTTTATGGGGCGGCGTTAATTTAAAAAAGGTAGATGTGGGGAAAGATTATATTAAAAAGTTATTGGTAATCAGAAAATACGGTATTTTGGGTTATGAGTATCATAAGAAAAAAATAGAGAGATTAAAAATTTTAGAAGGTTATTGTTTAGTGAATTTTAAACTAGCAAAACCGGGCAATAGATTTAAATATGCGCCCGGCCGGGAGCACGGGGTCATCGCTTTGACAAACTGCGTGATCGAAGAACAGTCGACCAATGACTTAGACGACTTGATTTTTATCTTTAATTCAAAGCAGGTT
>Ga0210049_1001591_pt1 | contig 21444 bp, 17 predicted proteins | sample CryGeyCG2014_300_2_FD_183964 | JGI IMG/M metagenome (GOLD analysis project Ga0210049, IMG submission 183964) | Groundwater microbial communities from aquifer - Crystal Geyser CG06_land_8/20/14_3.00 (SPAdes) (version 2) | ecosystem: Environmental > Aquatic > Deep subsurface > Groundwater | place... | reverse complement strand
GATGCTCCCGGTTCCGCGAACATACGGACAATGATACCGAAGAAGCGGGTAATTTCTGGCAAGGAATTACTCCTGAGTTTCTCTCGCTATTTTAACACAAATGGCAACACGCCGCCGTGCGCGGTGGAATGAACGGCACAATCTACGCCATCTTCCGTATTCTTACTTCGATTTCCTTCTCCCCTTTCAACAACTCCACTAATTTCGAAACGTCCGTATCCCCATAATGATACGGATATAGGATGCGCGGCCGGAAGGCCTTCGCCGCGTCCGCCACCATCTCCGGGGTCATCGTGTAGGGCAGGTTCATCGGCAGGAAAGCGATGGCGATGTCTTTCAGCGCATTCATCTCCGGGATATTCTCGGTATCCCCGGCAATGTAGAGGCGAGTATCGCCGAAGATAAGAATGTATCCATTCCCCGCGCCCTTCGGGTGGAAGGGCTGTCCGTTCTCGCGCTTGTGGATGAGATTGTAAGCCGCCACCGCCTCGACCGGTATCCCGGCCACCGTCTGCCGGTCACCATTGCGCATCACGCTCCCGCCCCGGACCTGCCGGGCGCAGGCCTCGGTGTACACCAGTGCGGTCTTCTCCGTGCGCACGAGGGACAGGGCTTGCGGGTCGAGGTGGTCGGAATGTTCGTGGGTAAAAAGAACCATGTCGGCCTTCGGCAGCCTGGAATAATCCGCTGCTTCGCCGGACACATCCACGTAGATGTTCTTCCCCTGGGAAACCAGCAAGAGGCTGCCGTGACCGAGGAACGTGATCGCCAGGTCTCCGGCGGAGGTGGGGAGGATGTCGGTCTCGAATTGCGGCTTGGGGGTCATAGTTTGCCTTTCTCTGAGCATGAGCGTTCGTGGTGCGCCACTACGAACATTGGGATTATAGCACTCAGAAGGCTGTTTTTGCTCTATAATTACCCATATGGAACTCCCAACTTCACTGAATGATCGAATGAAAAGGAGACTTTATGTCCGAAAACCAATTCCTCTACCTCTCCCGCGCCGACGTGGAGAAAACCGCCCTCGACATGCCCACCATCCTGCACCTGCTCGAAGAAGCCTTCCGCGAGAAGGGCCAGGGTAAGGTCGAGATGCCGCCCAAGCCCGGTATCCATACCATGCCGGACGCCTTCATCCACGCCATGCCAGCTTACATCCCCTCGCTGAAATCGGCGGGCATCAAGTGGGTCAGCGGCTACCCGGAGAATTACAAGCGCGGCCTGCCCTACATCACTGGCCTGCTGATCCTGAACGACGTCGAGACTGGCATCCCGCTGGCCGTGATGGACTGTACCTGGATCACCGCCTACCGCACCGGCGCGGCGACAGGCGTCTCGGCCAAGTACCTGGCGCGCAAAGATAGCGAAGTAGCCGGCATCCTGGCCTGCGGCGTGCAGGGGCGCACCAATCTGGAGGCGCTGGCTTGCCTGTTCCCGCTCAAGCGTGTCTACGCATACGATATTCACCCCGAGGCTCAGGAAAAGTACATTGCCGAGATGAAGGCGAAATTTGACTTCGAGATCGTGGGCGTCAGGGAGCCGAAACAGGCCCTCGTCGAGAGCGATCTGGTGGTCACCTCTAGCCCGATCCTCAAGCACCCGAATCCCACCATCGAAAAGGATTGGCTGAAGCCCGGCGCCTTCGGCTCGGCGGTGGACTTCGACTCGTATTGGAGCGGCGCGGCGCTGGCGCAAATGGATCGCATCAGCACCGACGACCACGCCCAATTCCAGTATTACAAGTCCGTGGGCTACTTCCAGCAGACGCCCGACCCGTACGCGGATTTGGGCGAAATCGCGGCCGGACTCAAGCCTGGTCGCCAAAACGATAAGGAGCGGGCCCTTGCTATGAACTTAGGCCTGGCGATGGACGATATGGCCGTCGCGCCGGAAATCTACCGGCGGGCACGTGAGAAAGGCATTGGCACCTGGCTGTCGTTGTAAACAATGAAAATTCGATGGTTGATAACTTTGGTTATCCTGGGTCTGTTACTGACCGCCTGCAACCTGCCCTCTGCGGCCGCGCCGACACCGGACGCGTCGGCCATCTCGACCGTAGTCGCCGCGACCATGCAGGCGCGGATGCCGTCCGCCTCCCCGACCGTCATACTGACATTGGCAGCTACACCCACGCTGGCATCTACCGCGACCCTCACAACGGCACAGGTTTCAGGCAAAGTCTGTTATCCAAGCGGGATGGCCACAGACCTGAAAGCCTATTTCCAAAACACCGTTACCAATCTTGCGGTCGAATTGTCCATCGCGGCCGGGTCGGCGCAATATTCCGTGGCTGTTCCTCCCGGCAGCTACATCGCCTACGCCTGGGTGACGGATTTCTCCAATGGCGGCTCGTATTCGGCTTGCGGGCAGACGCCCGGCTGCGGCGACGCCACGCCAAAGTCGTTCACCGTCGCTGCCGGGCAGACAGTCACCGGCATTGACCTGTGCGACTGGTCGCACGGTCCGTTCGACGTGCCGTACCCGCCCGGTTTCCAGCCGACGGCCAGGCTCGGCATCGTCGCGGGCAGCATCAGCGGGTATCCGTATGGGAGTTTACCCCAACTGGCAGTCGTCGCCTTCAGCCAGGATCCGCCCTACTACTGGTACTGGGCGGGAACAGCCGCCGGGCAGGTCTATTACACGGTTCCCGACCTGCCGCCGGGCGATTATCAAATCGTCGCCTACGATGATTCCGGTCACGCCGGCGGTTCATCGGCGATCGTAACAGTCGTCGCCGGCCAAACCGCCACTGCGGATATCAGCGATTGGAGCGGCTCGTATCCGGCAAATCCATTGAAGTGACCAGCACTAATATTACAGCGCAATGTTGCTAAAGTGATCCCGTTAGCATGTCATTCTCCCGAAGGACATCGGGACGATGTGAGCACCCGGCGCTCTTCCGGGTGCGAAGAATCTCCGTTTTGCGGCGTGGAGACCCTTCGGGCGCACAGAACGCGCCCTCAGGGTGACAATTTGAGTAGGTTTTCTTGAACTTTGCGCTGTAATACTAATCGCCAATCGTCAATCGTAAATCGTAAATCGAAAATGGACTTCAAACTCGTTGCCCCTTTCCAGCCCACCGGCGACCAGCCGGAGGCCATCCGTCAGCTTGTGGACGGCATCCGACGCGGACTCAGGCACCAGGTCCTGCTCGGAGCGACCGGCACGGGCAAAACGTACACGATCGCCTCGGTCATCCAGCAATTGCAGAAGCCGGCCCTCATCATGTCCCACAACAAGACTCTCGCCGCCCAACTGTACGCCGAGTTCCGTGATTTCTTCCCGAATAACGCCGTCTCGTACTTCGTCTCGTATTACGACTACTACCAGCCCGAAGCCTACGTCCCGCGCCACGATCTGTACATCGAGAAAGAGACGGAGATCAACGAGGAGATCGAACGCCTGCGGCTGGCAGCGACCACTGCCCTGATGTCGCGGCGGGACGTCATCATCGTGGCCTCGGTCTCGTGTATCTACGGCCTGGGGAACCCGGAGGAGTATGGCAAGGGCGTGGTGAACTTGAAGGTGGGGGAGATTACCCGGCGCAATGCGTTGATCCGGCAACTGGTGGACGGACAGTACCAGCGCAATGACATCGAGTTGCGTCCCGGGACCTTCCGCGTGCGCGGCGATACCCTGGAAATCATCCCCGCCTACGAGGACAAGCGCGGCATCCGCATCACCTTCTTCGGCGACGAGGTGGAGCGCCTGATGGAATTCAGCCCGCTGACCGGCGAAATCTTCTCCGAACCCGGCCACGTGGATATCTACCCGGCCAAGCATTATCTGGCGCAGGAAGACAAGGTGAAAGAGGCCATTGCCGATATCGAGCAGGAACTGGCCGAGCGCGAGGCCCTGTTCAAGGAGCAAGGCAAATTGCTCGAAGCCCAACGCATCGAACAGCGCACGCGTTACGATTTGGAGATGCTGCGCGAAGTGGGCTACTGCTCCGGCATCGAGAACTATTCGCGCCACTTCGACCGGCGCGCCCCTGGCACGCATCCCTGGACGTTGATTGACTTCCTGCCCAGCGACTACCTGCTGGTGATTGACGAATCGCACATGACCGTGCCGCAGATCAACGGCATGTATAAAGGCGACCGCTCGCGCAAGGAGACACTGGTCGAGTACGGTTTCCGCCTGCCCTCCGCGCTGGACAACCGCCCGCTCAAGTTCGCCGAGTTCGAGCAGGTGATGGGCTACGCCGTTTACACCTCGGCAACGCCCGGCCCGTACGAGATGAAGCGCGCCGACCAGATCGTCGAGCAAATCATCCGCCCGACCGGCCTGGTGGACCCGGGGATCGAAGTCCGCCCGGTGAAGGGCCAGATTGACGACCTGGTGAAGGAAATCCGCGCCCGCGTCGAGGTCGGTCAGCGCGTTTTAGTTACTACACTTACGAAGCGCATGGCCGAAGACCTGGCCGATTACCTGATGGAACTGGGCATCAAAGTCCACTACCTGCACTCGGAAGTGGAGACGCTGGAACGGATCGGCATCCTGCGCGACCTGCGCCTGGGCGTGTTCGACGTGGTGGTGGGCATCAACCTGCTGCGCGAAGGACTCGACCTGCCCGAAGTTTCCCTGGTGGCGATCCTGGACGCGGACAAGGAAGGCTTCCTGCGCTCCGATACGGCGCTCATCCAGACCACCGGCCGCGCCGCCCGCCACGTGGACGGCAAGGTGCTCATGTACGCCGACCGCATCACCGACTCGATGAAGCGCGCCATAGACGAGACGGACCGCCGCCGCGCCAAGCAGGTCGCTTACAACGAAGCGCATGGCATCCAGCCGGTCAGCATCATGAAGGCGGTGCGCGACCTGACCGACGAGATGACGCCGCGCGCGGTGGCCGAATCGAGGGGTGAATACAAAGTCAAGGGTCCGCGCGGGCTGGAGAAGAACGAGTTACAGCGCGTGATTGCCGAAATGGAGAAGCAGATGAAAGAAGCGGCCAGGAACCTGGAATTCGAGAAAGCAGCCGTCCTGCGCGACCAGGTTTACGAATTGCGCGGCGTACTGGCGGAAGAATCCAATCTCAAGCCATGGGAGAAGATCAAGCTGTTGGCGGGGGAGGAGTAGTGATCAGTTTTCAGTGATCAGTAATCAGTTTCGATGGCATCGGCGATTGTAGGTGCGGGTCTCCCAATGCTATCTATCGTCATGTTATGCCTTGTGCCCGCGTCTGACGGGGCGTCCGTTGTGCCCTGCAGACCCGCCCCTACGGCTTTCTTTTGATAATCTTTCCCTTTTCTTCACAATACCTTTACATAGCCAGGGTATCCTTTGGGCAGTCATCAGGAGCGAATCCTGAAATTCAACCAAGGAGAAAAATATCATGAAGAAAACCCTTTTGATTGCCATCGTACTGGCTGCCGTGGCTGGACTGGCCGTTGCTGGCGTCGCGTACGCCCAGGGGCCTCAGCCCACAACCCCCGGCGCGGGATATGGCGCGATGATGTCCCAGGGTCAGGAAGGCCCGCTGCACGAGTACATGCTCAGTGCGATGGCCGAGGCGCTCGGCATCCCGGCGGCTGACCTGGAAACCCGGTTGGCAAACGGCGAGACCTTCTACCAGATCGCCCTCGCGCAGGGCATCGCTGTGGCTGACATCCCGGCTTTGATGCAGACGGCGCGCAGCCAGGCGCTCACGGCCGCCCTTGCGGATGGCGTCATCACCCAGGAGCAGGCGGACTGGATGGAGGCGCACGCTTTCGGGCGCGGCGGCTACGGCCAGGGAATGGGCGCCGGCCAGGGCGCCTGCGGCGGCACGGGTGCGCAGGTTGGAACGGGTATGCAGCGCGGCAGGCACTGGGCGCAGCCGAATCCGTGAGGCGAGGGGCGTGGAGCGTGATACGTGAAACGTGAAGCGTAAGATGTAAAAAGGTCGAGGAGGCTAATGCCGCCCCGACCTTTTACGTTTTACAGCAGGAACCCGTTTTCTTCGAGAAAACGGGTTCCTGGATTTATGCCAATGGTACCAACAGCAAGGGAATCTTTGTCCGGCGAGCGACGTTCGGGGTCACGCTGCGCGCCCAGAAGGCGGCCGCGCCGGCCTTGCGGTGCGTGCTGAGGATGATCAGGTCGGCATCCACGCGCTCGGCAACCTCGCTGATCGTGGGGGCCGGGTCGCCGCGCGCAATCTCGGCCTCGGCGTCGAGACCAGATTGGGCCAATTCGTCCAGGTGCTCTTGTAAGTGCTCTTTGGCGTTTTCCTCTTTTATATCCAGATAGGCAATGGCAGTGGCCGGGAGAAGCGTTCCGGCGGCTGCTTTTCCGTCCGAGAGCGTGCCGAGGGTCGGGATGACCGTCAGCAGGTAGAGTCCGGCCTGGTACGCTTTGGCGAGGGGCTTCGCGACAGACAGGCTTTCGTCGTGAATGGATTCGTCGTCGAGCGGGAGGAAGATCTTTCGTAGTTCAAAGGTTCGTGCGTGCGCCGTCGTTGGCTTTATCAATAACACAGGCACGTCGCTTTGAGCAATCACCTGCTGAGCGATGCTGCCGAACAAGTAGTCGCGCATCCCACTGCGTCCGTGGGAACACATGACGATCAAGTCCGGGGTGAGTTCTTCGGCGTGTTGGACGATGCTGGCGGCGACGTTCTCGATCCCGGCCGTGTGGACATGCCATTCGACTTTTACCTCTTTTGGGAAGGCTGTCTGCGCCACTGTGCGCAAGTAACCCTCGGCTTCATCCGCTTTCGTCAGGTGACGGTTTCCGTGTACCGCTTGCGGGGCGCCTTTCTCGATAAGGTGCAGCAGCGTCACAGGCGCGCCGAGGGTTTGGGCGAGCGAGGCGGCCGGCGGCAGGGCAGCCTCGGCCAGCTTCGATCCATCCAGGGGAACAAGGATGTGGTTGAACATAGGCTAAATCCTTGTAAAGAGTTGAACCAACAGGTAAATGTTAAGGCTGACGATCAGAGCAGCCACAATGCTGGCTAAAATAGTCGTGAGCCGTTTGTTGACCAAAACGCCCATGAGATCGCGCCGCCGCGTGAACAATATCAGCGGGATGATGGCGAACGGCAACCCGAAGCTGAGCACCACCTGGCTGAGTACCAGTGTGCGGGTTGGCTCGAAGCCAGCCGCGATGACGATTAGCGACGGCACCATCGTCACCAGGCGGCGCACCCAGGGCGGGACGTGGCGGTGCAGGAAGCCCTGCATGATGACCTGCCCCGCCATCGTGCCTACAGACGAGGATGACAGGCCAGCCGCCAGCAGAGAGATGGCAAACACCCAGGAGGCCGCACTGCCCAATAGCGGCTCGAGCGTGCGGTGGGCCTCTTCGATGGTCGCAATCGAGGTCAGGCCGTGTTGAAAGAAAGTGGAGGCGGCCATGATGAGCATGGCGGCGTTGACGGAGCTGGCCACGCCCATGGCGATTGCCACGTCAATCAGCTCGAAGCGGAACAGGCGCTTTTGCTGTTCCGGTTTTTTCGTCACTATGCGATCCTGGGTCAGCGCCGAATGCAAGAAGATCGCGTGCGGCATGACCGTAGCGCCCAGGATTCCCGTCGCGAGCAGAACGCTTTCCGAGCCGGAGAAGTGAGGGACGAAGGTGTGATAGGCTACCACGCCCCAATCCGGGCGGGCGAAGAAAGTCTCCACGATATAACTGCCAGCCACCACAACCAGAAGCGTGGTGATGACTGCCTCGATGGGCCGGAAGCCATACCGTTCGAGGCCGAGGATCAGGAAGGTGGCGATGGCAGTCAGGATGCCGGCCAGCCAAAGCGGTATCCCGAAGAGCAGGTTCATTCCGAGCGCCGCGCCCAGGAATTCGGCCAGGTCGGTGGCCATGGCCACCAATTCCGAGATGACCCACATCGTCCAGACGACCCAGGCTGGGAACTGGTTGCGGCAGTGCTCGGCCAGGTTCTTGCCGGTGGCGATGCCCAGTTTCGCCGAAAGGGATTGCAGCAGCATGGCCATCAGGTTGCTGCCCAGGATAACCCACAGCAGCTCGTAGCCAAACTTCGCGCCGCCCTGGATGTTGGTGGCGAAGTTACCGGGGTCCACGTAGGCCACGCTGGCGATGAAGGCCGGCCCAAGAAAAGGCAAGGTGCGAGCAAGCCAGCCTTTCTTGCTCTTGCCGGAAAGCACCTCGCGGGCGGTCTTGACCGTACCCCTATCCCCATTTCGAATACTAATGTCAGCCTGTCTTTTCTTTGAAATAACTCCCTACTCTTCCGCCTTGCCCTTTTCTTCCTTCTGGCGGGCGGCGATGATTTCCTGCGCCAGGTGATTGGGGACGATTTCGTAGCGGTCGAATTCCATCGAGAAAATACCGCGCCCACCGGTGATGGAGCGCAACTGCGTGGTGTAGCGCAGCATTTCGGCCAGCGGCGCCTGGGCAATGACGACCGTCCGCCCGCGCTCCGATTCGGTGCCCTGCACGCGGCCGCGGCGCGTATTAAGGTCGCTCATCACGTCGCCCATGTTGGCGTCTGGCACGGTGATGCGGACGTTCATGATCGGCTCGAAAAGCACCGGGCTGGCATCCGCAACGGCCAGCTTGAAGGCCTCACGTCCGGCAATTTCAAAGGCGACCGGCTTGGAATCGACCGGATGCTCCTTGCCGTCGTACACGATCACCCTGACATTGCTCATCGGATAACCAGCAACCACACCTGTCAGCATCGTGGCGTGGATGCCTTTTTCAATGGCCGGCAGGTACGACTTCGAAAGGTTCATGCCCACCAATTCATCGGTGAAATCAAAATCTTCCTCCGGGCATGGCTCGATTCTCAGCCAGACCTCACCAAACTGACCCGCGCCGCCGGACTGTTTCTTGTGGCGGTACATGGCGTCGGCCTTCTTGGTGATACCCTCGCGATACGGAACCTTCGGCTCCACGGTCGTCAACCCGACCTGGAGCTTGCTCACGGCGCGGCGGATGGCCACGTCAATGTGTTGGTCGCCCATCCCTTGCAGGATGGTCTGGCCAGTTGTCTGTTCGCCATACCAGCTAAGGGTCATATCTTCTTCGCACAGGCGAGTGAGCGTGGGCGAGATCTTGGCCGCATCCGCCTGGGTCTTGGGCATAATCGCCACCCGATACAGCGCGGCCGGATATTGCGGCACCGGCAGGGTTAGCGGATGGTCTCTATCGCACAAGGTGTCGCTGGTGGAGGTCTGGCTCAACTTGGCGACCACGCCGATATCGCCGCTGTGCATTCCCTTGACCGGCAGGGTTTCCTTGCCGCGCATCACGCTCAAGGAAGCCATGCGCTCTTCATTGTCTTTGGTTTGGTTCCAGATGTGGGCGTCACCCTGCAGTGTGCCAGAATAGATGCGGAAGTAGGTCAGCCTGCCGACATAAGGATCAGCGGTCGTCTTCCAAACATAGATCGCCAGCGGCCCGGAATCAATGGCGGTCAGCTTCTCCTCACCATCTTTACCTTTCGCAACGGCAGCGGACACCTCGGCAGGCGAGGGCATCAGGCTTAGGATGGCGTCCAGCAATGGCGCGATACCCTTCTCATGCGCGCCGGCCGCGCAAAATACCGGGATGTAAGCGCCGCTGCGGACAATGCTCTTCAAGCCGCGCATCAGCTCTTCGGGGGAGAGTTCACCGCTTTCCAGGTATTTCTCCAGCAGCGCATCTTCGCCCTCGGCAGCCGCCTCGACCAGTTTCGTACGGGCTTCGTCGGCGGCCGGCTTCAGGTCCGCGGGAACCTCTTCGGCGGTCTTGCCATCCCCCGCATAAGCTTTCATCGTGATCAGATCAATCACACCCTTGAAGGCGGCTTTTTCTCCCCAGGGCAACTGCACCTGGATGAGGCGCGTCTCGGAGAATTCCTGCACCGAGGCCAGCGCTTTCTGGAAGTTGGCGTTATCACGATCGAGTTTACTGACAACCAGGAAGCGCGGCAATTTGAATGCCTCGCAGTAACCCCAGGCGATCTCGGTGCCGACCTCCAGACCGGCGACCGCATCCACCAGCACCAACGCGCCATCTGCGACGCGCAGCGCGGAGATCACCTCGCCGATGAAGTCGGTGTAACCAGGGGTGTCCAACACGTTGATCTTGTGATCTTTGTATTCTACCGGCAGCACGCTGGTATACAGCGAAAGCTTGCGGCGGATTTCCTCGTCTTCATAGTCTGAAACGGTCGTGCCATCCTCAATCTTGCCCAGGCGCGTGGTCGCCCCCGTGAAATGCAGAAACGCCTCGGCCAGCATGGTCTTTCCTCCAGAGCCATGCGATACCAGGGCGATATTTCGGATGAACTCGGTAGTATACTCTTTCATGTGAGAACCTCTTGTAAAGAATGAGATGAGAACAGCCGGTAAATTATACCTTAATTTAAAAACGTCAAACACAAAGGTCACGAAGGCACACAAATGAACTTCCTCCGCCGATTGAGCTTTCACCTGTGGTATTTGCGCCGCCCGCCCTGGGACAGCGGCATCGTGCCGCCGGAAGTTGTAGATTACATCCGTACTCATCAACCCGGCCGCGCACTCGATCTCGGCTGCGGCAGCGGGACCTCGAGCCTGGCGCTGGCGAGCGCCGGGTGGCGGGTGACGGGGGTGGACTTCGTCCCGCGCGCGATAAAAATCGCAAAACGTAAAGCGAAAAACATAAACGCCAGCGTGGATTTTCTCGTCGCCGATGTGACCCGCCTCCCCCATTCTCTGTTCGCCAACTCCTACGACCTGGTTTTGGATATTGGTTGTTTCCACAGCCTTTCGGCAGAGCAAAAGCAGAAATATCTCGATAACCTTGAAACCCTGCTCGCCCCCGCTGGGACATGGCTGCTCTACGGCTTCTTCAAGCCGAGCGAGAATACCAGCCCCGGTCTGCTGGAGGCAGACATCGAAAGAGTACAGCAGCGCCTGACCCTGGTCAAACGCCAGGAGGGGATGGATAAGAAAGCGCGTCCCAGCGCGTGGTTTTGGTTCGAAAAAGGATAAGCCGCGCCTCCCAAAGCAACGTTTCGAGGCCCGAATCTCGTAAGAATTTCATAACCGAATACGTATCGCTAATTGGTTGTCCCCCCGTTAACGCCGTGCTATAATCGCATGAGATACAGGGTACGCAGTAGAACATGAGCCAGTTCTTCGAACAAATCTTCACGCTTCTGACCACACCGCCGGGGAACCTGATTTATCACCTCGTCCTGGCGTTTTCACTCGCCGGCGCGCTGCAAGGCGCGGTCAACCATTGGCGTTCGAACGAATCCCCATACCTGCAAGAACCCAGGTACACGCAAGCGCGCCGGATGATCTTCGGCTTGAGCGTGCTTTTGGGCCTGCAACTGATCCTTTTCGTGATCAGCGGTCTGGTCTGGCAAAGGGTGATCGCCTCGCAGACTGTCCTTCCGCCCCTCGACCGGGCCATCACCCTGCTCAGCCTGATCTGGATCGCCTGGCTGTGGGCTTTCCCGGAGCCGGTACGCATGGCCGACGCCGCCATCCTGTTGCTGAATTTGTTGGCGGTCGCCTTGTTGGGGGTAACGTTCATCTCGTGGGCCCAAAGCAGCAACGCGGCTTCTTTTAACTTTTCCAATCTGGACATCATCTGGCAGGTCTTCAGCCTGGGCTTCATCATCCTGGGAGTTGCCGCGATAACCGTCCGTAAGCCAAACGGATGGGCCTACGGCCTGGCCATGTTCGGCCTGGCCTTCCTCGGGCACCTGATCCAACTTTTCTGGCCGCAACCCGCAGGGAACTTCCCCGGCATTGTCCGCCTGACACAGATCGCCATGTACCCCATCCTGCTCACCCTGCCGCAGCGTTTCACCGCCCCCGTGCAGATGGCAAACGTCCAAAGCGATCAGAAGGCCGTCGAACGGCGGCGCTACAGCATTGACCAAAAAACTTTCCAGGCCTTGCTAAAGCTGGCCTCGGAAGTGAACCCGGATAACCTGGGTCATGCCATTACCCGCAGCGTCGCCCAGGCCATGCTGGCCGACCTGTGCTTTCTCATCGCGTTGACCGACGACAAGAACGTAGTGATCACCTATGGCTTCGACCTGATCCGCGAAGAGAACCTGCCCGGGACCGCAATCAACAAAATGGCCGTGCCGCTGCTCGCCAATGCCATACAGCGCGGTCGTCCTTTGCGCCTGCCGGCCAGCAGCACCTCTGCGGACTTGAAAAACCTGGGGGCGATGCTCGGCTTGCCCAGCCCCGGCCACCTGATGAGCGTGCCTGTCCTCTCCTCCGAGCGCAAGCCGATCGGCGCCATCCTGCTGCTCTCGCCGTACTCGAACCGCCAATGGAGCGCAGAGGATCAGACCTTCCTCTACAACGTCTCGGCCTCGTTTGCCCCGATTATCGAGCGCGCCAAACGCACCTCGGCGGTAGACCGCGAGCACGATCAGCTCCAGCAAGCCATCCAGGCCGCGCAGGAAGAAGCGGCTGAAGCCAAGAAAAAATACGCCGAACTGCTGGAACAAGTCGAGAGCGCCCGGCCGCAAAACCAGTTCCAGGCCGAGAATCTGGCTGCTCTGTTGGCCGCCCAAGAGGAAGCGCAACAAACGATCGCCCAGTTGCAGGCCGAAAACGAACAATTGCGCAAGTCGGCCGAGGCGACGGGGATTCCCATTCAGACCAAACAATTGGAGCACGAACTTCGCCTTTCGCTCGAAGAAATGGCGCGCCTGCAAAATAGCCTGGCCGACGCCAATATCCGTTTGCATGAACTGGAGAGCCAGCCCAACTCGCCGATCTCGAATGAACAGGTGCAGGTGATCGCTTCCATCTCTCAGGAATTACGCCAGCCGATGTCCTCCATCGTCGGCTACACCGACCTCTTACTGGGCGAGTCGGTTGGCATTCTGGGCAACATGCAGCGCAAATTCCTCGAACGTGTCAAAACCGCCTCGCAACGCCTGGGCACACTGGTGGACGATCTCATCCAAATCACAACGCTGGAAATCGCCCGCCTGGAGATCAAGCCTGAGCTGATTGACCTCAACCTGATCGTGGACAACGCCATGGCGTACACCAGCAGCCAGCTTCGGGAAAAGAACATCACCCTGCGGTTGGACGTGCCGGAGACATCTACCCAGGTACAGACCGACCGCGAAGCGCTCCAGCAGATCATCATCCACCTGCTCCAGAACGCCAGCTCGGCCAGCCTGGTCGAGGGGACAGTCACCCTGCGCGTCCAGTCGCAGAACGAGGGCAAACAGGATTACCTGCTCGTCCGGGTTACCGATACAGGCGGAGGCATCCAGCCTAAGGATATTCCGCACGTATTCCAGCGCCGTTACCGGGCGGATAACGTCCTGATCCAGGGGCTGGGCGATACCGGCGTTGGGCTGTCCATTTGCAAGTCGCTGGTGGAGGCGCAAAACGGACGACTGTGGGTGGAAACTACGCTGGGCGCTGGCTCAACCTTCAGCGTCTTGTTGCCGGTCACGCGCCCGGTCTCCGCATCCAAGGAGAAATGAGATGCGGATCGCACGGCAGATCCTGTGGGGACTTTCGATTGCCCTGTTCTCCAGCGGGATCATCCTGGGAAGCCTCTCGCTATCCCTGGCCGAAGGGGATATGGCCGCCCTTTTGCCGACAATGCCCCTCCCCCTTTCCCCCTCCCCGACTTTTCCGCCTTTCACGCCGCCAGTCGGGACTACTTCGATCCCCATCCCACCGACTGAGACCTTCACGCCATTCGTTGTCACCCCGCCCACGAACTGCACGCCGCCAGCAGGTTGGCAGGCTTACCTGGTCCAACCCGGCGACACATTGGAAGGGCTGGCCGAACGCTACCGCATCCCCTCCGAGCAGCTCTCCCAGGCCAACTGCCTGATGACGGCCAGCCTGCTGCCCGGCTCGTACCTCTACGTGCCGCCTGTGCCCACTCGCACGCCCGTCCCTTGCGGCGCGCCGTCCGGCTGGATCCGCTACACAATATTGAAAGGCGATACGCTCTACAGCCTGGCGCAATACTACCAGGTCACCGTCCAGCAGCTTCAGCGGGCGAACTGTATGGGCAGTTCGACGATTCTCATCACCGGAAAACAGATCTACGTGCCGCCCATGCCGACGCGCACGCCCCCGCTGACGTTCACACCTTCGCTGACACTCACCTTGACTTCGACCCTTACGCCGACCCCATCGCCGGTGACCCCTTCAGCCACCCCACTGCCAGCGACCGCCACCCCGACCGCCTCGGATACTCCCACGCAAACGCCAACGAATTCTCCTGTCCCAACGGCTACGTATACGCCTATAACTACCACGCCCTGACCTTGTTCTCCCAGAGTCAGGGCGGTTTCGTCGCGCCCACCAGCCATGCGCCGCCATTCGATACTTACGCTTTTCCTGATCCTGTTGACCGCATGTGAGGCCGTCCCGACCCCAAACCAGGCGCCGACGGCCACCCCCACCGCGCTACTCATGGTGACGGTTCCGCCGGACGCCACTCCCACACCGACGCCTTTCCAGCCGCTGCTCGATGAAACCGCAGCCGCTACGCCAACTTCCATTTCGCCCAGCACTACCATTACTAGCGAGCAGCCCACCGACCCGCCTGGCACGCCCACCCCGATTGTCATCACCGCCACGCCAGACGCCGCGTCGCTCCTGCCAACCGGCTGGATACCGCCCAACATCAGCGCCCCCAATTACGCCCCAGCCCCGTTCCCTATCCTGACCGACACTGAGACGGTCACATTCGCCCTGCTCGGTTCCGATACGCGCGGCGGGCGATCCTTCCGCACAGATACCATCGTCATCGCCGCGCTCAGGCCCAAGTCCGGGCAGGTGACGCTGATCTCCATCCCGCGCGACCTGTGGGTCTACGTCCCCAGCTACGGGATGCAGCGCGTCAACACCGCTTACGAGTTCGGTGATATAAACCATTACCCGGGCGGCGGGCCGGCCTCGCTCAAGGATACTCTCCTGTACAACCTGGGCATCCGCATTGACCACCTCGCCATGGTGGACTTCGACGGTTTCCGCCAGATCGTGGATACCCTGGGGGGCGTTGACGTGCCGGTCGCCTGCGCCTACACCGACTGGCATCTGATTGACCCCTCTTACGACCCCTATAACGAGAACAACTGGTCGCTGTATACCGTCGGCCCGGGCGTGGTGCACATGGATGGGGATCTGTCCCTCTGGTACGCACGCTCACGCAAGAAATCCAGCGACTTCGACCGCGGCCGCCGTTCGCAGGAAGTGCTGCGCGCCATCTACAGCCGCGCCCTGCAGGCTGGCGTCATCACCAAAATACCGCAACTCTACAATGACCTGAATTACGCCGTGACCACCGACCTGGGCTTGCCCGACCTGCTCCAACTCGCGCCGCTGGCGCTCCATCTCACCAACGCCGACATCCGCAGTTACTACATTGGCAAGAGCCTGGTGACGGGCTGGATGACGCCGGGCGGCGCCAGCGTATTGCTGCCGAACGGCCCGGCCATCCAGGCCATGCTGCAGGAAGCCCTCTCCCCCTCCAGGCGTACGCCCGAAATGGATTCCATTCTCATCGAAGTGCGCAATGGAACGTACAACAGCGGATGGGATACGCTGGCCGCTCAACGCTTGAACTACGCCGGCTACGAAGCCCGCGCCGCCCCTGCCGACAGACCGGACTACGCCGGTTCCCTGCTCTACGATCTGACGGCGGCCCAGGACCCGAACCGCGCTGCCTCGCTCCTGGCCGTTCTCGGCCTGCCGCCCTCGGCGCTGGTCTCCACCCCGATGCAAAGCGACCTATCCTACGTTCTCATCCTCGGCGCGGATTACCAGCCGTGCTTCAACCCGGAAAATTTGACACCATAACTCCCCCCTCCCTTTGGGAGAGGGGCTGGGGGTGAGGGGCATTTGACTTTTTCCCCTTTTTACACTAAACTATACGCATTACTCGACATTCGACCTTCGACTTTCAACGTTTTATTCAGAAGGAGTTTCCCATGTCCGATCTATCCTCCACTGCCCACCTGACCGCCCAGACCGCCCTCATCCCGGCCATAAACGCCTGGGAGATCTACTTGAACGACCAGGGACGCTCCCCCAACACCATCAAGGCCTTCCTTTCCGACGTGCGTTTGCTGACGAATTTCCTGCCTCCCGACCGCAGCCTGGGAGCCATTACCACCAACGATCTGAACAGCTTCCTGGCGTGGATGGAAAAAGAGCGCGGCGTGCCGTGCAGCCCCAAGACGCTGGCCCGGCGCATCACCGCCCTGAAATCCTTCTTCCGCTGGCTGCAAAAGGGCGGCGCCCTGCTGGTTGACCCGGCCGAGAAGGTCGTCCAGCACTCGGTCATCAGCCCCCTGCCCGAGGTGCTGACCGAGTCCGAGTTCGAGGCTGTGATGCTGGCCGCGGACCGTCACCGACGCAAGCCGAAGCCGGACGCCCGTCCCTATGCGCTGCTGGCCCTGCTACTCGCCACCGGCGTCAAGAAATCCGAGTGTTTGGGCATCCACCTGAACCACGTTGACCTGGAAGCGCCCGGCGGGCCGATTGTCTTCGTCCGTTACGCCAGCCCGGCCAACCGCTACAAAGAACGCAAGATCAGCCTGCCCGACGATTGGATCCCGGCCTACGAGGAATACCTGGCCCAGTACAACCCGGTGGATCAACTCTTCCCCTGGTCGCCGCGGCGGCTGGAGTATCTGCTGGAAGACATTGGCAAAGAAGCTGGTCTGACGAAGCACCTCTCCTTCGATATGTGCCGCTGGACGAGCGCCCTGCAAGATGCCCTGAACAACGTCGAGCCGGAGAAGATCCGCCAGAAACTGGGCATCTCGAAGATCCAGTGGCGCGAGATCAATATGAAGCTGCGGCAGTTATCGGGGAAAACCGCTGCGAGAGCCTGGGCTTTCGAATGAGGATTACTTACCCAGGGTGAGACGAACAGCCCGCTTCGTCTTTTCGGTGACGCGAAACCGCTGCGCAAGACGAAACCCCGCAACCCAGGCAATCTCTTCCCCCACACATACCAGCGGCCAGTTCGCCCTGGCCCTCTTGGGCAGTTTGACGTTGACGAAGAAATCAGACAGTTTGATGGACTGCCCACCCATGCCGAGCGGCTGAAAGCGATCCCCCTCGCGGCGCGGCCGGACCTGGAGCCTGCTCCCCGTTAAATCAGCATCCAGCCAGGCTGTCCAGTTATCAGTGGGCAGTGGATAGTGGGGAGTGGGCAGTGGGCAGTGTTCGACGGTCAACACCCACCCATTCCCCAACTCGCACTGATTACTGCCGACTGATGACTGGTCACTGACTCCTGACAACTTCCCACTGACCACTACCAACTGCCCACTAACTTGCGGCCATTGCGCAAACGGCAGGTCAGCCTCGTAAGCGGCGAGGTAGACCTTTCCGCTTTCCCCAAAAAGGTACAAACCGTTCACAAAATCAACCTGTTTGCCAGCAGGAGTCTCGACGAACGCCGCTGCCCGTTCCAGCGCCTCGAAGCCGAAATCCCGGCTGTCGGGGCGCAGCGACTCGGCCGCGCGGCGGATCAGATTCCGCCGCAAGCCCACCGAGACATTTGCCAGCTTCTCGCGGTCGAAAGCGACGAAGCCATCGCCGCGCTCAGCCAAGCAATCCTGCCATGCCCGGTTCACCACTTCCTCGAGGACGGCATAATCGCCTTGCAAAGCCTGCGCTGACCGGAGGAGAGTTTCTTTGAGGCGGGGATTATATTTTTCGAGTTCGGGGATCAAGGCGTGGCGCAAGCGGTTGCGGAAATAAGTCTGATCGGCGTTGGAAGGATCGAAGTGAGGCTTCAGGCCATGTTCGCTGCAATAGGCTTCGATCTCCGTGCGCCAAACGGAGAGCAGTGGCCGCACGAGGGGAATTTCAGGATCGAAGCTTGGAAGCAGGCTGCGGTAAGTCATTCCTTTCAAACCAGCCAGCCCGGCGCCGCGCAGGAAGTGCATCAGCACCGTCTCCACCTGGTCGTCGGCGGTGTGACCGGCGGCCACGGCCTGTGCGCCGTGCTTGCGGGCTTGCGCAAAGAGGAAACGATAGCGCAACGTGCGGGCGGCCTCTTCGATGGAAAGCATTTCACGGTCGGCAAAGGCGCGCACATCCGCTGATTCGGTCTCGAAGGGCAGGTTCAGGCTGCGTGCCAGCCCGGCGACGGAAGCAGCCTCCAGGTCCGCTTCGGGGCGCAGCTTGTGGTTGAAGTGCGCCACAATGACCGGGTATCCCACCGCGTGAAGAATGTCCAGCAGGCACAGGCTGTCCGGCCCGCCGGAAACGCCTGCCAAGACAGGCAAGCCGGGTTTCAATCCACAGGATTGGCGCAGGATCAATTCAAGCTGTTCGAGCATGAACCAAGTCTAACAGAAAATCCCCTCAGCGTGGGATATAGGATGCCGGAGTCCGACGACTCCGTCGTCGGATTGCCCGCACTATGAGCCTATCCGATAAACCCCCGGACTGCGGGCTTTAGTCCGCCATGCCAGGCAGACTGAAGTCTGCATTCCGTTATTCGGATAGGCTCTCTGAACAATTCAGCCGCACATAGTCGGTCTTCTTGTGGCCGAGCAGCCCAGCGAGCAAATGGTAAAGCGCATACAGTTCCAGTGCAAACGGCAAGTAGCCGCCGTAACCGAGCAGGGGCATCTCGAAGACCTTGAGCCAGCCGCCCCAGGCAACGTAATAAACCCACTTCGGGTAAGCGTAAAAATTCCACATCTCCCAGAAGAAAGCCGTCAGCAGCACACCCAACCAGAGCGAAACTACCGGACGCCAGTCGCCGTGACGGGTGTGGTCGGCCAGGGAGCGGTTGCCCAGCCAAACGTTGAGCGGTTCCAGGATGAAGTAGACGGAAAACCAGAGGAAGGGAAAGAAAAGGCGCGGCCAAGCCAGCATCAGGGCCAGCATGATCCATCCAGCGACGAAAAAGCTGATCGTGGTCACTTTGTCTGGGCGGATGAGCGGGCCGCGGCCCAGGCGCCTGACGAAGCCAAAGCTGGCGACCAATTCCGCGCTGCCGAAGACGGCCGGGATGACGGTGGTAAAACTCAGCGTCGTCCAGAAAGTATATTGCAGCGGCGTGAAACGCGCGACGCCTTCGTAGACCCAGTTCTGCATGCGCAGGTTGAGCGCCTCGAACAACCACCACACCGGCGCGGAGACGATGAACAGGCCAACGTATTTCCGCCAGCCGCGCGCCAGCAGCGACGTGCCGGTGCGCCAAAAGACCAGCGCATCCATCGTCAGGCAGTAGCCCAGCCAGAGCGGGAAGAAAGCCCAGTACGTGCGCAGCCCGCTCAAGGTCCAATTGAGCGTCCAGAAGACAGCGATCAGGGCGAGTCCCAGTCCGCCGTGGAGAGGAAATCTGCGTTTCATGCCTCGTACAATTCCACCAGCACTCCGCCCGTGGACTCGGGGTGGATGAAAGCGTATTTCTTTCCGAAGGCAGTAGTTATCGGCATTTCGTTGATGAGATGCACGCCCCTGGCCTTGAGCTGGGCGAGCATGGTCTGGATGTCGTCCACCTCCACGCAGATGTGGTGCATGCCGGGTCCGCGCCTGGCGAGGAATCTGGCGATGCCAGAATCGCCGCTGGTCGGTTTGACCAACTCGATCTCGCTTTCGCCCGCGGGCAGGAAGGCCACCTGCGACTTCTGCTCGGGCACGTCGCGGATCTCGGACGGGTTCAGCCCCAAGACGTCGCGCCAGAACGAGAGCGATTTCTCCATCTCGTCCACGACAATGGCGACGTGGTGGATGCGTTTGACTTTTGGCATAGGATTGTTCATTTTTCCTCCAACAGTCAAGTCAACTCTTGGATCGAATAACGGGGCGCAGAGTAATCTCCCCATCTGTAGGTTACAACTTCACGGGTTTGAATTCAGCGCGCTTCGAGCAGTTTGCTCGATGGAGAAGATACAATCATTTTACACCAACTTGCACTGCTGTATGACACTGCAACATCCATGCGCAGAAGTGCACAAGTATTCGCTCTCGACGATACCGGTCGCGCCTTGATGCAAACGGCGATGAACCAGTTACAGTTATCGGCACGAGTCTATCATCGCGTGCTCAAGCTGGCGCGCACGATCGCGGACTTGGCGGGGAGTGAAGCGATCCAACCTACGCATCTGGCCGAGGCGCTGCAATACCAGCCAAGGATGATGGTGGGGTAGGGGAATAACACCTTTCAAAATATTTTCAGCACCTTGCCGAGAGATGAGTTTTATCCTATGGCTAAGTAGTGCAAAAGTGCTAAAATAAACATAAGTCTGTGAAAGAAGGCCGATCTCGCCGTTCCACCCTGATATTGATCCGGCCCCAATTTAATTTTTCGCCATGATGATCATCTACTTTTTCAATGGGTTAGCCTTTGGGGGGCTGGGTCTGGCGGCCTATTTGCAACGTCGCCAGGGCAGCGACCTGCCTTTAAACAAGCATCTTAAGTGGCTGGCCGCGTTTGGTTTTGTCTGTGGGGTAACCAGTTGGATTGATATGTTCCTGACCAGCGGCAGTACAGAGGAATATCTACATGCACTTAGTTTATTGAGAATGATTGCCCAGCCTCTCACAGGTTTATTGTTGCTCAAGTTTGGTTGGGAAATCTTGAGAGAAATACCTTTGCCGGCATGGACTATTTTCATTCCAGGGGTGCTGATCGTTCCGATCGCTTACGTGATTACTTACGCCGCTACTACATTCGCCACGCCCTCCCCTATTGAAATTCCCATTGATATTTGGTCTCGCTACCTGCTGTATCTACCGGGCGCCATCATGGCCGGGGTTGGTTTCCTGCGCCAGTGGAATATGCAGCGAAAACTCGGTCTTTCGGATGTTGCCAACCTGATGTTGGGAGCTGGGGTGGCGTTTCTGTTTGAAGCGTTTATCGTCGGTTTGGTTGTACCGGCCGCTCCGTATGGTCCTGCGTCCTATTACAATTATGATCGCGTCGTTTATAACGCCTTTACAGGAGAGCAGGCAGGGATTACAGGATTCTTTGGATTAACCTCATGGCTGGATTATAAACGAATATTGGAAGTGACCGGTTTACCCATTTCTTTCTGGCGAATGTTGTCGGCTTTCGCCGTTACCTTCTTTGTGGTGCGGGGAATGGGTGTCTTCGAGGCGACGCGCAAGAGGCAGCTTAAAGCGCTGCAAGATGAGCGTGCTCAAGCTCAAAAAGCGGCTTTCGATGCCCAGATCAGCGCCAGACAAACGGCAGAAAAGTGGACGGAAACCCTGGTTAGCATCAACCGTCGCATCATGGAATTGGAAGACGTTGACAATATTCTGCTGTACATCGTGGAGAATGCAAGAAAATTGCTGCGGGCGGACTTCGTCGGGCTGGCCCTATTGACCGATGATCCAGCCTGCCTGGAGTTGAAGTGCTTTTCCATCGAAGACACTACAGAGATGGTCCAGTCGCCGGTCGTCGTTGAGACCCCCTTGATCTTGGAAACCTTGCAAGCCGTGCGTTCCTATCGCTCCTCAGGCAATGAGCCTCCCGCCATGCTCGAAAATATCATTTATGGACTGGAGAGGCCTGCCA
>Ga0210049_1001590_pt1 | contig 21450 bp, 21 predicted proteins | sample CryGeyCG2014_300_2_FD_183964 | JGI IMG/M metagenome (GOLD analysis project Ga0210049, IMG submission 183964) | Groundwater microbial communities from aquifer - Crystal Geyser CG06_land_8/20/14_3.00 (SPAdes) (version 2) | ecosystem: Environmental > Aquatic > Deep subsurface > Groundwater | place... | reverse complement strand
GAACTCTAAGAAATGAGAAGGGCACTCAGATATACGAAAGATTGATGACCTGTATTGGAACATGGAAGCAACAAGGACTGAATACAAGAGAAGAATTATTGAGTTGCCTTAGGAGCTAAACACGTACAAAAACTTAAATATCTTGGAAAATTTGATATAGTCTTATTGATAGATGTAATTGAACATATAAAAATTGTAGAATTAAAAAAAATCATTCAAAATATAAAAATACTGTTAAAGGATCATGGAAAAGTGTTTATTATTACACCTAACTATCATAGTTTATGGATCTTAATTGAAAATTTTTCAGATAAATTGAATCTTTTACCAAAAATGGCTGGCGAGCAGCATATATCAAAGTTTACAAAATATAGTTTATTAGATCTATTTGATAATGATTTTAAACTAGAAAATATTTTCAGTTTTAACCTAATTTCTTTTTTAATTCCAATCAGAAGTATATCATCTGAAGTGTGTAGATTTGAAATGTCAAAAAAAATACTTCCTGGGAATTTAATTGCGTCTTTATTTTCATATGAACCAAATGACTGAAATGCTATTTTTGAAAATTACTTCTTAATCGAATTTTTACCAAAGAAAAAGACATATTTAAAATAGATAAAAGGTTTACAGTCGATTTTTTAACATATTGTTCTTTAACTGGAATTTGAACTATATTATAACCTCTGTTTTTAATTTTGAGTAAAAGTTCCAAGTCAAAACTAAAATCAGTTGATCGAATGTTATCAATTATATCAGTGAGAACATACCTTTTAAAAAATTTTAAGCCAGCTTGTGTATCCTTTATTTTCAAACCGATAAGATTCTTAACCATGAAAAACCACATTCTTCCATAAATTTTTCTCCATATATTCCCTTCTACTTGATTGAATTTTTTTCCAATCCATCTAGAAGCTATTACAACATCACGATTTTCTTTTGAAATCTCGTCAAATAATCTTCTAATGTATTTTGGAGTATATGCCCCATCTGAATCGGTATATCCAACTATTTCTCCTTTTGAAACTAAAAACCCTTTTATTATTGCCCCACCCTTTCCGATTTTATTCGGGAAATTCAGTACCTTAACGGTTTTTGAGAACCCTGAACACTCTGCATATGTATTATCTCTACAATCATTACAAACAACTATCAACTCAATATCCTCTTTTTTGAATTCCCTCAATATGTCATTAACAGTTTTCTTAATGAAAGTTTCAGAATTTTTAGCTGGTATTATTATTGACAACATAAAATCATTAATCAAGATTCAAAAAATCATATTTAAATAGCTTAAATTTTTTATTCACAAAGAATAATAATATTAAAAGTGCTCCAATAATAGTTAATAGATTTCCTAAATAATTGCTTAAAGTCTTCCCATAATACAACCTAACATTCTCTTGATTGGGTATAACCATCATAAAAGCAGGTGAAACTCTGTAAATCTCATCAGCACCCTCAACTTTCCAGTTGGGAAAATAAGAAATTTTGACTAATAATGGTTTTCCTATACAATCGGTATTGATTCTTATCTCCTCATTCTCAACTTGTTCTTGAGCACTGCAATTCTTCTCATAAGGTATTTTTTGAACTTGATCCAAGCTACTGTAATCATAAATGATCTGCCCAAAATTATTTTTATCTTCTTCGGTTATCTTCTCCTTAATAACTATCGGGACATCCACCAAATCAATTCTATTTTTAAACCAATCAAGTGTTATCTCCCTCCAATTTTTAGATTGAATAAGAACTGGCTTGTATTCTAAAGGAACAACATAATTTCCATTATGATTAGTTAATTCATATACCTCGAGCACGTCAGGCCCATAAACCATTTTAAAATCAGTATCATTCTTTAAATCTTGTTTAACTTCATCTGAAACAGCCATCAAATATTTGACATTAAACAATTCCAAGTGTTTCTTTGCATTTTCAAGATTATATGAAAGACATCCATCAGAAAGCAAATAAAGAGGGCATGGACATTTTTTAGAATACTCACACTCCATAGCATAAATATATGGTCCATTATAGGCAGACTGGAAATTGGTCCCTATCAATGAAGGTTTTGAAAATACAGGAAAAGCCTCTGCTGCTCTAGAGCTGCCTAATCCACTATCATGTTTTTTATCCTCATATTCAAACTCTACTCTACCTGGTCCTGCATTATTTAAAAAATTGTTCACTTTCTTCCAAGATTCCCACATAGGCTTAGATTCAAAACCAGAATAGTTCCATTTAATCCAATAGGAAATGAAAGTAGAATTACTGGTAACATGATAAACAACCAAAAAGAAAATTATCAGCGGTATTAACCAAGTTCCTTTAAATTTGCCAATAATAAAACTGAGGCTGGCAGCTGCTATCAAGAATTCGCAGATGTATGAAATGGGTATAAACTTAACAGACATAAAATGTTCGAATATAGGTATTCCTAAGTTATTCAAGGTTGGAGTTAGAAAATAAATTAGGAATGAGCAAAAAAGACAAAAAACTAAGAAAAATATTCTCTTGTCTTTATATTTAATCCCCATTAGAATGCCGAAAAGGCTTAAAATTTGAACCAGTCTGAAAGATGGGGGGAAAATCATGCCTAATATTTCTGTCATCGAACTTGGTAAAAACCATATATGTGGTATAGAATAAGCTGATTTCAAAATCATTGGAAGGATATAAAATCCTGCCAACATGAATGAAAGTAAATACATGAAAATAAAGTATTTTATTCTTGAGAGAAATTCTTTCTTATCAAATATCAATAAAAAGAAAGATGACACTATAAATGTATATGCAGTTATAACACCATGGCTTAAAATTATGAGTGAGAATAGAATTGAATTGAATATTAGGTATTTCTTTTCTTCAATTCCCCTATACAAAGACCCGAAAAAAAGAACCATTAAAGATAACGCCAACCCCTGTGAAAATTCCCCTGCCAAAGTGCTCGGTATGTTGCCTCCCCACATAGAATAATGTTCAAGAAATAGAAAAATCAAAGAAAAACATGAACCTATTATAGGGATTGGAAATTTGTATTTCATGAATCTAAGGGAAAAAAATGTACAAAACGGTAATAAAAACACCCCTAACATAGTTATTATTTTAAAAGCCACATGAACTGGAATAATCAAAGCTAATATACCAGAAAGTATAAAAGGCAAAGGAAAATAAAATTGAAATATTGGAAATCCTGCAAACCACCCAGGTGCCCAGCCTAATATCTGACCTTTTGGAAGAAGATATTCGTGAATATAATGAGTCATATAATAATATCCAACAGTATCCCCGCCATCAGTTGTAGCATCAGAAAAAACTAAATCCGGCTTATAATAACTCAATAGAAAAATGATGACAGACAAAAGAACCAAAATATTTAGTAATTCTTCTTTTCTTTTTAACAAGATTTTTAAAATAGGATCACCACTTTATGACCACAATATAAGCTCCAAAAGATATTAAAAGTATTCCAATTATCCTCATTAGACTTAATTTTTCCCCTAAAAATAGCCATGCGAGAATAGCAGTTAATATGTAGCCCATTCCTATGAGAGGATAAACAAAACTAATATCCTCCATAGACGCAGCTGATAAGTAAAAAACCATTGAAAATGCATAAAGAGATACTCCAATAAAAACAAACTTATCAAAAACTACTTCAAAAATTCTTTTAGAAAACATATCTTTTAATGTGATTTTACCTACGTTATTCATGCCTTTTTTAATGAAAATTTGCCCAAGAACTGTCATAAATACTACAATTCCTATGATTAAAAGAACATTCATTTTTTTAATCCTCCTTTTCATTTGACCACTTTTTATTTTTAGTGAATTTAAATTCAATTTTCTTATTTTTAAATTGATATATTATAAAAACTAATATTAAGACTCCTATCGCGGAAATAATCACCCATTTATCCGGTCTAAAAAAATCTTTGCTTTCAATAATCTTAACCATTCCGCTGGCTAAGCTAGAATAATGATGGTCCCCTTCATACTCAATTGAAGCTAAAACAACATAATTGCTGCCTTCTAGCCCTGCAAAGTTAGAAACCTTGAAAGTGATTGTTTTTTCCTCTTTTGACCCTAATGTAATATTATTCTGCCCAACATCTGAGGAAAGTTCATTTGGCAGAATCAGCCTGACATTGATATCATGACTGACTTGGTCCATGTTTTTCAGATTTAAAACTAGATTTTTAGGTTTTTTCCCGCTGATCTCAATAATTGTAAAATTCCAATTTATTCTAGATGAATATGGGTTTTTATAGGTCAAAGTGACAGGGGAAACCGAAGAAAATGGATAACCATTGGCGTCTGTATATTCTGTGAGCAAAACAACAGGGTAATTCCCCTCTTTCAACTCCTGATTGGCGCTAAAAGTTATGTTTGTTTTAAAGGGTTTATTAACATCAAGCGTCCCGACATGAACAGGGTCAGAAGAAAAGTAATCTGTGACTAAAGACAGCTGAACATTGTATGCAGCCTCATTCCCAGAATTGCTCAGGGAAACTTGGATCTGGCCTTGATTTTTAGAAAGAACATCAGTAGTAACAGATGTAGTCAAAGAAATAGTCCCTGCTAAAACTAAGCTAGGCATCAGGAAAATGAACAAAAGCGATGTCCATTTCATAAAAAGATTAATGAACGTTAGGAATTAAATACGTAATCCTCATCATAAAAGCCTTAATTTATCAGATAAAACCCCTCATTAAACAAAATAAACTTAAATATTAAAGATAGTAATAACTTAATACTTGAGAAACTTTTAAATAGTTTCCAATCATTATTTGTTTGAACTCTGTGATCAGTAGGGAGAGTAAGCATGCCAATCTTAAGCATGGCTTAAGTTTGTAGTCCTAGTTGGTGAAATTTGTTAGTGAGATATATGAACATGTGTGTGTTTTCTTCAACCAATTCCGGTTGATCCTGCCGGAGGATACTGCTATCCGGATTCGACTAAGCCATGCGAGCTGAGAGTCTTCGGGACTCGGCATACTGCTCAGTAATATATAGTTAACCTAACCTAAGGTCAGGAATAATTTCGGGAAACTGAAGCTAATACCTGATAGACATTCTGGTCTGGAATGATAGAATATCTAAAGGTCCGCCGCCTTAGGATGGGACTATAACCTATCAACCTGTTGGGGGTGTAAAGTACTCCCAAAGTTATAACGGGTACGGGCCATGAGAGTGGAAGCCCGGAGATGGATTCTGAGACATGAATCCAGGACCTACGGGTCGCAGCAGGCGCGAAACCTTCACTATGCATTAACGTGCGATGAGGGAATCTGGAGTGCTTATGCTTTGCATAAGCTTTTGTTAAGTTGAAAAAGCTTGGCGAATAAGGGGTGGGCAAGACAGGTGCCAGCCGCCATTCTATAGAGTTAATAACTCTTGGAACGGTAAGCGGTAATACCTGCGCCCCTAGTGGTATCCGGTTTTAGTTGGTCTAAAGCATCCGTAGCCGGTTTTGTTAGTCCCTAGTGAAATCTATTGGGAAACTGGTAGGCTTGCTGGGGATACTGCAAGGCTTGGGACTGGGAGAGGGTAGAGGTACTGCTGGGGAAGGGGTAAAATCCTATAATCCCAGTGGGACCACCTGTGGCGTAACTTATTCAAATTTGTTACATAGAAGGCGTCTACCTAGAACAGGTCCGACGGTGAGGGATGAAACCTAGGGGAGCGATCGGGATTAGATACCCCGGTAGTCCTAGGCGTAAACGATGCCCACTTGGTGTTACAAACCTTACGAGGGTTTGTAATGCCGGAGCGTAGGTGTTAAGTGGGTCACCTGGGGAGTACGACCGCAAGGTTGAAACTTAAGGGAAAGAGAAGAAGCCCGAAACTACACTTAAATATAATAAGACTCAATAACATTCTATGAACGCAAATATAGGCTATCTACTTGGAGCTATGAGAGATGCTACAGTTGATTTTAGAAAAGGCAAAAACTATGAAGTTAAGATATCCCAGAAAAACAAGCAATGGTTACAATTGATTCAGAGTATTTTTAACAAAGAATTTGGAAAAGAAGGTCGAATAACACGACATATGAAAGGTTATTGGATATTAAGAATAAATGATAAGCAACTAGTTACAAAAATTATAGAGATTTCTGGGATAAAGATTCCTCAAGAAAATTGGGGTACTCCAGAAGACATAAGAAATTGCAGTGATAAGGAAACGATAACAAGTTATATAAGAGGGTTTTTCGATGCGGAAGGAGGTCTTCCAAGAAAAATAGATATTGATTCTCAGAAATATATAATTTTTAGCCAGAAAAACAAGGAGTCACTTGAATTCATTAGAAAAAAATTACAAGAAATTAAAATAGAACCCACTAATTTAACAAGATGTGGTGGAGTATGGGAATTCAGAATTACAAAAAAGAAATGTATTATAGAGTTTATAGAAGTTATCGGAAGTTTTCATCAAGACAAAGTTGAAAAATTTAAAATTTTAATGGGTATTCTTCTCCCCTAATTGGCGGGGGAGCACATAAGGAGTGGAGGCTGCGGTTCAATTGGATCCAACGCCGGAAATCTCACGGGGATCGACAGCAGGATGAGGGTCACTCTAAAGGGGTTACCAGACAAGCTGAGAAGTGTTGCATGGCCATCGTCAGCTCGTACTGTGAAGCGTGCGGTTAAGTCCGTTAACGAGCGAGATCGACATCCTATGTTGCTAACTCGAAAGAGTGCACTCATAGGAGACCGCTAGTGATAAACTAGAGGAAGGTGTCGGCAACGGTAGGTCAGTATGGCCTGAATTTCCCCGGCTACACGCGGCCTACAATGTATGAGACAATGGGTTGCAACTCCGAAAGGAGAAGCCAATCTCCTAAACTCATACTAGGTACGGATCGAGGGTTGTAACTCACCCTCGTGAAGCTGGAATTCCTAGTAGACAAACGTCATTAAATCAGAGAATAAAAATGAACTCTGATGTGGAGTCGTTCGTCGAATATGTCCCTGCTTCTTGCACACACCGCCCGTCAAGCCATCCGAGTGGAGTCCAAATGAGGCGCTCTCTTGTTGGGAATGTCGAATTTGGGTTTCGCGAGGGGGGCTAAGTCGCAACATGAAAGTTCAGTCGTGTGCTGGCTTTCTTGCACAGGTAGCCGTAAAGTCATCAGGAGAATTAATCGAAAGTAACCAGAATATTCTGCCTTGTTGCATTCAAATGTGTTCGCACGTTTCAGAATGAAACTGGTTTATTGGGTATCTCTTGTTGGCTCGGCAACGGGAACGTGCGGCTGGATCACCTCCTTTATATTTTACTAACAAACACCAAACACTAGGACTACAGAAGGTATTTTCCTGAGATTGTATCATTTGTAGCCATAAAAATACTTTTTCATCTAAAATATAACTGATTAAAACTTTAGATGAATTTTTGTGGGATATGGAGTGTTTTTTAGCACCATATATCATTTTTAGTCCCTTCTTTCAGCTGTTCATACAAACATTACCCTCTACAAAAACATCTATACCTTGAAATCGATATTTTAATTAGTGGTGGGAATGAGAGAAATTACCCCAGATATTGCTTGGTTTATTGGTATTACTATCGGAGATGGTAGTTTATCTGGTAGAATGGTTAGACTTTGGAATAATGAAGAATTTCTGATTAATAAATGGATCGAAGTTTTGAATAGTAGATTTGATATCCCAAGGGAAAAAATAAAAATAAGGAGACTCAAAAGTAATAGAAATGGGTTCAAGAGAAATAAAGAAACTATAGAATCTACTGTAAATTCCACTATTTTTAAGAAGAGAATAAAAAAACTTTTCGAAAATGTGTTGGTAGCGAGTAATGTAAATATATCAGGACCAATTCTTCAGGGAATCTTCGATGCAGAAGGGTCTGTTAATGGAAGATGTGAGGTAGTCATCTGGCAAAAAAAGGATAGACAAGGAGATTTGATAACCGAGTTTATGAAATCACGATTAAAAGAGATTGGAATCAAATTTGTAGTACAGAACAATGATAATTTTCACATAATTCTCATTCCAGGGGGGTTTAGGAATCATGATAATATTAGAAAATTTTCAGAATTAATTGGTTTTTCACATCCAAAGAAAAGAAAATGGTTGGATCTCGATCTGGAGATTCTTTCGCTTAATAGGAAAATAACAGAAAAAGAAATGATTCAATTTCTGGAGAGAGTTGAAAGTGCCACAGTAAATGATATGGTAGTAAATTTTAAAGTAATAGAACATAGAATCAGACATTGTCTCAGAAAACTGGAGATGAAAAATAAAATAATAAAGACCAATATCTGGCCAAGAAGATTTCTTGTTCTTAGAGCATCATAGTGTTATTTTGTTGGAAACTATTTTCTTTTATTAACTTTAGTCACTAATTTAGCTCATGGAAAAGGAATATTGGCTTGTTGTAATCTCAGGTATTTTTTCTGGTTTTGTTGTTTTTGGAGCTGGGATTCTCGCTGAATTAGGATTTTCTTTTTATCAAATATCAGTATTGCCTAGTTTGTTTACGATAGTTTTGTTATTCCCATTCGTAGTTTTTAGAAAGGAATGCAGAATAAGAAATGAGATGGTTAAACTTTATGTTTTCTATGGGTTAATCAGCGCTTTTCTAGCTTTTTCCCAGTGGCTTCCTATTTTTTTGGGAACACCAATATCTATTATTGTTTTACTGTTGTATACACAGCCTTTGTGGACAGTGATCTTAAGTAAATTTTTAATGAAAGAGAAATTGACAAAATTAAAGATTCTTTCGATGATTATTGTCTTGCTTGGGGTTGTTTTTATTGTAAATCCCCTTAATATCCAAAAGATTGGCAGTTTTACTGGGGTTATATTATCTCTTCTGGGGGGATTTTTGCTATCATTATGGGTTATATTAGGGAGGGTTGCTGGGAAAAAGGAATATAATCCTATAACAACAAAGTTTTCTAATATCCTATTTTATGTTATTTTTATGCTAATATTTTACCCCATTGTTTCTATCTTCATCAAAGACGCCTCAATAATAAATCTTTCACTTAATTTTCCGATTATTTTTTGGCTCTATTTTTTGATTTTTGAAATATTGGCAGGCTTAATTCCCCATATATCATACTACATTGGTGTAAAGAAAGTCACAGCGTCAGATGCTGGGATAATTTTATTACTTGAACCTGTCAGCGCAGCTATTCTTGCAGCTATATTTTTAGGCCAAACTATTGCTTCAAACGTTATTATTGGTGGATTTCTCATATTGATTGCAAACTATCTTGCGATAAAAGAACGGAGTTGAAAAAAGGAACGGAGAGGTTATTTTATAAACTTTTATTATCAAATTAAGTTAGTTATGGGCTGATAGATCAACTCGGTAGATCGTCTGGTTTGCATCCAGAAGGCTGGGGGTTCAAATCCCTCTCAGTCCACTAATAACCAATTCTTTATTTCAGAAATTATTCCGGTGTAAGAAACTTTATAATCGGCTTCGCAAATATTGTCAATGCCATCGCTATGCTGAATCCATGCTCGATCGTTGGTATGGTAATATTGTGGGCATATTCAAGAATAGCGGTATCTCTTGGGACGAGTTCATCCCCAAATCTAGGAGTCACTGTCATAATTCTTGAGCGGTCTGCTTTGCTAAGCTTTGATTCCATACTTTCAAACAACAGGACAGATTCCTTAAACGCAGGGCTAGAGCTAGTCCTATTTTCAAAAGACCTGAAGCCGGTATATTTCCCTAGTCTGAGCCTGCCGCAAACATTCACAACATGATAAACTTTTTTTCTTCTTTTAACAAATGCATTCAATGCTGCACTTGCGCCAGCGCTGGTTCCAATCAATGAAACTGTCTCCTGAGAGGAAAGGATATCAATTGTTTTTACAAGTTTTGCTAATTTTTGCTGAAAATTCTCCTGGTCATGCCATCCAATCGACACTATATGAGGGGTTATTCCATGCTTATTCCACCAGTTGGTTATTATCCGCAGCTTATTTGTATCGTCCCCCAATCCAGGGATAATTATCACATTGTTAGAGTTCATGATTATATTTCCCATTAGTGATTTCTTATTCTTTGATTTTAATCCCCCAGAAACTGATAACACCTAACAACATCAGAACAGATGAAGCCAGGAAAGATATGGACGGTCCTACTGTCTCATAGAGGAATCCGCTTATTATCGGCCCGAAAATCATGGTCAGGCTTATGTAAGAAGCGAAGATGCCGAGGTATTTGCCATACTGATCCACTCCTTTAGTAAGCAAAGCCCGTATAGTCGGGTTGAAAATTCCATTACCAAAACCAAACATTGTAATCCCAAGCATCAAAAAGAGGAGTTTGAATTGGACAAAAGGCATCAAAAACAACAGGAACAGCCCTATCATATCAGCAATTAAAGATATTTTTATTAGCGGCTTGTCCCCGTATTTCTTCTCCAATTTTCTCAGAAAGTAGACCTGCATCAGAATACTGATTAAACCTATGTAGCCGAATAAAAGGCCGTTCTCCCTTTCCTGAAAGCCGAGAAGCTTTTGGTTGTACAAAGAGAATACTGACTGCATACCAGAAAATGCCAGACCGAAAAAGATGGATGTTATTATTATTTTTGCTACAAAGTTATTTTTTAAAACAGAAAACATTTGCTTGAAACTGTATTTTTCGACCTCTTTCCCCTTAACTGTAGTTTCAGGAAGCTTCAAATAAACGAGGATTGAAGCCCCAGTTGCCATTACCGCCCCAAATATCCCCGGAAGCATTATGTTTATGTGTCCTAGCAAGCCGCCGATAGTAGGGCCAAGCATGAAGCCTAAGCCAAAAGCAGCCCCTATGATTCCAAACGCCTTTCTCCTCTCTTCTTTTGAGCTTATGTCTGTGATATATGCTTGAGCTGTGGAGATATTTCCTCCAGTTATGCCGTCGATTATCCTTGAGAGGAACAGGATGTAAATGCTGCTGGCAAAAGCTAAAAACAAATATCCTACCACCGATCCCAACTGGCTGATTATTAGAATAGGCTTTCTTCCATATTTGTCTGAAAAATGTCCTAGTATAGGCGTGAATATAAAAGACATCAATGAATAAGCCGTAACCATGGATGTTATTATTATTGCGTTGCTTGTGAATTTCTCGGCATAGAACGGGAGCAAAGGCAAAACTATTCCTACGCCTAGCAAATCCAGAAACACAATCAAGAAGATCGTTGCATACTTGAAATTGAATTTTGGCATAGTCCAATATGTTTAGCTTCACAGCTTAAAAACTTTAGGAATGTTCTCTAATCGCGTTATAGACAGGGATTTCTATGAAATTTAAAGGTCTCATTTAAGAGGATCAAGAATTTATTGACCTGAGACAAATTCATATCATGGAACTTTCTGCAATAGATAACAAAAAACAAATGTCTAATTCTGAAATCATCAAAAAATATAAACAAGGTGAAAGGAATTTCTCTGGAATAAGATGTGTTGGTAGATGGTTTGATGGGCAAGACCTTACTGAAATTGATTTATCGGGGTCTGACTTGAGCTTCTCTAATTTTAGCAACTCAACATTAATTGGGTCTAATTTCACTGGGTGCAATCTTACTTGGTCTGATCTGAGCAGGGCGAACCTGAAGGGAACAATTTTCAAGAACTCAAACCTCTCCTGGTCAGCAATAATCGAAAGTATAATCGATACAAAGACGGATTTTAGTGGTGCCGATCTCAGTTATATTGTCGCTTTTAACACGAACATCAACTCTGCTAAAATTGATGGTATAAAAATGGTAAGTGCCGTATTGAGAATAACTGACATAGGCTCTAACCCTAATTTTGCCTTAAAACAGTTGGAAAGAGCTGATATACCAGATTCTTTGAAGCAGATGATTAGAAAACAAGTTATAGAAATAAATGAACTCGCAAATAGGATAAAGGGTCTTTTACCTAGGTCTTACAAGGATGAAGTCAGAACTATGCCAGCCAGGGTTGATTCTGAAACCACAGAAATAGGTTCAACCTATGCTGGGAAATCTGCTTATGATGAAATGAGTGCCTATGTTTCCAGAGACGCTTATAAGCGTAAAACAAGCTATGGATGACTAATTTCAGTTAAGAGACAGAAAAACTTATAAGTTTTGCCTCATTTTCAGGCTAATGCATAAATATCTAAACTCTTTTATGATTCTTATGTTTCCTGAGATCAAATTCAAAGACTGCGATCATAGAATTGCCAAAAAACTGAAAAATGACCTCTTATCACTAAAAGAACCTATCCTAGACTACTCTCCACTGGACTTCAACAAAGGAAAACTCGACAGGATAAGGGTCAGGGTGTTCAAATTCCCAAGGAAAGAAACCTGCAACGAGTTCTTCATAATCATCGGCAACAAGAAGTATGTCTGCATTAACTCCTCACTACTTAAAAACAGGTATTATTCAGGTCTGCAGCATGCTTTGCACGGTATAGCACACCATTTCTCTCACTTCAGGAATGAGATATCAGACGAGGTTTTTTGCGAGTTTGTCTCCTATTCTGTCCTGAAAGAAATGCTTGAAAATAAAGGAAAGAAATTCCAGAGGAGGATTATAAGGAGTGTAATGAGGTCGTCCCCGAAAGAATACAACATCTACTACAGGATTGCAAGAAAACTGGATGAAAAGGAGGAAGACGCCCTTTTAAAGCTGAATTTCCAAGCAAAAAACAGGAAAATCTCAAAAGTAAAAGAAAAAAAGATATTTTCGCGCCTGCTCAAAACAAAAATTCACCAATACGACTACGTGATCAAAGAGATGCCGGAATTAGAGAATGGTTTCAGGAAAGTATGAAAAGTAAGGTATTTATTTTTAACAAGACATCTTTGATTGTACGTGTTTAGCTCCTTACACATTTCAATAATTCTTCTCTAGTATTCAATCCATGTTGTTTCCATGTTGCTATGCAAGTCATCATTCTTTCATGTATTTGAGCGCCCCTTTCATTTCTGTATGTGCCTATGATTTTCCTATGAATTACATGCTCTCTTAATGCTCTTTCTGCAATATTATTTGTGGGTTCAATAAGTGGATTAGTGACAAAGTTGAACCAGTAATTCGCCCCGTTTCTGATCTTTATCACAAATTTTTGAACATCTTTTGACTGATAATTCTTGTTTGCCAATTCTCTCAAACTTTTTTCAGCATTCATTTTCAGGATGATCCGGATATGATTTGGAGGGCCTTTATCAAGAGTTGTTTTCAGGTTTTTATACAATTCATGAAGCTTATCTGACAATAGTTTGGCTTCTTCATTCTTTCTGGACAAAAATTTAGCTTCTCTAAGAAGATGTGCCCAGCACCTCTGGATGTTGCGAGTGAAGTTTGGATAGGCTTTCCAACCATCACAGATTATTGTGCCTGAATAGTCTTTTCCAAGAACTTCTTCAACAACATTCTTTCCCCTGCTTTTTCTCACTATAGATAAAGTCCCTATTGCTGTCACGAATATCCATATCCAATACTTCTTCCCATCTACTTTGAGCCCTGTCTCATCGGCATAAACAAATCTGGAATTTCTTGTTCTGAGCATTATTTGGTTGTAGGCATTTTCCAGCTTATCGCCCACTCTTCTTGTGAAGTCAAGGATTGAAGCAGGCGTTATCTTCAAGTTGTATTGCCTTTCCAATGCTTCCTGTATTTTCCTGTATGGCAATCTGTCCTGGAATTTCATCAATGATACTTGTGCCAGAGTATTGTTGCCAAAATCACCTTCTTCTGGCAGGTCTCTGTGTTTCGTGTTGAATGTTTTCCCACAATGTTCACATTTGTAAAAATTCACTAGGTATCTGGTTATTTTGGTTTGAACAGGCTCTGGAATATCTTCTATTGCCCTTGATTCTACCCTTAATCTTGTTATTGACTGAGAATTGCAATAAGGGCATTTCTTTGATGTTAATGCAATTGTTCTTGATGGTTGTTTTGTTTGACGCGTTATCCCTTCATGACCATAAGACCTTCCAGATTTCTTAGGATTCTCAACTTTTTCTCTTTTTACAAAATTCTTTGAAGGAGGTGTATGTGCATTTTCAAATGTCAAGAGTCTTCTTTTCAAGTCTTCTATCTCTTTTTGAAGTTTTTCAAAATGGGGTTTGCATTTGTCGCAAATGTTGTTATCAAAATTATCCATTCAAAATACTTAGAAACACGAGAATTTCGTGATTTCTATTGTGTAGGAAATAGGTCAGCTAAACACGTACCTTTGATTCTATGACGACTAACCTTCACAAAACCTATCATGATGGAGCTCAGGGTGCAGTTAGAAGACCAGCATATGCTGTTTTGAACAAACCGGGGGATTCTGTATGGATGGGTTTTCGGGATACAGGTGAGGGAAATAACTATCCTTTTTTTCGAGAAACTCCGTCTGGTTTTGAAGTAGTCGACATTTTAGGAGCCCATTATTTAAAATTATTTGATTTGGATGGGTGGATGGATGGAATAGGTGGATTTCCATAAGAAATAATTCGTTGCCTCCAGGATTTGAATTGAAATTTGGCTCAGTAAATCAGACATTAATCTATACTGGCGATCATATAAGATTTAATCTAAAATACGGAGCAAGAAAAATTGAAGTGAATTATAGACCAGATGTTCAAATTTAGTTTTCCTAGCAATCTATTTATATCTTCATCTATCAATATTATTCTTGTAAATCAAGGTGCTTTTATGTCAACCCAAAGTTAGCATTGGTACCTTTGACTACTTTTGGCTGTGATATACGAACTGTCTCTCTGATTTCAAATGACGAGAAAGGACACCATTTGAGCCAAAAAAAACATTATGCGACTCTTTGAGATGCTGCGAAGGGTTAAGGGAAGAAAGTCAATGACGAAAGGAGACGTTTATGATTCTATCATAGGTTTACCAACAGCAAAAATCTAGGTCAAAGATTCTGTTTGGCGGATGGTTAGGTTTCGGTAGAGATGAAGGACGTGGTAAGCTGCGAAAAGGTTGAGGTAGGCGCACGCAGCCTTTGATCTCAACATCTCTCAATTGGAAATCCTGCCTCTCGGGGCATTCCGAAAGGAAGTCTGACGCGGGGAATTGAAGCATCTTAGTACCCGCAGGAAGAGAAATCAAACGAGATGCCGTTAGTAAAGGCGATTAAAAGCGGCATAGGGCAAACCGAACTTCTGATGAAAGTCAGTAAGGATGTGGAGTTAAAGGACTTGGGCCTTCCCTAACTTGTTAGCTTAAAGTTCTCTGGAAAGAGATACCAAAGAGGGTGATAGTCCCGTAGAGTAAAGCAAGAAGGGAAATGCCAAGTATCCTGAGTACCGGTCTTTAAATATAGATCGAGAATTTGGGTGGCATTGACATCCAACCCTAAATATAACCGAAGTCCGATAGTGAATTTAGTACCGCGAGGGAAAACTGAAAAGTATCCTTAACGGGAGATGAGAAGAGCCTAAAGCCAAACAGATATAGACAGTTGCGGCATGAAAGTTAATCAATGTTGCAACATCCGTTTTGAAATTAGAGTAAGGTGAAAAACTTTATACAATATTTTTTGTATAATATTAATGGTGACAATGACAGAAATTACGAATGAGATTGCATATTTAGTGGGTTTTATACTAGGAGATGGTGATTTTTCTCTTATATCAATCCATGGAAAAAACCAATGTAAAATATTTTCCGAAAAAGTGGGGTTTAAACACCCATCTAAAAGTATAAAGTTGAAAAACCTTCTCTAACAAAAGGAATGGGTCAGGGAGTTTATTCCAGTGGTGAGGTGAAAGCCTTAGCGAAAGCGATATGAGCGTAGCTTGCGTGGCTCAGGGTATGATAAGTGCCTATAAATCACTGGGATAAGACCCGAAGTCTGTTGATCTAACCCTTGGCAGGTTGAAGTCTGGCGAAAGTTGGATGGAGGACCGTTACCGGTGATGAGGACCAATCTCTCGGGTGACCTGGGGTTAGGGGTGAAAAGCCAATCGAAACAGACAATAGCGGGTTCCTTCCGAAATGCATCTTAGTGCAGCCTGGCCTGAGGTAGATAAGAGGGTAGAGCTACCAATTGGATTGTCAAGGGTCGAAAGGCTCAGCTTTCCTGTTAAACTCCGAATCTCTTATCGCCTTAGAAGGCCAAAAGTGAGGGTTCCCGGGTAAGCCGGGGTCCCGAGACGGAAAAAACCGCGACCAGGGTTAAGGTGTTTAAATATCAACTAAACGATGAAAGATATCCAAAACCTCAGACAGTTGGGAGGTAGGCTCAGAAACAGCCATCCTTTAAAGAGTACGTAACAGTTCACCAACCGAGGTTTTAGGTTCTGAAGATGGAAGACACTAAGTTGATTACCGAGACCTTGGACTCTGAAAAGAATGTGGTAGGAAGGCGTCCTTAATGGGTAGAAATAGGGTTGTGAAATCCTGTGGACCGTTGAGGAATGAAAATCCTGATGCGAGTAGCAGCATAAGTCGGGTTTGAACCCCGACCGTCTTAAGGGCAAGGGTTTGCCAGCAATGTTGATCATCTGGCAGTAAGTCGATCCTAACTCAATTCCTAACCGTTTTTGGGGAAAGGGAAATCGGTTAATATTCCGATACCATGAAAATACGCGTGGCAACACAAGTAAAAATCAGACACTTTGGGATAGGCGAACGCGAGTCAGCTGTCGAAATTTGGGGAGATTCATCAAGAAGAGAACCAAAAGCAGACAGAAGAGCTTCTCTTATGGGAAGTTTTGCTGATTCCTAGAGTCAATGAAAATGGTTTTTAAAGGATTTTTCGTGATCGTACTCAGAATCGACACAGATGCCCTTCTCTGAGAAGGAGAAGACGTCTAGGTTAACTCGGTTCAAGGAATTAGGCAACAATAGCCCTGTATCTTTGGTATAAGGGGTGCCTGAGGTCCTTCACGGGATCCCAGGTCGCAGTAACAAGGAGGAGGCGACTGTTTAACAAATGGAAAAAATTGTTTTTTTATCCAGTTAACAAACATAGGGGACTGCCAGGGAGAAATCCTTAGTATAGTCCCTGAGGCCTGCCCAGTGCCGGTGTGTCAAAGTTGGTTTCAACCAACCTAAGCCCCGGTAAACGGCGGCGGTAACTCTGACCGTCGTAAAGTAGCGTAATCCCTTGTCGATTAAATGTCGACCCGCTTGAATGGCTTAACGATCTCCTCGCTGTCTCGAACTGAGGCCTAGTGAGACTGTCTTGTGGTGAATATACCACAGACCTTCAATGGGAAACGAAGACCCCGTAGAGCTTTGCTGTAGTCTGGTGCTGTATTATGGTTTTGCATGCAGAGTGTAGGTAGTAGTTGCTAATGCTTGTCTCTCGGGGCAAGTGGAGACGACAATGGAACACTACCCTTGTGAAAGCATAATGCTCACCGCGACAGTGGGACAATGCTAGATGGACAGCTCGGCTGGGGCGGTACTCCGTTGACAAATGATCAACGGAGCCCAAAGGTCAGCTCATCCCGGACAGAAATTGAGATAACTTTATTACACTCTACTCACTATATATGTATATGAAGAAAATAATTCAACTAGAAGAATTTCCAGATACAATATATTTGAGTTTAAGTGACTCTGACCACAAAAAACTTTGGAAAAATTTGTTAAAAAATATATCGATAAAACAAGTGGCGGAAGAATTTAAAATTCCAGTGAGAAATTTGTACAAATACAAAGAAGGCGATTCTGGTTATCCTTTAGCAATACTAAAGAAACTACTCAAAAAAACAAAAATAAAAATAAATCAAGCTAATATTAAAACTCAAAGAAACAGTAATTCGATGAAAATAAAAATTCCAATTAGAATCACAGAAAAATTTACAGAATTTTTAGGATATTTATTTGGAGATGGCGGGATAGACCATCAATTTGGAGTTCACTTTACAACAAATGATAAAAAGAGTTTAAATCAGTTTGACAATTTAGTAAAAGAAGTCTTTGGTGATATAGAAAAACAAGAATATGATTATGGAACAAGAATAACATATTATTACCCAAAAATACTAGGAGTTTTATTGAGTGAAATTTTCAAAATTCCTAAAGGTAACAAAGTAGATTCGGATATAGAAATTCCAGATGATATTTTAAATTCAATGAATTCTAAAATGAAAAGGTCTTTCATAACTTCATTTTATATCTGTGATGGTTGTTCAGATTATATAAGAATAGTTCAAGGAGGTAAGAATCTAGAAAAACCACCAAAAATATTAACTCAAATACAAGAAATGATTCGAAGTTTTAATTTTAATTCTGCCATAATAAAACCATCATCAATCTACTTTACATCCAAAACTAAAAGGAGAAGGTGGGTTTTAAACATATCTGATCAAAACGAAAGAAAAAAATTTAAAATTATATTTTTACCGAGTTATCTCAACTGAATATCGGGAGTAGAGTGCAAACGCAAAAGCTGGCTTGACTGGATTCTGCCTAATAAGGAATCCAGCCGCGAAAGCGTGGGTTAGCGATACATCGTGCCACTCTTAATGGGTGCCGGTGGTATCAGAAAAGCTACCTCGGGGATAATGGATCTTAGAGATCTAACCCGTAAACCGCTAAGAGCTTCACTAGTTTGTTCTGTAAACTAAATTAGTGACTGGTCTAAATTCGAAGGATTTGAGATCATAATTTTAAGGTCTCAGATCCATACCCTAAAGAGAGTAAGCTTTAAAAACTCTCCCCTAAAATGGAGTCGTGGCCTCCGAGAGTTCACATCGACGAGGCGCATTGCTTCTCCGCTGTCGGCTCCCCCCCTCCTGGCTGTGCAGAAGCAGCCAAGGGTGCAGGTGTCCACTGATCAAAGGGGGACGCTAGCTGGGTTCAGAACGTCGTGAGACAGTTCGGTCGCTATCTATTGAAGGTGTTGTCTGTCTGAGAGTAAGGAAGCATAAGTACGAAAGGAACATGCTCCCGCAGCCTCTGGTGGATCGGTTGTGATTGCATTGCCGAGTAGCTACGCTGTAACGGATAACCACTGAAAGCATCTAAGTGGGAAGCCGCACTCAAAAATAGACAGACGTTCGCAATGCTGTGCGGCAACGTATGGTTTTGCGGCGAAGACTCTCATAGATTATGAGGTTGATAGAGCAGTGGTGTACGCACCAAGAGTTCGCTCGAGGTGTTCAGCCTACTGCTACTAATCGTTTGAGTGACCTAGATTGCTAAAGTTGGTAAACCTGTGATAATTTTTTTCTTGAGAATTGAGTTAGCGTGAGCTGTATTTTGCTTCGCTATCGCTACGCAGTTTTTCAGGACGTTGGCTACCTCACTGGCGTTCGGGTATAATTTTTTTGAATTAGACGTAAGTAGATACAATTCAAATTATTATTTGTGAGGCTCAAAGAAATTTTGATAGAAGGAAGAAAAGTAAGTTATTTTGATGGGGATTCAGGGTTCCCTATTCTGATACTTCATGGATGAAATAAATAAAAAAATGGTTCTTCATTGATTTCTGGGAAAAGAATTTCACAAAACAAAAGAAACCAGCAGCTTCAGATAAAACCTATCTCAAATCTATTACTAAAAATCAACCTCAAATTAACCAATAACAAAATTCAAATCAAATTTTAGGTTTTAGGATGCATTTCATTCACTTTTTCTCTATTTTAGGTAATTTCAGCATCCCAATAATCCTAGAAGAGCCAAAAAAACTATCTCATCCCCAGCAATGTCTTCAATTCCATTATATGCTCCTGCTCATCCATGATTATATGCCTTACTTCATGCTCTAATTTCAAAAACATATATGGCAAGTCTTTTTTGTCTTCTTTCACTTTTTCCATTACTTTTGCGTAAAAGTCAACAGCCTCTATCTCTCCTTTCAAATTGGCTTTTAGGATTTGTTCTATTGTTTTTGCAGATTCTGTTTTTGCTATTCCCATTGATGGGACCCCGCCGAGATAACTGCCGACCAACTCTTTGATTTTTTCTTGATGCCCTTTTTCGTCGTTTGCAATCTCTTTTAGCCCTGCAATGATAGGTTCTGAATTCAACCCCTCTACCAACTCTGCATGGCTCAAATATTGAACAAATGCTTGATGCTCCATTTCTAAAGCTCTATTCAACATATCTATTATTTCTTTCTTTGGCATTAATTTCACCTCATTTATTATTTAGTCCATTTCTACTTTTTTTGGACATAACCAAAATATACCGCATGATATCCCAGTTGTTTCATTGTATGACCCTCTAGGTTCTTCTAATTTATAGGTGCTGCTTGACCTTTGTAAATAATCTTTGGGATCATCAAACCATTTTACCATACTAATCGCCTAAATTTTTCCAACTAAATCCAATCCTGGCTTCAAGGTTTTTTCACCTGGCATCCAATTTATCGGACATACTTGGCCTTTGTGTTCTGATACAAATTTTGCTGCTTCTAGTTTTCTTATCAACTCATGCGAGCTTCTTCCTATATCATTGTCATGAAATTCATATGCTTTAATAACACCATCTGGATTTATCAAAAATGTCGCCCTCAAAGATAATCCTTCATTCTCGATTAAAGTTCCGTAACTTGCAGCTACTCTTCTTGCCGGGTCTGAAAGCATTGGAAACTTTATTTTTTTGATTGTCTCAGAATTATCATGCCATGCTTTGTGAACATAAGCTGTGTCAGTGCTTACAGAAATTATTTCTGCCCCTAATTCTTTGAATTTTTCGTATTTGTCGGCTAATTCACCAAGTTCTGTCGGGCAAACAAAAGTAAAATCTGCCGGGTAGAAGAATAATACAACCCATTTTCCTTTGTAGCCGCTTAGACTAATCTTCTTCATCTTTCCGTCGATAAAAGCATCTTCCCTAAAATCAGGTGCTTTCTCATTTATTTTAACCATTTTTATCAGCCTCCTTTAAATTCACCCTCAAAAACAAATTCTGATACTTTTTTTCTGCCTGATGGATATTCGTTCTTTTGCATTTCCTCTGGCAGATCTTCTTTCTTCCCTGGCTTCCCTACTGCAGCAATAGCTTCTACCTGATAACCTTCTGGTGTTTTCAATTCCTTTTTTGCTTTATCATAATCGAAGCCTTGCATCCCATGAACAACTAATCCTTGAATAGAGCCTTGAAGCGCAAAGTTTTCCCATGCAGCTCCAGTATCGAAAGAATGCGTCATCGCTGGGCTTCCGTTGTGGTCAAATGTTTTTTTGGAGATTATTAACACGAGGGCAGAAGCATTTTTTGCCCAAGATTTGTTGAAATCACCAAGAAGATTAAAGAATTTTTCCCAGTTTTTCGTGCTTTTCATAGCAAACAGAAATCTCCAGTGCTGGTTGTTGTATGAAGAAGGCGCCCATCTTGCTGCTTCAAATAAAGTCATCAACTCTTTTTTAGTTATTTCTTGCCCAGACATAGCTCTAGGAGACCATCTATTCACGAATATAGGATCGACCTCGCATTCTGGCTTTCTATATTTGTTGACTTCAAGCTGCTTTAACATTTTTACCGCCTTTGCATTTTTTGCAGATGCCAAAAATTTTCACACTAGCAGACTCTG
>Ga0210049_1001589_pt1 | contig 21452 bp, 18 predicted proteins | sample CryGeyCG2014_300_2_FD_183964 | JGI IMG/M metagenome (GOLD analysis project Ga0210049, IMG submission 183964) | Groundwater microbial communities from aquifer - Crystal Geyser CG06_land_8/20/14_3.00 (SPAdes) (version 2) | ecosystem: Environmental > Aquatic > Deep subsurface > Groundwater | place... | reverse complement strand
CTCTCGCAGATATTTTATCAGTTATTGGTAATTATGTCAAGATATTATTGGACAATATTTCCCCCTACCCTCAAACGCCTTTTTATTACTACATTTTTGGGGAAAGGGGAAATTGTATCCAATAATAGAGAGCGTTGCAAGGTCGATTCAATATTTACAAGGAGGGACAGTAATTCTTGACATAAAAATTTGCCATTCCTAACCATTTGCAATCTTTATGTTTACAGAAAATTTGATGTAATTTTCGATATTCATAAGCCATGGAAACACTAAATGGACACCAATTTTGGCAAGTTTTGATAAATCGACAAAATTTACATCATGTGTCAACTCAAACATGTCAACAACTTATGACATTTGTCAAGTTGGGGTTTTTGTGTAATTTTATCGCTATTTTTGTTGTAACTCCTTGTTTTAATAGGCATATAGCTTATGCAACGCTCTCTATTACTTGTTAAGGAAAAAATTAAATTTTACTTGACAATATTCTTTGAATTATGTTATAATTGTATTAAATTATCTATGGAAGATAATAAATAATGTTAGGCGGCTCGATATCACGACGCGTTGGCCACGACAAATTTCGTAGCGACAAGATACAACCATGAACAATTTTTTTGATTACTTCCAGATTGCAGGCTTGGCTTTTAATTCAGGAAGAGAAGTTCTTGGCAAAAGCCTACGGGCAGGCATATCAAGATTATTGCGCCAGAACAGGACGATACTTTGGCTGGCAGCGCACATCGCACGCAAGCAGATAAACAAGCAGCGTTTTCATGGCGAAAAGCCGCCTAACAAAATAGGGGGGTCAACCTTGAAATAGCAAATAACTTTGCATAAGAGCCTAACCAGTCGCTGCACCTGACCGCCAACAGCGTAGCGGTTTTACAAAGTTTTGTGCCCTATCAAAGTTTAGTGGTTTTTCAAAGTTTTGTGCCCATCCTGTTGGCGGCAGGTGAGCTCAATCGTTAGACTCATAAGAAAGGATAAGAGATTACTCAAGCGTAAGATAGCAACCGGAAGCAAGATAACAGTCAGAGGTAAGATAGTACTCAGGCTTGAGAAAACAGACGGGCGTAAGGTAGTGCTCGGGCATAAAAAAACAGTCAGTCGTAAGATAGTAATCAGGAGCAAGATACTACTCGGATGTAAGATAGTAATCAAGATTGATCACTGGTTAACGAAAAATTGACACGAGACAGATTATTCAGGAATTTAATTGATGAAAGAGATAAAAAAGTTTACATAGAGACAAGTGTTGTCAGCTATTACACAGGCGAAATAAGTCGTGATATTGTAATCGCCGGACACCAAGTATCTACAAGAAATTTTTGGAATAAATTAATCTCTAATGATTTAATTCCAGTCATTTCAGTATTAGTCCTTAAAGAAGTATCTCAAGGTGATATTGAACAAGCTAAGAAACGGAAAGATGCTATCCAAGGTTTTGTTGTACTTAGTATTTCAAAAGAAGCGGAAGAATTATCAGTTTTGCTGATAAAAAATCATGGTATTCCAAGTGAGTTTCCTGAAGATGCATTACATATTGCTATTGCATCTGTCGAGAAAGTGGAATTTATAGCGACATGGAATTTTAAACATATGAATAATCCATTCACTAAAAACAAGATTAGAGAAATAATAGAAAAAGCTGGATATACTTGTCCTATCTTGGCATCACCGGAAGAATTATTGGGAGAAGAATTATGAAAGATCCATTTGTAACAGAAGTTAGAAAATATCGAATGGAGCATACAAAAAAATTCAATTTCAATATTCATGCTATATGTAATGACCTTATGAAATACCAAGAAGAATTATATGCGACATCAGAAATAGATAAAAATAAAAGATTTGCTAACAAATCGCTTCAGCCAACCTTGCTCAAGTGCTTCAATAGGTAGGAGGGCATAATCGGTGTTAGCCTTACCAGAGTAAGATATTACTCTGGCTTGAGAAAACGGTTAAGCGTAAGATAGAAAAAAGAAGCCTAACAAGAAAAAATAACTGGATGGGCAGATTTGCCTGTAATTACCCCTTTGTGTAACATGATGAGGTATATTTGGTATGATAATTCTTGCTATTCTTGCCATAATAAATAAATATTATCATACAAATAGCATTTTGTCAATAAAAAAACGGGCGCTGTCCCCGGTTTCAGGTAATCAGCATTTTTAAGCTGGAGCCATGGGAAGGATATTGGTTGAAGACCAGATCCATACCTTCCCACAAATATTATTGGACAATTTCCAATAAATATGTTATAATACAAGAAAAGTCAAGTTAAGGAGTCAAGAAAAAATAAGTTGTACACCAAGAGTCACTCAAGACGCTTGGATGGCAAGTCTGGCAAGTCTGACTGTTCGTAATCGACGAACAACGAAGCCAGCCAAGATGGATCGGTGACACGACTCCTGCAAGTTATTTTTTCTCCGGCGACTAACCACAAGGAGGAACAAAATGTTACGGTTCTTATTGCTTAGTATTTTATTATTGGAAACAACCGTTGCCTATGCCCAGCCAGACAGGGGTATTGATATTACCATCTATTCTCAGAATCTGGCTATGGTTAAAGAGGTGAGACCTTTTAAGGCAAAACAGGGGGCAGGATTGATTACCCTTTCTGACCTTCCAGCACAACTTGATCCAAGTAGTATCTCTATATCTCCAATCTCTGTCTTGCAACAAAGTTACGAGTATGACCTTTCAGATTTCAGCAAGTTACTGGCAAATTGTATCAATGGAACAGTGTCTGTCAGCCTTCAAAACGGAAAGATATTTGAGGGTTATCTATTGGGTTATGACCAGCAATGGATATTCTTAAGAAACAATATCCGAGTAGAATTAATAGCCATTGGTGAAATTGCCAACATCAGCCTTTCAAATAAAATGGATGGTTTGCTTACCACACCTACCATTGTGTGTAGGATTAGCGAGGATACGACATTACCCCAACAGATAACCCTTCGCTATCTTACCTCTGGAATAAGCTGGAAATGTGATTATACGGCTGTTATCAATAATAACGATACGGCTATAGAGCTTTCAGCCAAGGCAACCATAGACAATCAAAGTGGTGGAAAATTTCCACAGGCAAGAATAAAATTAGTAGCAGGAAATCCCTTCAGGATACAGGACATGCCTGTCCAGAGATATAAAATGAAACGGATGATGATGGCAGCAGCTCCATTGTCTGAGGCAGCGGGGGGACAATATAATAGTCAGGAAAATTTAGGGGAGTATTATCTATATACTATAAAAAATTCTGCTACACTCAATAATAATCAAACAACTCAGTTAGGTTTTTTTCCCCAGAAGGATGTTGCGGTTAAAAGAACATTCAATTATGACTACACAAAATCAGCGAAAAATGCCAGACTTATGCTCTCCTTTAAGAATGAGGATCAAAGCGGTCTGGGTACCCCTTTGCCCAAAGGAAAGATACGATTTTATAAACAAGATGAGGAAGGTTTCCTGCAGTTTATTGGAGAGAATATTATGGAACACACACCTGTTGATAAGAATGTAACCCTTTGCCTTGGTGATGCCTTTGATGTTACGGCAAAAAGAGAGGTAAGGGATAGAAGGGTATTATCCAAAGAAATGGTGGAAGAGGATTATGAGATTAATATCCTGAATAGCAAGAAAGAAAAAATAACAGTAGAGGTTGTAGAACATCCTTGGGGAACATGGAGTATTATTCGTAGCACACATAAATCTGCTAAAAAAAGCGCGGGTACGCTCTTGTTTGAGGTTGAGGTATTGCCCGGGAAAGAGGAGACTCTTGCATATACGGTGTCTTATAGGAGATAATTCTGCTGTCGCGTTTAATCATTTACAATATCGTAAACAGGGAACTTTCGGCATACTCAAGTGCCAATTTTCCGTGCTACTTGCGATGAATATCTGTCAATTTCCGTATCTTATCGGTCTGAATATGACAAATAGCAATTGCCAGACCATCTGCAGCATCATCTGGTTTGGGAACATGGTCAAGAGATAAAAGGAGTTTCACTACCTTCTGGATTTGTACCTTGCTTGCATGTCCATCTCCGCAAACAGTACTCTTGACCTGAAGAGGGGTATATTCAAACACATTTATCCCTGCCTCAGCCATAGTCAACAAAATAACCCCACGAGCATGGCTGACACTAATAGCGGTTTTCATGTTTTTGCTGAAGAATATTTCCTCTACAGAGGCAGTATCCGGATGATACTGAGAGATAATAGCCGTCAGATTCTGCCGAATTATGATAAGTCTTTGTGCCAGAGATAATTCCCGACTTGTAACTATACAGCCATAATCAATCATTTTGTAGGATGAACACCCTTGTCCAGTCAAGGTCTCAATTATCCCATATCCGGTTCTTTCTGTGCCAGGATCTATTCCTAATACTCTCATGCTTGTAACCACACATCCTACTTGGCAGCGTTAAATTTGAACCATGCCAGAAAATATTTAACCACAAAGGACACAAAGTACACAAAGAAGACATAAAGAGGAAGAGAGAAATTCTTTTCTTTCTCTCTTTGTGTCCTTTGTGTTCTTCGTGGTTAAAATTACTTTTGTGGCTAATCACTCTTCTGCCTGCAATTCAGCCATAATCTCATCTGAAATATCAAAGTTAGCATAAACCGCATTAACATCGTCATTTTCCTCAAGGTTTTCTATCAATCTAAGAATCTGTTTAGCCAAATCCTTTTCAACCTTGATATAGGATTGAGGTATCATGGATAATTCATCGTATTCAATAGGAAAATTCTGCTTTTTCAAAGACTCTTTTATTCCTGAAAAACTTCCCGGATCTGTTATAACCTCATATACATCCGCATTATCTGTTTTAACATCATCCGCACCCAATTCCATGACTATTTCTAAGAGTTTATCCTCATCGGTTCCCTCTTTTTTTATGCCAATGCAGCCTTTCTTAGAGAACATCCATGAGACACACCCTGCCTCACCGAGACTCCCCCCACTCCTTGAAAATATTTTTCGTACCTCAGCTGTAATCCTGTTTCTGTTATCTGTCATGGTTTCAACTAAGACAGCTATCCCGCCAGGTCCGTATCCCTCATAATTAATCTCTTCAACTATCACCCCCGGAAGCTCTCCTGTGCCCCTTTGGATAGCTCTCTTGATATTATCTTGCGGCATATTGACTTCCTTAGAATTTTCGATAACAGTACGAAGTCTGGGATTCATATCTGGATTTCCCCCATCCCGAGCAGCAAGTGTTATCTCTTTTATCAATCTGGAAAAGAGCTTCCCCCTCTGTGCATCCGCTGCACCTTTTTTGTGCTTAATAGTTGCCCATTTTGAATGGCCGGACATAATGATACCTCCTTGAAAAATTTAGTGTCTGACTAGTCGGACATGTCAGACTGGTCTGACTGGTCAGTGATTTTCTTCTTTTTCTACCTTAGCCTCAGCAATTATTTTTTCTGCAATCAGATGAGGTACTTCCTCATAATGAGAAAAATTCATCTTAAAGCTGCCCCGTCCACGGGTAATAGATCGCAATGCTGTAGCATATTTATACATCTCTGCCTGAGGGACATTTGCCTTGACTATCTCATTTTTTCCTTGAGGCTCCATACTCAATATCCTTCCCCTTCGGACATTAAGATCGCCAATTACCTCACCCATGGTTGCCACTGGTGCAAGGCATTCTACCTCTACAATAGGCTCTAACAGGACCGGGTTGGCATCCTCAAACGCCTTCTTAAAGGCAAAGGTACCTGCAATCTGAAAGGCTAAATCTGAGGAATCTACATCATGGAATGAGCCATCATACAGTGTTACCTTGACATTAATTATACGGCATCCAGCCAGAATACCCTTATCCATAGTATCCCTCACACCCTTTTCTACAGGAGGGATATATTTTGCCGGAATAGAACCACCAAATGTCTCATTTACAAACTCAAATCGCTCACCAGTAGTTAATGGGTCAATCTTCAGGAATGCCTCACCATATTGTCCCCTACCCCCTGATTGTTTTTTATGCTTATAATTACCCTGCCCATGTTTTTTGATGGTTTCTCTGTATGGAATTCCTGATTTGTATGTCTCTACCCCTGTCCCAAACCTTCTGATTAGTCGCTCCACCACCACATCTAAATGGGTTTCACCCATACCGGAGATGATTGTTTGGGCTAATTCGTGGTCAATATGCATGGTAAAGGTAGTATCCTCTTCAGAAATCTTATGAAAACCAAGCCCCATTTTTTCTTGATCAGCCTTTGTCTTTGGTCGGACAGCAATGGAAATACAAGCTTGCGGAAAATCTATAGCCGCAAGAATAATTGGACTGGATGATGCACACAACGAATCTCCTATCTTTGCCCCTTTAAGTTTAACAATAGCACCTATATCCCCAGCACATATCTTTTCGACATCATTTTTTCGTTTGCCTGTCAACAAGCATAAATGCCCTATTCTCTCTTTATGCTCAGTGTTTGCATTAAGTATATCCATACCATTGGTTATACTGCCAGAGTATGCCCTAAAAAATATCAACTCACCTATGTGTGGATCAGAGATTATTTTGAATACCAATCCACAGAAGGGGTCATCAACAGAAACATTTCTTGTCATTTCAGTATCTACCCCGCAAACCTTACCCACATCTGCTGGAGATGGAAAGGATTCAGCAATCAGGTCAAGAACCTTATCCACACCAATATTGTTACAGGCACAACCGCAAAGAACAGGCACAATTGTGCCATTTTTGATACCAATATTCAAGCCTGAAACAATCTCTTGTTCAGACAATTCCATGGGTTCAAGATATTTCTCGGTTAAGGCATCATCACTTTCTGCTGCTGCATCTATTAATTTCTCTCTATACTTTTCTATTTTGTCCGAAATATCAGGTGGCATGGGTCTTTCTTGTGCCTTACCATCCTTATATTCATAAGCCTTCATCTTGATTAGATCAACTATTCCGGAGAATTTATCCCCGACACCTATAGGGAGTTGAAAAAGAACAATATTTGCAGAGGATTCTAAGATAGAAAAAGAATCTATTGCCTTATAAAAATCAGCATGTTCCTTTTCCATCTTATTTATAAAAATACATCTTGACAGATACCTTTCATCAGCAAATTGCCAGACCATTTCTGTGCCTATTTCCACACCTGATGTGGCATCAATAACGACAACACAACCCTCTACAATGCGTAAGGATTTTTTAACCTCTCCGACAAAATCTGCATAACCAGGAGTATCCAACATATTTACCTTGATCTTTTTCCACTCACCATAGCCAAGACTGACATTGACAGACATCTTTCTTTTGATCTCATCAGGCTCATAATCCATGGCAGTCGTTCCATTATCAACCCTGCCCAATCGGTCCACTGCCTTTGCATTAAAGAGCATGGCTTCTGTCAGCGTCGTCTTCCCTGCCCCACCGTGTGAAATAATCGCTACATTTCGAATCTCGTTTGGTTGATACATATTGATCCTCCTTGTGCTAAAAATAAATCACGGTTATGACCGTTGCTTTTTGCCCTTGAAGTCTATGCCACGAATACCCTCTCCATTAGTTTCCCTCCTCGTATAATTCTTGTTAGTATACCATAATAAAATAATAAATGTCAATGAAAATTTCAGAGCCATCTGCATTAATCCCTTGACAAATAGCCATCCATATAGTATTCTACTTATTATGATATTATCCTTTACTCAAAAACCTGAATAAATACCAGCATATTGGTGTGGATATATCCTCTGGAGCAGAGATTAACATCAAAAGATAAACACCATGAAAGAAAATACCACACAAAATCTATACTCCGTATCCTCTCTGCCAGACGCTATCGGAGTATATCTATTCAAGGATATAAACGAAAAAGTCTTGTATGTTGGCAAGGCAACCTCACTCATTAAGCGGGTTCGTTCTTATTTTGTTTCTAATAATACATGGAAGGCAAGACAACTTTTACAGTATGCCCACAAAATAGATTATATCCTGACTGCTTCAGAGAATGAGGCATTGATTTTAGAGTGCAATCTCATCAAAACACATTGTCCCAAATATAATGTACTCCTTAAGGATGACAAGGCATATCCGTATATTAAAATAACCCTGAATGAAGACTATCCGAGAATGCTTGTGGTAAGAAAAACAAAGAATGATGGGGCAGCCTATTTTGGCCCATACACCAATACCTCAGCTATGAGACGAACAATGAGGATGATCAGGGAAACATTCCTTATTCGTGACTGCAAGCAAAAAATCAAGCCATCGATAACAAAGAGCCCCTGTCTGAATTATCATATTAAGCAATGTGCCGGACCATGTGCCCAAAAGATTGACATGGAAGGTTATCAACGGATAATTAAAGAGGTTTGCTTATTTCTGGAAGGAAAAATGGATAGTCTGATAGTTGATATGACAGAAAGGATGAAGAAAGAGGCTGTCTTGCTTCGATTTGAGCAAGCTGCCAGAATCAGGGATCAGCTCAAGGATATTGAACAATTCATGGCAAGGCAAAGGATGGTAATTAATAAGCCTGTTGACATTGATGAATTTATCCTGAAACAAAAAGGGATGAACCTTAAGCTTTCGGAGGTAAAGGCATTACTGAATCTGAAAAATTTGCCTTTACGAATTGAGGCATTTGACATCTCAAATATCAGTGGAAAAATGGCGGTAGGGTCAATGGTTGTATTTGTAAATGGTAAACCTGAAACGACTGAATATCGGAAATTCAAAATACAGGGGGAGTTTGCGGGACAGGATGATTTTGGTATGATTGAGGAAGTGGTAAGTCGAAGGTACAAAAAAGTATTGGCTGAGGATATACAACAACCTGATTTGATTATGGTTGATGGTGGGAAAGGACAACTCAATGCGGCATTTAAGGTATTATCCCTACTTGGGCTGGAAAAGATACCATTAATCTCCATAGCAAAACCACAGAAGGCTGGTGAGACAGATCGAATATTTACCCTTTGTTCTCAAGAGCCATTACCTTTTCAGAGCGACTCTAATATCCTGCATCTATTTCAGTACATTCGAGACGAGGCTCATCGATTTGCAATATCTTTTCATCGTAAGATACGAGAGAAAAATCAGATAGGGATATGAAGAAAAATCAACATGCCTGTACCGAATGCCTCCTTAAAAAACATGTTGACATTTAATCAAAGATGCTGTATAATATGAATAATTTATTTTAATTATTCATAGTTGCTGGCGTAGCTCAACGGTAGAGCAGCTGATTTGTAATCAGCAGGTTGCGGGTTCAATTCCCATCGCCAGCTCCAGAATTGGAGAGATACCCTAGCGGTCAAAGGGAGCAGACTGTAAATCTGCCGGCTCTGCCTTCGGAGGTTCAAATCCTCCTCTCTCCACCATTTTTTGCTTACGATGAAAGACATGCCAAAAAGATAACCCCATATTTACATCGATTAACATGGTGTTTGTGTTTCGCTATTCTCATCCAAATGCTCGTTTTTGTTCACACTTTACAAACATCGAAATCGTTATTTGCTCATTATAACCAAACAGGAGGCACAGAAAGAATGTCAAAAAAACCAAAACCCATCCCAGCCAAAAAGATAGCCAGAATTACTGATATTACTATGGTTATTCTCATCGTATTTATTCTGGTTATTAGCATTAAGGCATATTTTACAGGGACAATGGAGCTTTTTATTCTCTGGGCACCATTATCCATCTATATTGTGATATTTTATGCCTACTTAGTTAATGTGCTTCAAAAACAGAATGAGGAATTAGAATGCTCGAATAAGGAATTGAGAAGGTCTATTCAGAAAAAGTATGAGTTTATATATAATATCTGCATCCAGCTTCGCAAGCCGTTTCACTCAATAAAACATTCACTTGCATATGTCATTGGAAATACAGCCTTGTCCTCATTTAATAAAAGATTATTAGAGCAGTCTGAAAAGGGTATTGAACACCTTGATGAGGTGGTTTCCAGATTATTGGATCATTCCATGATTACCTCTGGCAGGACACATCTAACGATAGAACAGACAAATATGAAGGAATTGATTAAAGAAGTGGTCAGGGCAACAACCTGTTTTGCTGAAACCAAACAAGTGTCTTTGAAAACAATTATCCCTGATACCTTGTCAGATATTCCTATTGATAGCTTAAGGATGCAGCAGGCACTAAGAAATCTTGTCTTAAATGCTATAAAGTTTTCTCCAGCTCAGTCAATGGTAACTATTCAGATAACAGAGGATACGAATAGGATGCAAATTACTGTTATTGACCATGGTGCTGGGATGTCTTCTCATAAGCTTGAAACAATCTTTGAGGAGTTCAGCCGTGAGGTAAGCCTGCCATTTTCTGAAATTCATGGCACAGGGCTTGGACTGCCAATTGCTCAAGGGATTATAGAGGCTCATGAGGGTAGTGTCTCTGCTACAAGTAAAAAAGGAGTGGGAAGCACCTTTACTGTTTCCTTGCCTAAGGAAACAACAACACTTTCTCTTTTAGAAGAAAGAAGACAAGTGAGAAAGTTTTTGACAACCATACCACATTTGACCGAGTTGGTAGACCAATCTATTCTTCAAGAGATTCAGAGTAATTTTACCAAAACCTTTGGTATCCTTACAATTATTACAGATAATGAGGGCAATCCTATCGTTACTTGCGATACTGGAAACGAGTTTTGTAAAATGATACAGGGTTGTTCAAAGGGTGCGATGCGATGCAAGCAATTTGCAGCCAGAGTAGAAACTGAAGCACTTAAGGATACCAGGGCAAAGGCGTATTATTGTTTTGCCGGGCTTGCTCATTTTTCTGCCCCTATTCTTGTGGAGCACATGCACTTGGGTTCTATTGAGATACAGGGGGCACAGGTATTTTTGCCGATTAATCCTGATAAACTCAAGGGTATAGCCAGAGATATGGAACTTGATTATGATAAATTGGTAGAAAAGGCATCCTCTGTTCCCAAGCTGCCAGAGGAAAGGGTATATTCAGCAGGAGAATTGCTCTATGCGATTGCCAATACCGTCTCATCCCTGTGCACGCATGAGCATAAACTCTCACATAAAATAGCCGAACTTTCAACCTTTTCTCAAGTAAGCAGGGCAATTACCTCAAATCTGGATTTTGATACCCTTTTAGACATGATTCTTTATACAACCATCAGTGCTCTGGAGGCAGATGGCGGGTCAATCATGCTCTTAAATGAAAACAATGAATTAATTATCAATGGTTCTTATGGATTACCCAATGCTATTCTTAGAGAGACAAGGGTGCCATTGGGCAGGGGCATATCCGGATATGTAGCTAAGGAGAAAAAACCTGTTATTCTGTATCACGGTATGCCGGATGAATATCTTACCCCATTATTGAAAAGAGGACACCTGAAAACAGCCATGTGTGTTCCTTTGGTGGTCAAGGGAGAGGTGATTGGTGTTTTCAATGTTACTCGCAAGAATGGTGATATTTTTACTGATGATTCTCTTATATTGTTTAAGACATTCTGTAGTCAGGCAACCATTGCCCTTGAAGAGGCAAGGATGTATGCCGCTATGGAGGAAAAAACCAAACAGCTTGAAGCCTTTACAAAGATTGGAGAGGTACCCCTTTCTGCCATAGACATGGATATAGCCTTAAGCCTTATTATTGAGGCTGTTTCAAGGGCAATGGATAGCCAAATGGCTTCTATCAGGTTATTAGATGATACAGGCGAAAACTTGATAATAATGGCCGGGTATGGATTGTCTGATAAATATCTGCAAAGAGGTGCCTTGAAAATTGGACAGAGCATCGCCGGCAAGGTGGTGGAAATAAGGGAATGTATTGCAGCAGAAGATGTTAGTTGTGATGATATGATTGAGGATACATCCTCATGTCTTAGCGAGGGGATAACATCATTATTGTCTGCCCCATTAATTATAAGAGAGAGGGCTATTGGGTGTATTACTGTTTATTCAAAAACAAAGCATATTTATACTCAGGAAGAGATGGAATTCCTTTTTGTCCTTGCCTCTCAGGCAGCAGTTGCTATTGAATATACAAAGATATTCAGGACCATTCGTGATGGATTATCTAAAACATCCCTGTCTTTGAGTGAGGCAATAAGCTCTATGGATTCCTATGATATTCAGCAGGGTAAAAAAAAGGCAGAGTATGCCTCATTAATTGCCAAAGAAATGAATCTTTCGACTATCGTTGTGGAAACAATTAAGATAGCCGCCCTCTTGCATGATATTGGAAAAATGGTTATTCCTGAGAAGATTCTACAAAAGCCGGGGGCACTAACCAAAGAGGAGTTTGAGACCATCAAGAAACACCCATTAATCAGTGAAAAGATACTAAAAGAGATCGAATTGCCATGGGATGTCTCAGTCTCAATCAAACAACATCATGAAAGAATAGATGGCAAGGGATACCCACACGGGTTGACTAAGGAAGAGATAAGCACAGAGGCACTAATCATTGAGGTTGTAGATGCCTTCTATGCCATGATATCAGAGCGACCGTATCGAAAGGCACTCTCTACTGACGAGGCAATGGGAGAGTTGCAAAAAGAAGCCGGCAAACAGTTTTCACCAGAGGTGGTGGAATCGTTTATGAGGGCGTTGAAGAAGGTAGAGGAAAAGGATACAAAAAAATGAACATACTATTTATGGGTAACCCGCCGTTTGCTGCCCCATCATTACAATCAATAGCCCGAGACAAGCAGCATAAGGTATCGGTAATTACTCAGCCTACCAAGCAAGGAAGGGGATACCACCTCTCGCCGCCAGTAATAAAGCTTTTGGCACAAAGATTAAATCTGCCTGTGTATCAGCCATTTTCTCTTAATACTGAAGAGGGGATAACATTGGTGAGGAATTTACAGCCGAAATTGATAGTTGTTGTTGCCTTTGGCCAGATTCTGCCAGATGAGATTCTTAGTATTCCAACATTCGGTTGCATTAACCTTCATCCATCCCTTTTACCCAAATACAGGGGTGCAGCTCCAATTCAAAGAAGCCTGATTAATGGGGATACTGTAACCGGAATAACTGTGGCATATATCAACTCTAAGCTGGATTCCGGAGATATTATTCTACAGAAAGAGATCAAGATAGAACCCTATGATACAGGTGATAGCCTTGCGGACAGGCTTTCTCAATCGGGTGCAATGCTTGTTATGGAAAGCATTGAATTGATTAAAGCCGGAAATGCCACCCGCATTCATCAGGATGAAACACAGGTAAGTCATGCACCAAAGATACGGCATGAGGATAGCCTTATTGACTGGCAAAGGTCAGCAAGGGATATATTTAATCTTGTAAGGGCATTGAATTCTGCTTCAGGAACATATATTATGGTAGGTGGGGAAAGATTAAAGATATTGACGGCAGAGATTGTTGAGAAGTGTGGGTCTTTCGAGCCTGGAACAGTAGTAGAATTGACCAAAGATGGACCACTTATTTCTACTCATGATGGGGGGTTGCTTCTTCTTACGGTTCAGCCACAGGGTAAAAGGTTGATGTCAGGCTATCAATTTCTTCAGGGACATCGGTGGAGTGTGGGGATGAAGCTGGGGTAAACATGTGATTCTCCATGTCTTTGTGTCTTTGTGAAGAACAATTATCACATTTTTTTTCACATTTTTTCATATTTTTTCATATAAGTAGAAAAAACTCTTGACAATCTCAACTCAATGTTTTATACTAATATAGCACGAAGTCCTGTTAAGGAGGGGTATCTGGTTATGCACAAAGGATGTTTACAGTTATTAATAGCTATATTCTGCATGCTGCCTATGGTTTGTCTTGCAGAAGAAGAGAATATTGGGAAACGAGCTGATTCGTATTTTAATGAGGGGTATCAGGCATATTTCAAAAATGATGTGGATAATGCTATCCTTAACTTTAGTAAAGCGATAGAGTTAAATCCAACGAGATCAAATTATCACCTTTTTCTGGGCAAGGCATTTCAAAAAAAAGGTATCCTGCCAAAGGCAACAGATGAATTGAAATTTGCTGTAGAGATTGAACCTGATTTGGTTGAGGCACATATAAAGCTTGGAGACTGCCTCTATAGTCAGGGGTTATGGAGTGATGCGGAAAAGGCATTTTTGAAGGTAATTAAACTTAAACCTGATGATTTTGAGGGATATTACAAAATAGGGCAGGTTTATATTAAGAATAAAAGGGTTGATGAGGCAGTTGCAAATCTCTTAAAGGCAAAGGATATGAACCCTGAAGAGCCAAATATCCCATTTTATCTTGGACAGGCTTATCTGGAAAAGGATGAAATCTTTTTAGCTATCTCTGAATTTGGCAATGCCATTAAGATTGAATCAAACAATCCTTATTATTATTATTGGCGTGGGAATGCATATTTTGCCAGCGGTGATTATCGGGATCCAAACGATTATTACTGGAGATCTGTGGATGATTACCAGAAAGCCATTGAGTTTGGGCTGGCAACACCGTATGTTTATTTCATGTACGGTAATACCATTCTGAATCGTGCCTTTTATTGCACAACAGCTAATCGAAAAGAGGATTCTCTTGATCTTCTGGAAAGAGGTATTGTTAAATACAAAAAGGTTATTGAATTGGAACCAAAGGCATCTAATGCCTATAATAACCTTGGGTTAGCATATTTCTATCTTGGAAGATTAGATGAATCAATAACTGCCTATAAAACAGCTATTGACCTTGAACCAGTGATTGCCTTCTTTCATGATAATCTGGGGGATGCCTATTATAAAAAGGCTCAATTTAAGGAATCTGTTACTGAATGGAATCTTGTAAAAGAATTAGACCCCAATTATATTATGAGTCAGATATACGCACCTGTTCCCCCAAGACCAATCAAGCAAAAGTTAAGAGAGGCAAAGAGAAGGGTTGAGTAATATACTCAAGTGTGGCATAAATTGCGTTTTTCGCTGGTCTTAATCAGCGATAGCTGTGTTGTTCAGGTTCGCAATAGTACACTATTGCTCACCTTGCGCGCCCTTGCTCTCCTTTATTAATCCTCACCCCGAGAAAAATCACAATTTATGCCCCACTTGAGTATAGCAAAACAGCGTATATTTCAGTGCAAAGGAGAAATTTATTATGCCCATTCTAACTTTACCTGCTCATTTTGATGGTAATCGAATTTGTTTAGATGAACCGTTTAGTCTGCAACCAAATACTAATCTGATTATTACCATTCTGCCAAGGCAGGAATCTAATAATGAACATAGAGATTGGTTGCAACTATCGAGTCAAAAATTAGAGGACGCATATGGAAAGAATGAACCTGAGTATTCCTCAAGCTTGCTCAAAGAGGTAAACCACAACTATGAAACAAGGTGATGTAATCCTTACACCAGTACCACAGGCTGATGGAAAACTGAAGAATAGATCAACAATTATCCTACGGGAAATGCCATCTTATGGGGATTTACTTGTTTGTGGTGTAAGCACCCAGTTACACCAATATGTCAAAGGTTTTGATGAGATTATCTCTCCTGAGGAGGAAGATTTTAAGGCAAGTGGCTTACTATCAATATCTTTGATCAGACTTGGCTTTTTAGCTGTGTTGCCACGGAGTCGTATACTTGGTTCTATTGGTACAATTTCATCTAATCGTCATAAGCGTCTATTAAAAACCCTCAGTGACTATCTTGTGATTCTATAACGAATCATGTGGGTAAGTCAAATTTAAGAAACTCTATTATATACTCAAGTGTGGCATAAATTGCGTTTTTCGCTGGTCTTAATCAGCGATAGCTGTGTTGTTCAGGTTCGCAATAGTACACTATTGCTCACCTTGCGTGCCATTGCTCTCCTTGATTAATCCTCACCCCGAGAAAAATCGCAATTTATGCCCCACTTGAGTATCAGCTAATATTCGTGCCTGCCCATTTATCTCTCTGCATCCTCTGCGTTTCAAAATGAGAATCGCTGAATAATAACAGAAAGTTCTTGACAAAAATTGAAAAATGTAGTAATATTATAATCGTTCAGCCATTAGCATTCAGTCAGAACAGAAAAATAAAGGGAAATAAACTCCAAAGGATACAATGAAGAAAATACTGTGGAGAACACATTTAAGAGCATATCTTGTTACAGGTTTTTTGACGATTTTACCGGTTATGGCTACTGCCTTTCTGGCGATGATAGTTGCGAAACTCTTGTACAAACTACTTGGCAGCCCATTTCTTTTTCTATTGGAGACATTCTTCCATACTAAAATCTCAGGAATTTGGCTGATATTATTTGATACGCTGGGTGTTGTTTGTGGATTAATCTGTGTTCTGGTATTTCTTACATTGATTGGTATTTTAACTGCCAATATCTTGGGTCGAACATTATTTATCTGGTTTGAAAATCTTTTAGTTAAGGTTCCTTTGATTAGTAATTTCTATGGAGCCATAAAACAGCTTGTTAATATCCTTTTTTCTAATGGCAAAAGTTCGTTTACCAGAGCAGTATTAGTGGAATATCCAAGAAAAGGGGTGTATTCTATAGGTTTTGTTACAGCAGAAGACAACCCATTTATTGCTACTATTACTGGTGAAAAAATGGTTAATATCTACTTGCCAACAGCGTTAAATATTGCCTCTGGCTTTATGATTGTTGCTCCGGCAAAGGAAATTATTCCTTTGGATATTAGCGTTGAAGATGGCTTGAAATTAGTTATCTCTGGTGGAATTATTTCTCCTGCCATAGATAATGGAGAGGAAAAGAAAGACGATGAATAAGAATGAGTTGAGTGGTGTAGTGGCGAATAAAACAGGGTTCCTAACTAAGGACGCCCTGATTATTATAGATTTAATCATTGCTACCATGAGAAATGGGCTGTGTCAGGAAGGAAGGATAGAGTTAAGAGGACTTGGCAGTTTTGAGGTTAAGAAAAGGGCGCCACGAAAGGGAAGGATATTGGCTACTGGAGAGATGATTGATATTCCTGGTCATAATACCGTTGTTTTTGTTTCGGGTAAGCCCCTAAAAAAATTGGTAAACGAGCGGCTGTAATTCAGTGGTAGAATGCCAGCTTCCCAAGCTGGACGTCGTGGGTTCGAGTCCCATCGGCCGCTCCATATTAAGGAATATTATTATGAATATAACCCATGAAATGGTAGAATATATTGCTCAATTGGCAAGATTAGAGCTAACCAACCCAGAAAAAAAGATGTATTCTCGCCAGCTAACAGATATTTTGACCTATGTATCTAAAATGGGTGAATTAGATACAGCCAGTGTCCTGCCTACTTCTCATCCCATACCTATGGAAAATATATTCCGTGAAGATATGATTATTCCTTCCATATCAGTGAAGGATGCCTTAGCCAATGCCCCGCAGCAAAGGGATGGTTATTTTATTGTTCCCAGCGTATTGGATTAATTTGACTTTGTTAAATTAATACCGTAACTACTCAGGTAAAGTAATTTGCCACAGAGACACAAAGAAACAAGGGTGCACAATAACTATTATAGCTACATTGGACGGAAAAGAAAACAACGAAATACGCGAAAGGCACGAAAAGCAAGGGAAATAAAGACAGAATTTTTTCGTGTTTTTTGTGTTTTTCGTTGTTATCTCTTGATAGCTGAGTAGTTACTTAATACCTTTTCTTTTTGCTCAAAATCGCTAAGGTGCTTATTATTCCCTCCCTCTTGTTGCCATCTGTTCTTATATCGGAGTTTCAGATTATCCCCTTTTTCTCCAGCCAAATATTATTAACCCTAAAAATACCAGAAACCCTATAATAAACAGATATGGAATTGGGGTTGATGAGCCTCCTTTTGCAGTCTCATCAACATCCTTCATCTCATAGCCCGTAACAGCTGCCGCAGGTGCTGCATTTTTGGCTGTTTTTGCCGGTGGTAATGTTGTCTTATTCCTTTTGTCGGATACTAACTCTTTCCTGCCTATTTTATGTTGACCACTGACCGCTGACCACCTTCATTGCTTTCGTAGCCTTCATAAGCCCATCTGCATCAGGCTTCATCCCCGGCACAGACATCAATACGCTTGCGGTAAATTTTGTCAACGATGGATTATTGCAGGTATGGTCACAGCAGGCAAGCCCAACCTCTTGCACGCTCTCTGCATACTCCTTTGCCAGTGTTTCTATTACCTCTTTCTCAGGCTTCCAGTATTTTTTTCTGACAACCTCAAGCATCCTGGCCACAACCGATTGATATGCCCACATATTCTTTGACTCACGAAACGAATCCTTTATTCCCAAATTGTTTCTATCCAGCACATAGGTCTCATACATCTCGTTCCATTTGGCAGCGTCCACAGCCTCTGGCACGGTTACCTGCCACCCCCAGAGATGTTCCACCACTTTATCTATAAATCTTGTCCCAGCGTATCCTTCCTTGAGCATTTCTGTTATCCATTCAGGGTTAAGATACCTTGTCCTCATCTCCCTGCCCATCATTTTTTCAAGCGTCTCTTGCTTTGGCATCCTCGGATTTGCCATGTTGGTAACGAAAACCTCTGGTGTCTTACCGTCTATAGCTCGAATTGCCATTGCCGTGCTACCAAGATACTGAAAGAAATCATCGTTATCTAATGTTTGATAGACATTTCCTGAGCGGCTATGAACAGCCATCTTCGAGCCTGAGAGGGCATCCTTAAATACCTCAAGGCTGATATCCTCATAATCCTTCTCTATCTTTCCCCCCCAGAACCCCTGTCCATACAGATGGCTCATTCTCATAAAATAGACATCTGCTACCTGTTTTTCATTATCCCATGTGTTGGATAGGGGAATGACATTACTCAAATTTGTTCCATAAGCCCCTGAGGGGACGGTGAATAATCTCACCGCCGCTATCCGCTCAGCCATATCCTCATGGATGCCTTTCTTGATGAGCATCTTCTTTGTTTTCAGTATATTTGCACGAAGGATGTTATCTTCCTCATCCTGCTTTCCGGCAAGGCTAACAGCCTTATCAAGCAATGCCATGAGGTTGGAGAATAAATCACGATAAAGCCCAGATGGAACAATGGTTACATCGATGCGTGACCTTCCGAGTTCTTCGCGAGGAATCGCCGTAACTCCTATTACCTTCCCCCTTTCATCCCATTTCGGTTTAATTCCCATAAGGGACATAATCTGCGATTCCATCACCCCTTCATGCCTTATGGTCTCTACGCCCCATAGATTGAATGTGAGTTTGTCAGGATATATGCCGTGCCTCTGTTTGTAACCTTCGAGCAATTCTTTTGCCAGACGGACTCCCATTTCATACATAGTCGCAGAGGGTATCTTACTTGGGTCAAAGGAATAGAAGTTTTTACCGGTTGGTAATGATTCCGGATTCCTTATGGGGTCGTTTCCCGTCCCTGCCGGAATGTATCTGCCGGCAAGGGCAGCTATAAATGAGTCAAGCTCCCTTTGTCCGCTTTTAATTATTTTCTCCTCTATCTCTGCCAGCCGTCTTTCCTTCTCTTCTTTACTCAAGTTTGTCTCAATAGAAAGGATTGCCTCTGCAGTGCTTCTTCGGTATCGCTCTTCTGGAGATTTTCCAAAGGTGTGCAATCCAAATGGTGTTTGCTTCTCTGCGAGCTCCTTTATGTAATGTTCGAGTATTTCCACCTCATCATTTGATTTTATTGCCTCAAGACTGAGGTCAGTCAATATGCCCATCCTTTTTGCAAGTTTGTTAATCTGCTCAAGCCTTGACTCAGCCAAGAGCCGGCTTTTATCCCTTGCCACGAGATAATCATCGATAGATGCTGCCAGTTCTTTTAATTCCTTGTTCAATCCCGCCTTGTCAAATGGTGGGGTCATGTGGTCAATAATAACTGCCATGCCTCGCCTCTTTGCCTGTAACCCCTCGCCCACATCATCCACAATATAAGGGTAAATATTTGGCAGATTGTCAATCAATATCTCAGGCGGGTCTTCATTCGTAAACCCCACCTCTTTGCCACAAAGCCATTCATGTGTCCCATGGGTGCCGATATGGGCAACTGCATCTGCCCCAAAACCCTTCTTCAACCACAGATAAAAGGCTATGTACTGATGATGCGGCGGCATGGTAACATCATGATACAGTTTTTTGACATCCTGCTCCCAACCCCTTGACGGCTGTGGGGTAAATAGGACATGTCCATATCGGACCGCAGGGATAATGATATTTCCTTGCCAGACCATAATCTTGCTATTCTCCACCGTGCCCCAGCTTTTAAGGACAGACATCTTGAACCCAACAGGTAATTCTTCAAACCATTGCTTGTAGATATTCATAGGAATAAGCACGGCTTAACCGCTTCTGGCTAATTTGTCAATCTCTGCGGGTGCCCAATTGCCAACATTTCTGCCATAACTATGAATATCATTAAAGAGCTTATCCTTGCTAATCTCTTGACCAATATCATACCCCTCAGTCCTCAGCCTGTTGATTATCTGCCAAAGGCTCTCCGGCAGCACATTAAGGTAAGATGCACCAATGTTTTGTTTACCGGGTGGATAGTTATAATAAATGATAGCGAGCTTTTTATCCTTGCTGGGTTTATTCTGAAGGTTTATCCATGCCCCTACCCGGTCAACCAGCCTGTTTATTCGCTCAGGGATTGGGGTTACTTTTACATATTCAAGCCCTGTCTGGCTGTCAATCATTTTTTCCTTTGAGGCAATAACCGTAGGCTGGATAAGCCCTTCCAACTCAGTCGTTGCTACCTGCCATGTTCGCTCAAAGATATCAAGACCTACCTTTGACCTTTCCCATTCCTGCCTTGATTGGGTGTAAAGTGAAATGGCATTAATCACCGGGACATTAAGCCTGGTCAAAAGGGGTATTCCAACCTGCGGATTTAGACCTAGCTTCATAGCTATTCCTACAACAAGCCTGACCCGAGCCTTGCCATCCATATCAAAGAAAAACCTTTCAATAACAGGCTGTGATGGATAGCCATATACAGGCAAGAGATTAAATCCCTGCTTCTCGAGCGGTTCAAGGACTGCATCAATAAGAATGTTACCGTTTGGCTATCTATTTCCTTGACAGCATCGATTACTGTCTTCAGATTAGAATCACCCGGGATGATAGTTACCTTCAGGGGTGCGGCATGGAGGGGCATAACAAAAGCCGCAAGAAATAACAGAACGACTCCCAATCTATTCAAATTATTCCGGTACATAAACCACCTTCCCATCATTTAATTGATACGCTGTTCCCAGCCTTGTCCCTTCGCCGTTTAATTTCTTGTCCGTAACCTTTTTAACCTTAATCTCCTTACCTTTTTTGGTAATGATTTCTATCTTGCCATCTGCGGTCTTTTTGGTAATAGTTACCTCTGATTTTGGGTCAAGGAGGTCAATCATGTTATGAGCCATAAATAGAGCAATCATCATACTGACAATAAAAACCAGATATTCATTGTTTGACCTCCTGCACAAAAAGTGTTCCCTTTCCATCCTCAGGAATATCCTTTAATGGAACGGCAGTAATATTCTCAGAAAGCTTGTAGGTTTCTTTACCAGGATATACCACCCAA
>Ga0210049_1001581_pt1 | contig 21519 bp, 31 predicted proteins | sample CryGeyCG2014_300_2_FD_183964 | JGI IMG/M metagenome (GOLD analysis project Ga0210049, IMG submission 183964) | Groundwater microbial communities from aquifer - Crystal Geyser CG06_land_8/20/14_3.00 (SPAdes) (version 2) | ecosystem: Environmental > Aquatic > Deep subsurface > Groundwater | place... | reverse complement strand
GGTCAATTTTTAAAGCCTGGGATTTCTTTTGAAAAACTTGATAAAATAGCAGAAGAGTATTCAGATAATGAATTTGCTACAATTATGGAAAAAGAAAAACAGAAGTTATTTAGGAAAATAAAAGTTAATCCTGTTGATTTTTAAAATTCAGTTTCATGCTCATAATTGGATTAGAAAATACTTTAATATAACCTCTTACTTTCAATTTACTATTGACAGATGAATTTTTGTGTAATATAATTGTATTACAAATTATTACTTTGTAACACACCTATGAGAAACATTATGACAATTTCACTTCCTCTCCCCCTTACTACCGTTGTGGAAAAAGAAGTAAAAAGAGGGAACTATGCAAGTAAAAGCGAATTTTTTCGCTATCTTTTAAGACAATGGATGGAAGGGAAACTGAGGTATGAACTTTTCCAGAGTAGAAAAGAGATACAACAGGGAAAAGGGAAACTTTTAAAATCTCTTGCCGATTTGAGATAATGAAAGTATTGTGATTATTATTACTCCTCTAAATTTGAAAAAGAATATAAACGTCTTCCTCTCGTAGTGAAAAAACTCGCAGAAAAGAAGGAAAAATTGTTTCGTGAAAATCCCCATAATCCAGCCTTAAAATCACATCAACTTGCCGGTCGATTAAAGACATATTGGTCTTTTTCCATTAATTATCAATACAGAATTATTTTTGAATTTAACAATAAAAGAGAAGTTTGGTTCCATTCTGTTGGGACTCATGGAATATATAAATAACTTATTCTGATGGGCGAGCTTCAAATTTGGTACCCCAGTTTTGTCTTAATATAACCTAAGTTCAATAGAATAAAAAATGTAACTTTGATATAATAAAAACAATATTTTATGAAACTACTCATGTTCCATGTTAATGAATTTTGGTATAAGACTTTCAGTAAAACTCTTGATAATGTAGAAAAAGTCGAGAAGGAAGAAAAAATAGGTAAAAGTCTAATTGTTTTTATTCAAGTTGAAAAAGAAGATGAAGAGAAAAAAGATAAAGTAAAGAAAAAAGCATTTGAAAATATCAGATGGTTGGCTAAAAAAGTAAATGTTGAAGAAATAATACTTCATTCTTTTGGTCATCTGTCAGAAAGTAAATCTCCACCTGAATTTGCTCAAGAAATGATTAATGAGATTAAAAAATCACTTGACGAACGAGATTTTAGAGTCAAAACAACTCCTTTCGGCTATTTTTTGGAATTCAAAATACATGTATTAGGAGAAAGTTTGGCAAAAGTTTTTAAAAGTCTATAATTAAACTCCGACTTTTTGTTTGGAACAATCCCTCAAAATTAACCTGCTTCAAAATGAGGCTAAATTCGTCCATAAGTTTGTTTATATTAATCTTGGGTCTAGGGAGCAAAATAATCAGAGAAAAGATGATTTATATCCAAATTGTGAATCTCTCTGACATAGTTTATTTACGAACGAGCCCTTAGTCATTGTAAGGATAATATCAAAAACAAATCATTTTTTCAGCCGTAAAAATATTCTTGAAGAAAGGGCTCACTCTTATTGACAAAACCACATTGTAATACATCAATTAATATTTTTGATTGCCCTGATTTTATTTATCCTGATTTTATTGTCTTTATCTTTTTTTTACGAATGTATCAATCTATCAATAGATTGATACATATATGAATGTTTATAGAACGATGAATCGTTCCACTACAGGAAAAAACATTATTTTGTCAAAGACCGTGAATTCTTACTTCTTGAATTGCTACTTGACGAAAACATTTTACATCGTTAGAATTAAATTAAATAAATATGTTAAGTTTTTCAATTACCGGAATAATTACTCTCTTAATTTTAGCGATTGTCTTTGTCCCTAAAATATTAGTCATAATAGACCAGTATGAACGAGGGATTGTCTTGACTTTTGGAAAATATTCTCATACTCTTCAACCCGGTCTGAACATACTTGTGCCAATCGTCCAAAGAGTTATAAGAACCGATATTCGTATTACCACTTCCGATATTCCCTCTCAAGAAGTCATCACAAAAGATAATGTCCCTGTTGGTATCAATGCCGTTGTTTATTTTCAAGTAATCAAACCTGAAGACGCAGTTTTGAAAATCCAAGATTATAGTTATGCCATTACCCAATACGCCCAGACTGCTCTTCGAGATGTTATTGGCGGCGTCGAACTTGACACTTTACTTGGCGAAAGACAAAAATTGGCCGATGAAATTAAGACTATAGTTGATCAAGAGACAACCACTTGGGGAATTGATGTCACTGCCATCAAAATTCAGGATATTGAAATTCCGGCTGATATGAAAAGAGTTATGGCAAAACAGGCCGAAGCCGAACGGGAAAGAAGGGCCACTATTATTCGCTCTCAAGGAGAGCTATCTGCTGCTGATAATCTAAACAAGGCAATGACTATGCTTTCTGAAAGTGGGGCCATTTCAATAAGAACTTTACAAACAATCGAGGCGACTACAGCCAATCCTTCAAACACGGTTATTTTTGCTCTTCCGATTGAAGTTCTCGAAGGTTTCAAAAAATTAGCGGGAAAAATTTAATTTATTTAATCTCTTTCAAAAAATCTTCAGCTAACTGGCCTGTATTACTTGATGATCTATAAAATTCTTTCCATACCACGACGATATTAGCTCCGTTAAAAACCGCTCGTTGAACTTCGCGAAGAGAATCGCCTCCGGCGATGGATAACATCACATTGTAACTACTTAATACTTTATTAATCTGTATATAAGGAATCGGCTTATTTTTGTTAAATTTTTCCTCATCAACTCCTCTATGTAAAATAATTACATCTGGTTGTTTTTTTAACTGCCGAAGAACTTTTACAGGATACTCAATATTCATCATGTCTAACATACTGTCAATTTTTTCTTTTTGGCAGTTTTCAACAAAACTATTAATCGTTTCGAGTGAAGCTTGCCCGAGACAAACCGCCGCTGAAGCTCCGGCATTTTTGACCATTCGGATTTCAGTTTCAGCCCGATCCATAGTTTTTAAGTCTGCAACAATATATGAATAATAGTTTGATAATTGTCTTATGACATCAACCCCATACTCTTTAATAAGTGGTGTCCCCGCTTCTATAATGATTCGGTCACTTTTTGGTAAAGACTGGATAATATTATAAGCATCGTCAAGATTAGAATTTAAAGCAACTTGAAGATATTTTTTTTTGCGATTAAGAATCATATTTAGGTCGCATCCATTAATAACATGACATCCTATTTTTTATGGATGTGCGACACAAAGGGCCGTATCCATAAATAATATATTAGTTTATTTATGGACGAGCCCTTAGTTTATAATTATATTTTATCATTAATAAATTTATGTATACAATAACTTCCTTAGATGTTATCCAAAAAATTACTTTAGAGCTTCATAAAAAAAACAAAACGATTGGTTTTATCCCGACGATGGGGGCGCTTCATAAAGGACATTTAAAACTTGTCGAAGAATCAAAGAAAAAAAATGACGTAACTATCTTTTCCATCTTTGTCAATCCTGCCCAGTTTTCTCCCACTGAAGATTTGTCTAAATATCCCCGCCCCTTTAAACAGGACAAAAAATTATTGGAAAACGAAAAAGTTGATTATTTATTTTATCCTGATGTTAAAACAATGTATCCCGCAGGTTTCCAAACATATATCAGTGTCAATAATCTTTCAAATATTTTTGAAGGGAAAAGCCGGCCGGGCCATTTTACCGGTGTGTCAACGATAGTTATGAAATTATTTAATTTAATTCAGCCAACTAATGCATACTTCGGGCAAAAAGATTTTCAGCAATCTGTCGTCATTAGACAAATGGTCAGAGATTTAAATTTATCAATTGTCATCAATGTTATTCCGACTGTCAGAGACCAGGATGGGCTCGCCCTTTCTTCAAGAAATATTTTTTTAAATAAAGAAGAAAGAAAACAAGCTTTAAACTTGTACCAATCATTATTGTTGGGAAAAGAATTGGTAATAGCAGGCAATAAAGATGTTGCAAATATAAAATTAGAAATAAAAAAATATTTGGAAAAAAATAAATTAATCAAACTTGATTACATTGAAATCTGTGATCCTGAAAATTTATCCCCTGTCAAAGTCGTTACAAAAAAAGTTGTTATTCTTATCGCCGCATATGTTGGAAAAACAAGATTAATTGATAATATACTTGTATGAAAATTTTTGTAAAAGTGAAAACAAAAGCAAAAATAAAAAAGTTGATAAAAATTGATGAAACCCATTATGTAATTTCTATTAGCGCTCCTCCGGAAAAAGGAAAAGCGAATAAAGAAATTATAAAAACGCTGGCAAAATATTTTGATATTTCGATTTCAAAAATTAGTATTGCCTCCGGCGAAAAATCAAAGAATAAAATTATTAATGTTGATAATTAATTTTTTTAAATATAGAATATCTATCTATTACAATTTATATATAAGTTAAACGAATATGAATTACACAAAAGTTCCGAGTCTTGAAGTTATAAATAAAACAGTTGCTTCTCTTAAAAATCACGGTGTTGAAGTCATATTAGTTAATAATAGAAAGCAGGCTCTTGAAGAAATATTAAAAAGTATTCCTCAAGGATCAAAAATAATGAACGGTTCCTCAACAACTCTGATACAAATTGGTTTTTCTGAAATGTTAAAATCAAGAAATCATAAATGGAAAAATTTACACGAAGATATCCTTAAAGAAAAAGATTATGGGAAGCAGTCTGACTTAAGAAGAAAAGCCCTTACTGAAACAGATTATTTTTTATCCAGTGTCAATGCTATTACTGAAGATGGTAAGTTGGTCGCTGTTGACGCCTCCGGTAGCCGTGTCGGAGCCCTCCCTTTTGCTGCTGAAAAGATTTTAATTATTGCCGGAGCCAATAAAATAGTTCCTAATCTTGAAGAAGCCTTTGCCCGGATAAATGATTATGTCATCAATTTGGAAAATGAAAGAGCAATAAAGGTTTATGGTATGAAAAGTAGTTTAAATAAGTGGGTAATAATTGAAAAAGAATCGACCCCTAATAGAATTAAATTGATTTTAGTTAAAGAAAAGCTTGGGTTTTAAAAAGTATTTTTTTAACATCGTCAATAGTATTGACCTGCATTAATTCGTTACGAACCTCAGATGCATGAGGAAAATCTTTTGCATACCAACCCAAATGTTTTCGCATAATACTAAGGTTAGCTGATGGAAAAAATTCCATAAACTTTTTACAATGCTCGATAATCACTTCAAATCTTTCTTTAGTCGTTGGAACTTTTCCCTGAAATATCCAAGGGTTCCCAAGGGCTCCACGACCAATCAAGACACCGGCCAAATTATATTCTTTTATTCTCTCCAATGCCTGAACTCTATTTTTTATATCTCCGTTACCAAATAATTTTGTTTTGCTATTTTCCATTAGCTCAGCAGCGATACCTATCTGCGTCCAATCAGCCAATCCTCCATATTTTTGAGCAAAAGTTCGGGCATGAATACAAATGACGTCTGGCTCAACTTCAAGCAAGTTGCTGATCCATTCTTTTGTCTGTGGTTTTTTATAACCCGTTCTTGTCTTTATGGAAACAGTAATATTTTTTTCAATATTGTATTTTTCTTTTCCATCTTTTATCCCTTTTTTTACGGAGAGAATAATTTTCTTAGCAACTGAAGGGTTTATTATTAGAGCGGCTCCGGCTCCTTTATGAAAGACACTTTTATCCGGACAACCCATATTAATATCGACTCCGTCATAACCTTTTTCCAAAGCGACTAATGATGATTGATAAAAATATTCCGGCTCCGTCCCAAAAAATTGGGCAATCATTGTTGTCTTGGTTTTGTGACGAAGCAACATCCGTTGTATTGCGGGTTTGCCTAATATTAATCCTTTAACGGAAACAAATTCCGTATAAATAATGTCCGGCTTTCCAATAACATCCGTAATATATCTAAACGGTGCATCAGTCACTCCATCCATCGGTGCCAGTCCAATTATTGGTTTTGTGTTTATTATAAGAAGTTTTTAATTCAATCTAATTTTTTGACAAAATCTTTTTTTCTCGGCTTTTGTTCCATTTCCCGTTTTAACAGATTTTTATCGATTCTTATATAGTCTCCTAATTTTCCTAAAGCAATAATGACAAATGGATGATGTTCTTTATCAAATGTAAGTAGCTCTTTCAATTTACTTCCATCAAACTCCCCCATCTGACGACAATAATAACCTAAGTGCTGCGCTTGTAAAACCAAGGACATAACGGCGGCTCCCAGATCATGACGATAGTAAGATTTTTTTCCTTTGAACTGTTTAATAAAACAACCGACGACTAATACTGAAGCCGATTGTGCGTAACGGTTATATTTTTCCAGACAGGCAACCATCTTTATAAATGACCGCTCTCCATTTTTCGACCAATAAAAATACCAGGGTTGATAATTCCAACCCGAAGGAGCAAAACGAGCGGCTTCAAATATTGAGTTAATATCGTCGATATTAATTTCTTCACTTAAAAAATGTCTCGGACTAAACCGATTGGCTATTTCCTTAATAACCGGATGGTCCGGCCGTGGCTTTCTGACTTTGATTATTTCTTCTTGTGTTGTCATACCTTATAAACTTTATGAGCTTTATAAACTAAAAAGGCAATGTCAGTGGCATCTCTCCTCCACCGTTATCTTCTAAATATTTTCCCCAATTAACATCGATATCTACCTTTCCATTTTCATTTAAATACGATATCTTTTTATTGATAATCCCGTAATCAAAAAGCTCTTTTGTCAGCATTACATCTGCCATACAATATTTTTCCAGCTCTTCCCATTTTCCTTCTTTATAGAAATCAATCGCCTCCAAACCATGACCTGTTTTTTTCTTTTCCAATGTTGCGTGGATAACATCATTTAATGCCAATCTTTTTCCTATAATTTTTTTTATATCAACAAGAATATCGAAAGTTTTAAAATTATCTATTTTACCGGGATAATATGGTTGAAGAACCGGCAGATCAAAACTATCAATATTATAACCAATGACATACGAGCAGTTTTCAAGAATTGGAAAAAGCTTGTTAATTTCTTTTTCTCTAAAAACATCTTGACGTTGATCTTTGTAGTTAAAAACAGCAGCTACTGTAATCCCTAATTTACCTGGTTCACTGAATTCTCTAAAAGTATGTTTCGTCTCTAAATCGATGACGACTGGAAATTTTTTCATTAATTTACTTTTTGTTTCAACTTTCTTTCTTTATAAATCTCCAGTTCAAGTAAACCCGTCCTGTTTAAGGTAATCTTTTTTTTCTGAAGATTTGATTGGTTAAGTTGCTGTTGATATTTGAAGTACAAACTATCAAATAATTTTATAAAAAGTTCTTTTTCTTTTTTTGAAAGCGATGAAATTTCCCGATAAAAAAATTCGTCTAATTTTCCCAGGCTCCATAGACTTTCGATAAACTGTTTATTTTTTAAATCAAAAGACATCAGTTCTCCTTGAATTGGTCTAATCTTAAATTTCATCATCTGCAATTCATCAAACATTTGATTGATATCCGGCTTGGTCAAGATTACTTTTTGAATATTTCCAAAAAGTGAAATGATATCTTTGTTTGTTTTTTTCATAATAAAGTTTATAATTATCTTATGTTGAGACAAAAACTTCAAGATGATTCCATCCTCGCTCTTAAGGCGGGTGATAAAACTAAGCTTAACGTCCTCCGTTTTATTTTAGCACAAGTAAAGAATAAAGAGATTGATAAGCAATCAGAGCTAAATGATGAAGAGACGATGGTAGTTCTACGAAAAGTAATTAAAGAGCTAAAGGAGTCAGTTGAGGCTTTTGAAAAAGGTGGAAGAATAGAGCTATTGGAAGATAGTAAAAAACAATTAGAGATTGCCTTAGTATATTTACCGGCTGAAATTGGTGATGATGAACTAAAAAAAGAGATTGAAAGAGTGATTAAAGAAAATCAAGCTGTTTTTGATAATAATCAGAAGGTGATCATTGGCCTCTGTATGAAAGAGCTAAAATCAAAAGCCGACCCCGGACGAATCATGAAGACCCTCCAAGCATTTCTTACTCATTAATCGACCACTAACTACAACCTACCCATTACAACCTATCGTATAATTAGATTATGAAACTTATCAAGAATATTATCTTTATTTTTCTCCTTCTTTTCCTCTTCTCCTCTCTTCTGAGAAATCTCTTTTCTTACAAAAGTAAGCTTGATTTTTATGAACAGTTTAAACAAAATTTTAAAAAGGAAGAAAAAAGAAATATTCAATTAAAAACCGAGGTCGTCCGCAAAAAAAGTACCGAAGAAATTGAAAAAACCATCCGAAATAATCTTAATCTTTTAAAGGATAACGAAATCGCTTTAATCATTCCTCCTCCACCCATCGTTTCTGTCACCGTAACCCCAACCCCACAACCTAATTGGAGACAGTGGTGGGAGTTGTATTTTGGAAAAAATTAAAGAAGAAAATAGTAGATTAACCAAAGAATAAAAAATGAGATTGTCATTATGATTGTTGCTTTACCAAGAACTCCAAACTTATTACGTCTTAAGCATATAATAGAAAAAGCCACCTCAATAATAGCCATAAAAACAGTGTTATAGAGAGTGTAATAAAGAAATAGAGAAACTTTTGGAGGACCTGATGATTCAAAAAAAGTTGAAAGAAAATTTCTAATACCTAGTTCTTGAAAAATATCACGAACAAAATGTAAAGTAAAAATAGTAATAACAAAATATAACCAATATCTTTGCCATTTTTTCATAATTTAGTAATATTTGAACTTATCCCTTCAATATAACCAAAAATCTTTCTTAATAGGTTAATACTTCGTCTCACTCTTATTCTTAAGACTCCATGATAATTATCTTTATTTTCATATTCTTTTTTCCATTTAGTATTTTGAAAAAATGGTTTTGAAAACTGGTTTACTGGTATCCTCAACTTTCTTGACCAATATTTTTCTAGTTCTTTAATTTTATTTTTATAAGAAATGTTTGCAGTTACTCTTAATAGTAAGTCTTTTGTAGTTATATTAAATGATTTTTTTAGCCAAAAAATAAAAAATTTGGCAATATTTTTATCTAAAGTTGCTAACCCTAACAAACTATCTTTTTTAAATCCCTCACCCCAATATAATGCTATTCCTATAAGAAATATTTCTCTATTTGTCAATTCTCCTATAGAGTTTATTCCTTCATTTCTAATATTTAAAAGCTTAAAATTAAATTCCTTTTTCTTTTTAAGATAATAATCTAATTTTTTTCCATAAAATGGATCTGTTTGTCTTTTACGAAGATTTTCTATCTGTGAATCTGTCAGTTCAACATCATGACACCATAAACTTGCTGTACTAACCGAAACTTTGACTAGTTTTGCAATCTTTTTAATACTTTCCCCTTTTCTTCTCAGTCTTAGCGCTTGTAATTTTTCTTTTGACTTAGCCATAGAGATATATATTACAGTATAGCATATTCGTTTTTAGTTAACATAAATATTAAAATTAATGTATAATTTAAACGTAATTTAAAAATACGGGGTAGTGTACGGCTGCACAGGAGGCTTGAATAGAATAATGGGCTCATATGAAAGTAATTTCATATGATAATTGGCTTATAACGGCGAATTCCGACTTAGTCGGAGAACGCCGCGGGAATCCTGACAAAATCAGGAGCCTGTAGAGACTGAACGCCAACCCCCGCTTCAAGCGGGGTGAAGACACAGTCCGACACTCCAAGTAATTGGAGGTAACAGTTTGCATAATCTCCTAGACCGCGGTTCGACTCCCGGCCCCGTAACCAATATGTATTACTTATACATTCTCCGTTGTCGTGATAATTCTTTATATTGTGGACAGACAAATAACCTTGAAAGAAGAATTAACGAACATAATTTTGATAATAATAAATCAGCAAAATATTTACGTGGTAAAAAACCGGTTAAACTTGTTTATTCAGAAAAGTATTCAACTTTACAAGAGGCAATGAAAAGAGAAGTTCAAATTAAAAAATTAACTAAAGCAAAAAAAGAGGCCATGATAGAAAGCAAAAATAATTTATTGAAGATAATTTAGATTATTTTTTAATATAATATAGATTATGGACAACTTCTTGCTCTCAATAATAATTCCTGTTTTTAATGAAGAACAAAATATTGAACCATTAGTTAAACGTCTCATTCCCATTGTAAAAAATTTTTCTTATGAAATTATCTTTGTTGACGATGGGTCAAAAGATAAAACGGTTGTTAATATAAAAAAACAAACTTTTAAAAATAAAAATATTAAGCTGATTTCTTTTTATCGAAATTTTGGACATCAAATGGCACTTACCGCCGGATACGAAATCGCTAAAGGAGATTGTGTAATCACAATCGACGCTGACCTTCAAGACCCTCCGGAAATAATCCCTCAAATGATTGAAAAATGGCAAAAAGGGGCAAAAATAGTCTACGCAAAAAGAAGTGAACGCGAGGGTGAGAGTTTTTTTAAAAAAATTACGGCAACATTTTTTTATCAGTTAATTAATCTTTTGTCTGATATCGCTATTCCCCGAGAGGTTGGGGACTTCCGTCTTCTTGATAAACAAGTTGTAACTTTTTTAAATAATCTCAATGAAAGACAAAGTTTCCTTAGAGGTTTAGTCTCTTGGGGAGGATATCCAACTGAATTTGTATATTTTAAAAGAGATAAAAGATTGACCGGTAAGACTCATTATGGTTTTTTTAAGATGTTAAATTTTGCCCTTGAGGGAATCACTTCTTTTTCAGTAAAACCCCTTCGCATTGCCACTTATTTCGGATTTATGTCTGGAATATTTGGTTTTTTGGGAATTATATATGAATTGATTAGAAAAGCCGTCTCCCCGCAATCATTTGTCATTGGCTGGGCTGGTCTTTTTACGGCAATTATGTTTATTGGTGGAATTCAACTGATCACAATTGGAATAATCGGTGAGTATATTGGTAAAATATATCAGGAAGTACAAAAAAGGCCGAAGTATTTGATTAGAGAACAAATCAATGTATGAGAGATATGATAGAAATAGATGGAAATAAGTAGAGATACAATTGTATTTCAATTAATTTCTATATATTTCAATGTATTTCTATTTATTTCTATGAAGGGACTTGGGTATATCTTAATCTCCGTAGGGATTGCTCTTCTTATTTTTGTTGGCTATAACTTTATCAAAGAAAAAAATAAAATGGCCTCACCTATTCCGGAAGATAAAGGGGTGAGGGTCATCTTCGTAACTCCATCAAAATAAAGAATTTACAATATCCAACTCCAATTATCAACATCCAAATACCAATAACAAACTAATTTTTGATTATTGGTAATATTAAAAATTGGTTAGTATTGGCGTTGATCATTGGTTTATTGGTTATTTTTGAGAAGTCAGTTATTCCCCTAGTTTAAATTCAAACAAATTAGGTTTAGTTGATCCGTCTTGTTGAGTTCCTCCCAAGAATAAGGTCTGAATTATTGTCATTATTAAAAACGCACTAACAAAAAGAATAAATCCGATCAAAGCATATTTTAAAGTGCCTTGGGCTTTTTTAATCGCTTCGGCATTGCCGAATGAAGTCAGATATTTAAATGAGCCAACCACAAACATAATAAATAAAACTATTATAATAAAAAATGAAGCCATATAAAGAATATTACCAAAGACTATCTCTAAACATTTGAGGGTAGGAACGCCGTCAACAACGCAACTTGGACCACCTTTGAAGGTCTGATCCCATTCCTGAATCTGAGCGTAAACAGTAAAAAGAGGCAACATTAAATTAAACACGATTTTTATTGACCAGGTGTAATTAATTTTGGAAACAGTATATTTTTCGTGATTCCCATTCCAATACCAAGAACACTTTCAATAACTCCAATAATGGTAAGAACTGCAAAAAGAAGAATTACTCCAATTAAAGCTGCTTGAATTTTTTCTCGGGCTTTATCGACTGATTCTTTATTACCGCCTGAAGTAATCCAGGCCATTGCCCCCATTAATAGATAAAGAACAGCGACCAAGCCGGAAATAATAAAAAACATTCTAATGACAAAAGTTAAGACGTTTTCAAAAGGTGGAATTGTAAAACCAAGATTAACTGGAGCTGATGACACATCAGGAAGAGCTACACTACGAGAATCTGCTAATAATTTTCCAATTGCCTTAACCATAGAAAAAGTATAGACAATCTTTTTCCCGATGTCAATAGCGATTAGATTAAATCAGATTTAATCGGATATAATCGGATAGAATTAGCTAAGAGATAAGATTTAATTAGATGAAATCAGTTTAAAACTTAGAGGAAAATGCATTAATTTGTTTTCCTAAGATGATATATTCTTCCTGTAATTTATCTGTATTTATTTCGTAAACTAGATAAATAACTTTAAGGTGAGTTACAACTTCATTGGCTGAACCTGAAGAAATTTCCAAATAATTTTTAGTTTGTTTTTTAGAACGGAAAAAACCTTCAGATATATTTGCAGGAACAGAAATAGAGGCTCTTTTTATCTGGTCACATAAAGAATAATCTTTTGACAATTCATAATTATTTTTGATCAATAAATAGATTTCTTTTACTAATTCTAAGGATTTTTGATAAATCCGTAAATCTTTTATTTGAAACATGTTTTTATTTAAACTGATTTTATCCGATTAAATCTGATTTTATCCGATTCTATCACTCGTCATGTGACCTAAACTGTAATGCCTCCGCCACGTAACTCGCTTCTATTTTCGCAGTTCCATTCAGGTCGGCGATCGTCTGACTGATTTTGATCGTCTTAAAATAACTCCTGGCCGAAAGAGAAAGATTGGCAATTGCCTGTTTTAAAATTGTAACCGCCTCAGACGTTAGTTGACAAAATTTTTTTATTTGAGCTGAGGACATCTCGCCATTATTAAAAATTTTTAGCCCCTTAAATCTTTTTCGTTGAATTTCTCTTGCTTTAACAACTCTTTCTCTCACTTTCTGACTGGACTCACTCAGAATATTACTGGTTAATTTTTCTTCTGAGACTGATGGAACATCGATATGTAAATCAATTCGGTCCAAGAGAGGTCCTGATAATCTTTTTTGATATTTTAAAATTGTTCCGGGGAGACAGTGGCAGGGTTTTTTTTCGTGTCCCAAATATCCGCAGGGACAGGGGTTTGAGGCAGCTAAGAGCAAAAAGCGGGATGGAAAAATAAGCGTTCCTGACGCTCTTGATATTGTGATAAATCCATCCTCAAGAGGTTGGCGAAGTGATTCTAAAGTCGTCCGGGGAAACTCCGGGATTTCATCCAAAAATAAAACTCCCCGATGAGCCAAAGAAATTTCACCTGGTGACGGGTTGGAGCCACCACCGACTAAACCAATTCGGGACGTCGTGTGATGAGGAGAACGGAAAGGCCGACTGACAATAAAATCCTGATTATAAAGTAAGCCGGCAACGGAATAAATTTTCGTCACTTCAAGGATTTCCTCCTTTTCCATCGGTGGCAAAATAGACGGAAAAGCCCGTGACAATAGCGTTTTGCCCGTCCCCGGCGGACCTTTTAGAATAACATTGTGAAATCCGGAAGCTGCAATCTCAAGCGCCCTTTTAGCCGTCTCTTGGCCTTTGATATCTTCAAATAAATTGTCATATTTTTCCTCCTTTATAAGACTGATAAAATTTTTATGAGGAGAGGGAGGAATTATTTTAACTTTATTCAAATGCAAAATTAAATTAACTAAATTATCGACTGGATAAACATCTATCCCATCAACTAAAATCACTTCGTTGAGATTTTCCGGCGAGACGAAAATTTTTTTGATTTTTTTTGACTTGGCCAAAAGGGCAATTGAAATAGCTCCCGGTACCCGACGGACATCACCTTTTAAAGACAGTTCTCCAATAAATAGACTATCTGAAAGATTTTCCTTCCCAATCATCCCTCCCGCCGATAAAATCCCAACCGCGATTGGCAAATCAAAAGCCGAGCCGACTTTTGGAATATCAGCCGGAGCCAAATTGACGGTAATTCGAGTATCGGGGATTTGAAAAGAGGCGTTATTAATAGCCGCCCTGACTCGCTCTCGTGCCTCCCCCACCGCCTTATCAGGCAGACCAACTATGGTAAAACCGGGGAAACCTTTCGAAGCCACATCCACTTCAACCTCAATCAAAATTCCATCTAAACCAATCACCGTACCGGAAAAAATTTTGGCAAGCATAATAATAAGTTCATAAAGTTTGTAAAGTTGTAAAGTTTTAAAGAAAAATGTGACTTTATGAACTTTATGGACTTTATAACTTTATTAACTCTTTTGTCAACCGCTTATAACCTACAAAAACACTCAAATGGATTGATACAACAACAATAAAATGACGATATATACCAGGCTTTTTATTTTCCGTTTGACATTAAAAATTCTGCGTATTAAGATATAAACCTATGGCAGTTTTACATCTTGATAAAAATAATTTTGAAGCTGAGGTTTTGAAAAGTAAGGGTGTTGTTTTAGTTGATTTTTTTGCGACTTGGTGTGGGCCATGCAAAATGACCGGACCGATCATCGATCAATTAGCTGAAGAGGTAAAAAATGTTAACTTTGTAAAAGTTGATGTTGATCAAAATCAGGAATTAGCCTCTCAATATCAGATTTTTTCTATTCCTACATTTTTAATTTTTAAAGATGGAGAAGTCGTTGGTCAATTCGTCGGAGCCCAAAGTAAAGAAGGATTCCTTTCTGAGATAAACAAAGTGGTCTAAACAATATAATCAGACAGAGTCAGATACAATCAGATAGAATCTGTAAAAACTAATTTCGTCTGATTAAATCCGATTTAATCTAATTTCATCTATCAAAGTTTTAGTACCCGTATCACCCTCCCATGGACTACCTTCAATCCCAGATGTGCTTGAGCAAGTATATATAGTGCAAAAGTTGATAACCAGCGAATACCGGTCGTAAACGGCGCTTTTTGACCAACAATGATTTTCTCATCGCTCAATGGAAGTTTAATATTTTTATAACTTGGAAATTTTGAATGGCTGACAGCTTCCAGCCCCAACGCTTTTAGATCAGGGGGCAGCTCGATCGTCTCCGCCCTTGGGCTTACAAACGGTCTGACTTCTTCTTCAGGACTGTGCTCAACTGGTTCTTTTATTTCAAATTCGGCTGAAATTGGCTCGGCCTCTTTTGGTCGATTTGTCCCTAATAAATCATCAATCGGTGTATAATTTTTTGTTGCCATAAATTGATTATAATATACTTTAATGATTACTTGTTCTTTTGAAAACGGTGATAAAACCTCCCTTCGTCATCTAACTGTCAATGCGATTGTCATAAAAAATGATCAAATTCTTCTTGGGAAAAGAGGAACTTTTAACGGAAAACCTATTCTTGAATCAGGGAAATGGGGTTTATTGGGTGGTTTTTTTGGCAGGGACGAAAAATTGATTTCGGCGGTTAAACGGGAAGTAATGGAAAAAAGCGGTTGGGAAATAGACAATCTGAAACTTTTTAGAATTAATGATAATCCCAATCGTCCGATGGAAGATCGACAAAATGTTGATATTATTTTTATTGCCAATGCTGTCAAACAGATTGGGAAATCAGACGAAGAAGTCTCTCGCCTTCAATGGTTTGATTTAGATAAATTGCCGTCAAAAGAGGAAATCGCTTTTGATCATGGAGACAGTTTGGAACTATATAAAAAATATTTGAAAGAAAAATTCTCCCTTCCGATTTTGGGGTAATAATCCTAAATACTATTTAGATTATTTCTATCCGTTTCCCAATTTATTGGATTGTCACGGATATATTGACGAATAAAATATAAAGAATATTCTGTACGAATGATGTGGTCATAAAAAGATTTTTGCCAAATAACAATATTTTTATTATTCATTCTGCATTTTTTTGTTACTCCAATTTTGAATCCACGTATAACAGATGATAATGACCCTGATAATTTTGTCTGCCACGGCATATTGTCATTATGTAGGGAACAAAAATATTTGTTCCCTACGGATAAATTAATGTTGTTAATGATAATTATCATATGTACATGATTCGGCATTATTTGAAATTCATCCAATTCAATATTTGGGAAATGTTTTGGGATTTCTAACCAACATTGTTTTACAATTTCACCATATTTATTTAAGACCATCCCGTTATTAATAATATTTCCAAAATATTCTTCTCGATCTTTTGTACAGATTGTTACAAAATAATATCCATTAGATGAATAATTAAATCCGTTTAGGCGATTTTGTTTACGATGTTTAATATCATTCATAATTTGTAGGGAACAAAAATATTTGTTCCCTACAAAAATATATAAATCAAATGCAAATATTCGTCCACCGCTTATAACCTACAAAAGTATATTTTTGGAGTATCTTATCAATGTCTTTTTGACGATATACCACTTGTATTAATGAAGCTGAACGGAGAACAAAAAGTCAAATTTTAAAGATTGTATTTTTTGATACAATATTAATTGTTATTATTTAATCAATTCTTATGATCACCATTGGACAAGTTATTCCTAATCTTGAATTTGAATATTTTCAAAATGAACAATTTAAAAAAGCCAAGTTAGACTCATTTCGAGGTAAATGGTTAGTCCTTCTTTTTTATCCGGCTGATTTTACTTTCGTCTGTCCAACCGAATTAAGTGAAGCGCAATCAAAATATAAAGAATTTAAAAATCTCGGGGCAGAGGTTGTCAGCTTTAGTACCGATACCGTCTTTGTCCATAAAGCCTGGCATGATAACTCACCCGTTATTAAATCAATTACCTACCCGATGGGAGCCGACCCGTCCGGAAATATTTGCCGGGCATTTGGAACTTATATTGAATCTGAAGGTTTATCACTACGAGGCACTTTTATCATTGATCCTGACGGTGTCCTTAAAGCAATGGATATTCACGATAACAGTATTGGCAGAAATAGTGATGAAATTATCCGAAAACTTCAAGCTTCAATATATGTCAGAAAAAATAAAGGTGAGGTTTGTCCGGCCAGTTGGCATCCTGGGGCAAAGACATTAAAGCCTGGAGTAAAGCTTGTGGGAAAAATTTAATTCTGTAAATAAAATTAGATACTTGACAATGAACTTTCGTTCACCTAAAATCAAAGTATACAACTTTAATCTTTTTCGCTAATATATAGTTATGGATAAGTCAGTAAATTTGCTTGATGAATTTGAGTCATTAACAATTGACTATATTAAAACAGCTAATATAGATTACAGAAAATCCAAGGGTCAATATTTCACTCCAAAATCAATCAGAGAAGAATTATTAAAAAGACTACCAGCAAATCAAAATAAAATAAAAATTTTAGACCCAGCTTGCGGAACTGGCGAATTTTTATTTTCTTCTTCTAAATTTTTTAAAAACGCAGAATTATATGGATGGGATATTGATAAAAAGTTAATAGAGATCAGCTCAAAAATTTCTCCAAAAGCAAAACTTGAATTAACCGATTCTTTAATAAAAAATGAAAAAGAAAAATTTGATATCGTTATAGGCAACCCCCCATACTTTGAATTTAAACCTAATGATGATATTAAAAATAGATATAAGGAAGTCATTAATGGTAGAACAAATATCTTCAATCTTTTTATAAAATTAGGTTTGGATTTGGTAAAAGAAAATGGTTATGTAGCTTATGTTGTCCCGCCATCTATGAACAATGGAGCCTATTTTCACAAACTAAGGGAATATATAATGAAATATTCAAACATTGAATATCTCTCTATACAAAAAAGTCCAAAACTGTTTCATGGAGCACAACAAACTGTTATGTTATTGATTCTTAAGAAAACTAAGAATAAGGGAGATTTTATTTTCCAAAAAAATGGAATTACAATTTTTACTGAAAAACCTGATCATTTAATCAAAAATTTTAAAAACAAAAAAACTCTAAAAGAATTAAATTATTCTGTCAGAACTGGAAGACTCGTTTGGAATCAAAATAAAAATTTGTTGACTCATAATCAAAAAGAGGGCGTTCTGTTAATTTGGTCAAAAAACATAACTTCAGATGGTCTAAAAATACCCATAAAAAATAAGTTTCAATATATAAAAAGCGTGGATTACGATACTGGTCCGGCTATTGTAGTTAATAGAATTGTAGGGTCCGTTGGAAGTAGCCAAATTAGAGCGGCGATTATCTCTGAAGGTACAAAGTTTTTAGCTGAAAATCACGTTAATGTAATTTATCCGCCAAATAAATTCAATCAATTAAGATTTGATGTTCCAAATTTCATAGATAGTTTGAGCTTAGAGGCAATAGTGAATCAATTAAATTCAAAAGAAAAAGTAGGATTATTACAGTATCTTACAGGAAATACTCAAGTTTCAAAAAATGAATTAGAAAAACTATTCCCTTTTGATATTTAACTTTATAAAAAAGCTCTCTCACAAAAAGCGCTAATTCCTATTCCATTAGTAAAATTCACCTGGATTCTTACTATTTTTTTACCGTTAGACGCTATACAATAACCTCTTTCTCCTTCATTAATGGCTTCTAAATTATCCCCAATCAATTTAGTTAAGTTTTTATTCCAATAAATATTTACTTGTTTTCCTGAGACAATCGCATTCAAAAGAAGCTCTCCATCTTTAAAACCAAAAATGAAGTTTAAAAAATCTTCTTTTTTGTTAGAACTAAGTTTGTTAAAAAAATTCACACTTTCTTTTACAGCTAAATATTGTATTAACACACCATATTCTTTTCCAATTTTCTGAATTATAGGAAATTTATATTTATTTTTTCTTATGAAAGTTATGCCTTTTTTAGCAATTAAATTCAACTCTTTATTCTGAAAAGATACTTTTAATATTATCTTTTTTTTCATATCTAATAACTCTTTGTCAATATCCAATCCTAAGTATTTTTTTAATTCTTTGAAACCAATATTTTTTTGTGTTCCTTTCCCCGATCTTGTTGATTTAGTAGAAATTCCAATATTTTTTCCTGAGAGAAACTTTATATTTATATCTGATAATGACTTGTTTGTTTGCCATTTTCTACCAATCCAAGTGATTTCAATAGGCCTTCCACTTGTCTCTATAAATTTGTTAAGCTCTTTAATTAATGGTTGTAAAAGAAGGTTAACTCTTTTTTTTTGTTCATCGATTCTGATTAGTCCATCCTTAAAAATCGTTATTTGCTTTATTATCTTTTTGATTTTGTTTTCTAAATCTTTATATGGAAGTTGATAACGCTTATTTAATTCTTGAGTTAATAATAATTCAAAAAGATCAGCTTTTGATCGACTTGATTTTCGACGACTTTTATCAAATAAACCTAATACTGGTTCTGAAGAAACTTTTTCATTTAAAGGTTTATAAATAAAATCACCATTCATAAATGAATTATAATTTTTTTCAAATTTGGTAGAAACCTATATCCATAAAAAAATGAGAAGGAATAGAATAGGTCGGAAAGGATTGTGTTACGAAAAAAAGGTAAGCCCATAGCATAACTCTGTATTAGACCATCAATTGTTTTTGAATACATATTAAAACTTACCCAAACCCCAAAGTTAGTTATTAAGAAAAATAAAACTGAAGAGACTAAACTTGCCAATGCTAAAGACTGCCATTTATTATTTTTTATCAACCCCCCAATTAAGGCAATGATAATAAAACTTACATAAACATAAGGAACGGTTTTATGAAATCCTAAAAAAATATCGGAGATAAACATTGCCGATAATGGAATTAATAAAGCAATTTTATTTTTAAAATTTGCGCCGGAAAATAGAGCCAACCCTCCAATTGGAGCAAAATTTGGTGCGTGAGGAACCAGCCTGGCAATAACTGCCAACAAGATTATTAATAGATAATGTATTACTTCGTTGACTTTATGAACTTCAAAGACTTTATAGATTTTTTTTATATTTTTCATTTGCGTAGAGATTATAGAACAACTTCGTTCTCTTTTCCATACTTCCTGGCCAAATCAAAAAATAAGTCAGAAAGACGATTGAGATACTTAACTATTGTTAATTGCGACTCGTTAATTGTCATTTGGTTGAAAAAATCAATGTTTCTTCGTTCCGCTTTTCGACAAAGTACTCGAAGTATTTGAAATAAGGATGAGATTTCATTACTGCCCGGTAAAATAAATTTATTTAATTTAGTCAGATTTTCTTCGATTTTATCAATTAATTTTTCAATAAACAAAACTCTATTTTCTAAAAAAAGCAGATCAGTTTTTGCTCCGGATAAAAACCCCATTATCTGATAAAGATCTTTTTGAATTTCAATTAACAAATTTTTATCCTGTTTATTTTTTAATTTAACAACAACGAGTCCAATATAAGAAGTTAATTCGTCAATTGATCCATAGGTCTCAATTTGGCAGTCAGCTTTTGATATTCTTTTCCCACCATAAAGACCAGTTGTTCCAGAATCTCCCGTACGGGTATAGATTGACATATTAGCAAGCACTGTATCCGCATCCGTAACATTTTTTACAACCTTCCTCATGTACAAAAGTCGCTTCTCCACAGCTTGGACAGATATCAAAAGAGGCTGATTTAGAAACTGCCACAGTCGCTTCAATTAATGATGATTGGGTGGAGGCAGTCACTAATTTAGGATTTTCTTTGACAACCCCGTTGGTTTTTGCTTCACCGTTTAAACCATAATGCATTGAAAGTACCTTGGCAACTGCATCCGGTAAACTCCTTATTTTATCTTTACCAAATCCCATTGTCCGCGATCCTCCAATTCCTCGTAGTTGAGAAATTATTTCGTTGACTCGGTCGAATACTGAAATGTGAGAGGAAAAACGTAGGGCGACCGAAATCATTCTTCCCAAGCCCTCAGCCATTGCGTAAACATCACTTCCCGCCTTTCCAACATTAATAAAGATTTCCAAGGGCTCCGGAGGAGTACCACCGTTAGTGTTTAAGGTAATAAACGCAATCCCGACCGGTGTATTAATTCTATAGGTGGCACCATGAACAACCATCGGACGGGGTTTAATTGTGTATTCTTTTTTGGCTTCAACAGGATCGGGTTTTCTCTCAAGAACACCCGGCCGAGAGCCATCCCTCATATAGGCAATCCCCTTACATCCTAATTTATAAGCTAAGTTGTACAATCTTTTTACATCCTCAACTGTATGTGAATTTGGGGCATTAACTGTTTTTGAAATGGAAGCATCGACATATTTTTGAATCGCTCCTTGGACTTCAACGTGATCTTCAGGAGTTAACTCATTAGCGGAAACAAACCACTCCGGTTTTTTTAATTTTCCCATCTTCATTTCTTTTTCGTGTTTTTTATACCAGGCATCATAAAGTTCGTGACGGATGACGTGGTCTCCTAATCTATCATGACGAGCGAATTCAAATTCATAGACCGGTTCAATGCCACTGGTCGTACCGGCCATAAGAGAAGTTGAACCGGTTGGTGCTTGCATCAAAAGTAATGAATTTCTTATCCCATTTTTTTTAATTGATTTTTTTACATCTTCACTTAACTGGCTAACAAATTTTCCT
>Ga0210049_1001579_pt1 | contig 21520 bp, 18 predicted proteins | sample CryGeyCG2014_300_2_FD_183964 | JGI IMG/M metagenome (GOLD analysis project Ga0210049, IMG submission 183964) | Groundwater microbial communities from aquifer - Crystal Geyser CG06_land_8/20/14_3.00 (SPAdes) (version 2) | ecosystem: Environmental > Aquatic > Deep subsurface > Groundwater | place... | reverse complement strand
TAACTCTCCTGTTGACCCTGAGACAAAGAAGATTCTGGACGATACAAGGATCCGAACGCACGGCGAGACAACAATTAAGGAGCTTGTTGATAGAGGCGCTAAGGTTGTGGTTTTGGCGCATCAGGGTAGACCTGGAGAACCTGATTTTGTTCAGTTGAAGGAGCATGCTGAGATTTTGGGCAGAATTCTCGGCAAGCCTGTTAAGTATGTTGATGATGTTTTCGGTGGGAAAGCTCAAGAAGCCATTAGACAGCTGAAAAACGGTGAGGTACTTGTGTTGGAGAATGTTAGAACTTATGCTGATGAAAGAAAGAAGGGAACGCCGGAAGAGCATGCAAAGAAGGAAATGGTAGGAAAGCTTGCGCCTTTGGCTGACTTTTTTGTCAACGACGCCTTCGCAGCAGCACACAGAGCCCACGTGTCCATTGTAGGCTTCACCGCTGTTTTGCCTAGTGTTGCTGGGCGTATTATGGAAAGGGAATTGAAATCCTTAAGCAGAGTTTTGGAGAGTCCCGAGAAGCCTTGTGTGTTCATTCTTGGAGGAGCAAAAGCTGATGATGCGCTTGAAATTTCAAAGTACGTGTTGGACAATGGTATAGCAGATTTTGTGCTTACGGGCGGGGTTGCTGGGCATGTGTTTTTGGTGGCGAAGGGTTTTGATCTTGGTGAGTCGAACATGGTTTTCTTGAAGCGTAAGGAACTTTTGGGTTTTGTGTCGGGCATAAAAGAGCTTATGCGGACTTATCCAGACAAGATTAGGGTTCCTTTAGATGTTGCGGTGGAAGTGGATGGTAAGCGTAAGGAGGTTTCTGTTGATGAACTGCCAGTGGATTATCCGATATTTGACGTTGGAGCGAAAACTGTTGAAGCCTATGCTGAAATTATTAGGAGTGCCAAGTCAATCGTAATCAGCGGGCCTGTGGGAGTTTATGAAAACAGTGAATTCGTTTTTGGAACAAAAGGAATCTTTGAGGAAGTGGCAAATTCGCAAGCGTTCTCTCTTGCGGGTGGCGGTCACACAGTGGCAGCCCTACAAGAGCTTAATCTGTCTGACAAATTCTCTTACATAAGCACAGCAGGTGGAGCACTAATAGAATTCTTAATGGGCAAAAAGCTACCAGGCGTAACCGCGCTAGAAAAAGCAGCAACCAAAAAACCATAACCACCCTCTTATTTCTATTTTCCCAATTAAACAAAAACAGCAATAACGACATGCTCTGGGTATTGGGGCTAGCCTAGCCATTTAGGACGCGTTGTTGCGGAAAATTCAAGCTGAACACGAAGAGCTTAGGTCTTTTGTATCACAAAAGAAAAATTTTTCGGGACATAAATGAGCTGGCGGGCGCTCAATTTTCCATTCAGCTCGTGAATACTCGGTAGTTGTTATTTTTTTCCTAGGCTTTTTAACAACAACTACTAGGCCAAATCTTTTAGTTTTCTTTATAACGTGTGTGAAAGCAATTCAGAACTGCTAATAGCAGGCGGGGTGAGATTTGAACGGTTGGTTGGTTAAAATTTAACCCCCCTTAGGTGTCATTCTCTTTTTGGAGTGCACTGTATACTCGATTTCGATAATATCTATATCTAGTCGTTTCTGATACTATCCTATCCTTTTACTATTCCATTAATATCCATCCTGCACCATTAGGTACATACCAAACCGCGTATACGGTTTTGTGGAAGTCCATACTTGGTTGTCCGTTAACTGTCGTCCATTAAACGTCTCCGTTGGTTGGTTGGGTGAGATTTGAACTCCCCACCAAAGTGGAGATGTCTCCCGCAACTTCCTCTTTTTTCTTTTTGTGGTTTTTGGAGCGTGAGCTAGCCCGTGTTTTTCCGAATATCCAATTGGCACTCGCGCCAGAGTGCCGAGGGCCGGGTTTGAACCAGCGACAAATGGAGATATCTCCCGCACAACCCCCTTTTTTTTTCGGTTGCCTGTTCTTGGTGAACTTCTGAATGTCTTGCACTTCAGTTGACAATGTAGTCGATTCCATTTCGCGCATTAGTTAGTTAATCCTTCCACAAGATCAACTTACTTTCCATCACAACAAGCAAAACTAACAGACCATCAACAGTCAGGTAGTCGCTTTCCTCAGGGCACTGAACGACTACTTCCAAGCACGTTCTAACCATCATGTTCACCTTTTTGTGTCACGACTCACCCTTATCATTAATCCTTCATGATTTGTTGTTGTAGACCCCCTAGGTAGGCAACAACAACGCTCACACCAGTTCTTACACACTTCCACGAGAAGCTTTCCGCATGAGTTTCAAGAAATTCCCCTTTAAAGAAGACAGTAAGAAAGGGTCTTTCAAAGGCGAAAATAATGCTGCAACCATTATGCCATAAATCCTTGTATTATGTCATGAATCGCATCACAAGTTGAAATGGAGATATTCCGCAACTCCCTTTTTTCTGAGATACCAAAAGACTAAGCCGCTATTTGCACACGCACCTATATATAGGGAGCTATAGCTTCTCAGAACGTCAGAGTTTCAACAAGCCTTGCAGGATAGCTCTTCTGGAGACAAATCAGCTGGGAAGTGCATCGGATAAACAGATGCGTCTTGTTGGTTCGTTCGAACCGAAAACTTCATCCTCTACTTCCACTACTTTAATGCGGTGATTGAATTGGGTATGGGAAAAAGCTCAAAAAAGAAGCCTATGACCAAAAAGGAAAGAGCAGAGAAAAGAAAAAAACGCAAGGAGAAACACTCAAAGAAATAACACGCGTAGCCTTGCAACAAACATAAACTTGTTGGAAAAACACACTCGAGATTCTCACCTAAATCGCTTTGTCCCACGATAATTCCTTGGCGATAAGCTACTTCTTTTTGATGACCTTACAGAAAACGCTGGATTCGTCCACTTCAATGACAGAAGCATTCAACCCGAACTCATCAAACAACTCAACAAACTGGTCACTACTGACAGTGGTAGCCCTAAAACCATCCTTACACACAATCGTCCCATCACAAGTCTTGTGCTCATCTATCTCCCCTATAAGACCAAACAGCGATTGCTTCCTAAACCATTCCAGACGAGCTTCCCATATTTTCGAAGAATAACTAGAAAAGAGAATAGTCCCATTATCTTTCGTCACCCTTACAGATTCCGCGATCAAACGTTTCTTGTTAACCCTAAACGCGGATATGCCGTTCTGAACACAAAAGACAACGTCAAAACTACAAGAACGAAACGACATCTGAGAAGCATCCATCAGAAACACATCATATTTTCTACAACTTTCCATATATGACCTTGCAAATTCTAAACTTTCCCTTGAAATGTCATTTCCAACAATCCGAGGAACAAACTGTGACACCGCTTTCATAACCCTACCATAACCACATCCAAGTTCAAGAACCAAATCTGAACCATGAAGATTAGAAATAACGAATTGAATTTCCGCATCAAAATATTGCCTAATCCTTCGAGGAGCTATCTCATAACATCTAACAAGTTTATCAGCTGAAAGCTTCTCTTTGTAATAAGCACCTTTGCGCATAGAAGCATCTAAAAAAACCAAGATTTAAATTCGTTTCGTGTGTCTTACCTTTCAGAACAAGCTTCCACCAATACGTATCAGCCAAACTAGTTTTTCAGAAACAACTTTGATTTACGCCCACGTGCACCTTATTCCTTTTAAGACACAAAAACAACAAATATTTCCAGTCAAAAGAAAGCCAAAAAAAGAGGTTCCAATTGTGAAGGAAATACTGAAAAACTGGGGCAAGGAACTGTGGATAGCCCAAGAACAAGAATACGGCAGAAAAATCCTCATCATAAAAGAAAACCATCACACTTCTCAGCATTACCACAAAGACAAGAAAGAAACAATCTACTGCTTCAAAGGCGAAGTCGACATAATCCTAAACGACAAAATAATAACCCTAAAAGAAGGAGACGACATAACCCTACCACCAAAAACAGTCCACAGAATCATCGGAAAAAAGAACTCAATCCTGTTCGAAGTATCAACACCCCAACTAGCCGACGTAGTGAGGCTCTAACCATGCACGTTTGATAAGTTTTTAAGACACAACTCCAATTCAAATAATTGGTAAACACCATGCGCCGCAAGAAAAAACACAACATAATAGACGAACTGTTCGGAGGCTCCCTATTCAACGAAACAGAGTCACCGTTTGACAGTTCACCTACAACTGGATACTCAATAAGCGTAGTACAAACACCAGAAGGAACAAAAATCAAAGCAAAAATCAGAAAAAACACAGACGCAAACGCACTCAAAAAACAGCTTCAGCAACAATACCCAAACGCAAAAATAGAAATAGAAGGAGGCAAACCACTAATCAGGGAAATATCCACAAAAACCCTCAAACACAAAAACGAAGAAAACATGAAAACCGACAACTAACCTCGTGCACGCCGAAATTGATTGGTGCTTCTCTCTAAGCTAGGTCTAAACGGTTACGAGTTAAGTATAGAACCTCATACTTTTGCGAATAGCCTCACATGTTTTCATCTTCTGAATGACATTACACACACGCAATCTGTTCTAAAACGTAGCATTATAAACGACTTCGACAAATATGTTTTGGAGACTGCGAGGAGTTGAAAGTCCAGAGATTCTTGCTGATTGCTATTTTTGAATGTCTCATTTTCTCTTTAGCTGCAACTTTGGCATCCTACAACATTTACTACGCGGACCCATACATAGTTGAGGTGGCACGTTCGCATAGAGGCTGGCCGCTCTACTGGATTATTGAATTGTGGCATGTGTAGAATCTGGCGCTATATACGATATTTCGCAGTTTCTATTCTCAACCGCTTAATCTTTTATTGTCACACTTTTCACCTTTCTTGTTAAGAGAGAAGTGGGCGTAGAGGATAAATAAATTATAAATTCAGTATCAAATCTGACATAAATTTTGCGTCGTTGCATTCTGGAATAGCAAATCAGAAATAAATGTCAAACTGATAAAGACATAATCAGAGGCTAATAATATTGACGGACATCGTGTTTGTATTTGAGGTTCACCAACCATATAGGATAGGACGAAATTTCTTCTGGGAAAACAAATTTTTAAAACGCGTGAAAAAGAAGGAACTCTTCAACTACTATTTTGATCATGTAGTGAACAGAGAAGTTTTTGAGAGAGCATGCAAAAAATGTTATTTCCCATCAAACCAGATACTGCAGGACCTAATCGATAAACACAAGAAAGAGAGAAAAAATGTTAAAGTTTCGTTCAGCGTTTCCGGAGTCTTCTTGGAACAGTGTGAAATGTTTAACAAGGATCTTTTGGAATCCTTCAAACAACTTGCTGAAACTGGCTGTGTGGAATTTTTAAGCCAAACATATTATCATTCGCTGGCAAGCCTCTACCCTGAAAGAACGGAGTTCATCGAACAAGTGGGAATGCACAATCAAATAATGAAGGATCTACTGGGTTACACGCCAAAAGTTTTCGAAAACACTGAACTACTCTACAACAATGCCATAGCGAAAACCGTCGAAAAAATGGGCTATAAAGGAATTTTCACAGAGGGTGTAGAAAGAATATTGCATGGAAAATCACCGAACTACTTTTACACACCGAAGGGCTGTAAGAAAATCAAGATATTGCTACGGAATTACAAGTTGACAGATGATATAGGATTCAGATTTTCAGCAAGATGGTGGAGTGAGTGGCCATTGACGGCAGACAAATATTCAAGTTGGCTGGCAGAAACACGAGGCCAATGTATCAGCATTTTCCCGGACTACGAAACTTTCGGCGAACATCACTGGCCTGAAACTGGCATACATGAGTTTCTAAAGCATTTGCCAGGGGATATTTTGAGATGGTGGAATCTCCACATGGCTACGCCTTCAGAGGTTATAGAAAAATACGCTCCAGTTGGAGAGATTGATGTGCCTGAGCTTGGTGGAACTGTTTCTTGGGCTGATTTGGAAAGGGATGCGAGTTGTTGGCTTGGAAATACGATGCAGTGGGCTTATTATACGTCTGTGAGAAGGCTTGAACCCCTTGTGAAAGAAACAGAGGATAAAGAGTTTTTGAGGATGTGGAGATACTTCCAAACAAGTGACCATCTTTATTACATGTTCACGGCGGGCGGGGGACCAGGCGAAGTTCATTCCTATTTCAGTCATTTCAGAACACCGATAGATGCGCATGTCACAGCCGAATCAGCAATATTGGACTTTGAAAACAGAATAAGACTAGCAGCGATTGCTGCAAACGAACCGTTCCTATTCTACATAGATATGGGAGAGAAACATTATACGGGAACAAAGGCGTGGAGCCTGAAAGGATTTGTAAAAGCCCTCCAAGAGGTTAGCATAGAATCCATAGAATTTCACAGTCGCCGCCGAGACTTCGAAAAATGGGCTAAAGTTTCGCTCCTTGACGACACATTTGCGAAAGAATTGAAGAAAGTGAGACTTTCAAAGCAGAAGGGAGAGAAGCTGAGAAAATCAATAGTTAAAGTCGCACAAGAAAGACTCGAAAAATTAAGCCAACAAATGCAAGCAACCAAATACTTTTAAATGCTCTGCGTTGTCTTTATAAGAAAATCTGTCTAAACTATGTAAATGCTTCAAGGTGGATATGTTGAGAGAGGAATTGCCGATCTCAGAAAAAATTTTGCAAACCCTACATAATCTATGTGCAACGGCTCCGGACCTAGCCAGAAGAAGCGAAGAACTCGCACGGGTTATGCAGCTTGACTTAACCGAGGTGGAACGGATCCTTGACAATTATGGTTTAGAAGGTCACGTGGAAAGTTTCACTGATAACGAGGGGAAAAAACGTTATTATTTGACGGGAAGGGGAATAATAAAGGTCTGTGCACTCTTCACGTAGTGGGAAAACGATGCGCGTCATTATTTTGTCTTGGGAATTCCCGCCGAGGATAGTTGGGCAACTTGCAAACTATGTGAAAGAACTTGCAGTGCAGCTTGTCAAAAAAGACGTGGAAACTCATGTGGTTACATATCATGATTTCTTAACAGGAGAATACAAAGAACCGGATGGTGTCAAAACCTATAGAGTTAAGAATCCTGTTCGAACGCACATCGGTGTCCTCACGTGGGTTCTCACCCTAAACCAAGAGGTTGAAAGAGCAGCGGCTAACATCTATTACAAAGCGAATAAACAAATAAACCTGATAGATGCGCACGACTGGCATTTCATACAAGCTGCGGTTACTCTGAAAAAAGCGTTTAACGTGCCCTTTGTTTATTCTGTTGAGAGCCTAGAAGAACACCGCTCCCATGGTACAAACTACCCGTTCAACATGTCTATCAAAAGCATAGAGTGGCTGGGTTTGTACGAAGCAAAGAAAGTAGTTGTGAAGTCTGAATGGATGCGGGATGAAGTAGTTAGAATATACAAGGTTCCATCAGACAAGATAAAGGTGATTGTGCCAGAATCTAAAACGTGGATGAAGAACATTTTGGAAACCTATAAAAGCGTTGGAGGAGGCGCACTACCTAAGTGACTCGAGAATTAACTGTTATGATGCTTACTTGGGAGTTTCCGCCGAGAATCATAGGTGGAATATCTCCGCATGTTTATCACTTGTCAGAAAGCTTGGCAAGAAATGGTGTGAAAGTTTACGTGGTTACGTGTGATTTTCCCGGGGCACCGCAACATGAAATTGTTGATGGTGTCGAAGTGTTTCGAGTAGATTCTTACAAGAATCCGTCTCCAAACTTTGCAACTTGGGTTTACCTGATGAATGTGAATATGCAGAAGGAAGCCGCTGCACTCGTTAACCGTCTAGGCGGAAAAGTTGACATATTCCATGCCCACGATTGGTTAGTTGCAAACGCAGGAATAGGCCTAAAACACGTTTTCAGAAAACCACTTTTGGCAACAATTCATTCAACTGAGATTGGACGCAGAAATGGGCTTCATTTCGACTATGAAAGGATGATTCATGAAACAGAGGCTTGGCTTACATACGAAGCATGGAAGGTGATATGCTGTAGTAACTATATGGTTTCGCATGTCCGGTGGGCTTTCGGGCTTCCAGAAGATAAACTGGTTATGGTTCCAAACGGCGTGAACATTCAAGAATACACCAGAAACGAAAACGCTGATTTGAGGCAGTTTAGAAGAAAGTTCGCTTTGCCAGAAGAGAAGCTTGTATTGTATGTTGGGAGATTGGTTTACGAAAAGGGTATCCATGTGTTCGTGAATACTGTTCCAAAGATTTTGGGGAAAGTTGATGCCAAATTTGTTGTAGTTGGTAATGGTTACATGAAAGAGCCGCTTTCAAACCTTGTTAAGGGCATGGGTTTAGCGCATAAAGTTGTGTTCACAGGATTCGTGGATGATAAAACCTTGAAGAACTTGCAGAGATGTGCAGACGTTTCAGTTGTGCCATCGCTCTTTGAACCCTTCGGTATAGTTGCCCTCGAAGCAATGGCTGCGAAAAGTCCAGTTGTAGTCTCCGGTACAGGTGGCTTGTCAGAAATAGTGGAACATGATGTGAATGGCGTTAAGGTTTATCCGGAAAATCCGGATTCTCTTGCATGGGGAATAACAAAGGTGTTGCTTGACGAAAAATATGCGAATTGGATTAGAACAAACGCGTACAAAACAGTGCTTGAAAAATATGACTGGGACAAGATAAGCCAACAAACAAAGGATGTGTACCAAGCAGTTTTAAAAGAATATTCCAAAAGTTTCTGGGCTTAAAGGCTTAAGCCAAAAAGCTGGAGATATCTCCCGAGAACTCGTTTTTTTTGTCGGTTTTCCCGTTGAAACGTCATGCATTTGAGCACCATGCCATTTCATTCATGCCATCCAGTTTTTCATCCATTCATCCTTTTTTCCGAAGTATTTTCACCATAAGTCACATCTTCAAGTCTTTGTCACACTTTCATTTTTCTCAGACTCCAAATCTCGAAACATGTTTCAAGACATAGTTCAACCTATATAAGGGGGGTAGAGGCTCATCAGAGAGCAACAGTTCAGCCACATCTAAATCATTAAAAGCAGTCACCACAATAGAAGAAGAATCAAAAGATATCATAGCAGGGCCTCCGATTACATAACAGAAATGACCCCATCAAAACTTTTAGAAAAGCCGAAAAGATATGTCTATTAGGAAATATTTCACTTAAAAGCAGGAATTATGGCCAGAACGCTTTGGGGCAACTACGGATATTTTAGCTTGATGGCTTTATCTGGACAAGCATCAACGCATTTCATACAGTAAATGCATTCCGGGTCGCTGAATTTCTCCCATGGCAAATCTAAAATGCGAACATTCATTGGACAAGCTTCAACACAGAGACGGCATTCGCCCTTAACACACTTAACAAGATCTCTATGCAAACCGAGAAAACTGAACTTGTTCATTATTGCCATGATCGCTGCGTGGGGACAGAAGTACTTACACCAGCCTCTTGGAACGTAAGCCGAAAAGACGAGGACACTGATCATAACGGCTAGTTGAAACCAAAAGAGCAATGGCACATTTGCGATTCCGGATAACACTTCGAAAAAGGGGACTTCTAGTACTGTGTTACGGAAATCTAGAATCATTTTTGGCAATGTTGCAAACAACGTTTCAGCAGGGCTTAAAGTAGTGAAAGGAGCCTTTGCAAAGATGCCTAAAGCATTCTCGTAGCCATGGTTGCTTCCGATAAGTTTTGAGACCGAAAAAGTCACACTAACAAACAAAGTAATACCCAAAACAGCATATTTCACGTAAATCATGCTATCATGCGTTCTAGGCGAGATTTCCATCTTTTTACGCTTAACGAAGCCTATTAAATCTTGAACAAAGCCAAAGGGACAGACCCAGCCGCAAAAGGATTTACCAAGCAATATTCCTATGATTAGAAATGAAGCAATTGCAAGCCACGGAAAAACAACATTATAAAGCATGAATTGTAAAGCTGTGAAGGCATCTCCCACCGTATTCGGCTCAATCCCCCACGTCCAAAGAACAGGAAGCAGAAGAGGCAACGAACCTAGATTGAAGACCATTGCACTGAAAAATATGAAGGACAAAAACTGAACTATCCTCCGAAACGTATTAAACTTAAGCAGTTTCTGCTTGATCTCGCTCTTCAATCTCCAACCTCTTTCAAACTGTTAATGACCGTTTGAGTTATTTTATTTTCCCACCACTTTAACGTTTTCCACAAGAACCCAAGGAGCAACCAACTGCCCAATCTTCCTCTCGTTATTAGCCAACCCAGAAACATTTGTTAACACCTGAAAAATGTTACCAGCCAACATCGCTCCTTTTATAGCGTAAACAATTTCACCGTTTTCGATTTTCCACGCCGGAGTTGCGACGACAGAAAATTCTCCACTGGCTGGATTGCTGCTGTGAGCACCCTGCAAAAAGTACACCAGAAGACCTTCCTTCAATCCACTGACGAGATCTTCTTTCGGTTTGTTTCCAGGCATTATACGAAAGTTCGTGGCTTCAACGTTTGGCGTGGACAAATATCCAGCTCTGGAAGCGTTTCCCGTACTTTCCTTTCCCTCTTTCATGGCAGCGTAATTGTCATAAATGAAGTTGCGTAGGACACCTTTCTCTATGATCAGTGTCTTTTGTTGAGGAGTTCCTTCGCCGTCGAATTTCCATGTGCGGAGACCACCATTAAACAAACCGTCATCATAAACTGTCACAATGTCGGAAGCCACCTTTTTTCCCATCTTACCCTTAAAGACTGATTGATTTCTCTGCACGTAATCCGCATTAACAGCATTAATCAAAGTGTACTGAAGCAACTGTTGCAGGGCAAATTGAGTAAATATCACACTGATGTTTTTTGTTTCTGTCCTTTTAGCTTTTAGTGCAGAAACAGCGAGTCTTGCAGCTTCCTTTCCAACCCACTCCGGGGTCATATCATATTTTCTTTCGATGTTAAATTCAAAACATGCAGGTGTTACTTCACCTTCTCCTTTAGCTATTGTAGCCAAACTGCATTCAATGATTGTTCCATGATCAAAACCCTCAACGCCGTTTGAGTTAGTGACAGCCTTACACAAATATGATGCCGCTGCATCACCTTCTATTGGAAAGACGCGACCATCCGTTTTCTCAGCTGCATCTAACATTGTAGAAGCTATCTTCACCAAGCCTTTAGAATCAAGCTCGACAATTTCATTGTCATAAGTACCTTCCACAGATGAAAAAGCCTTTTTGGTTGGCAGACCATGCCAGTCTTTGTCAGATTTACTTGCTTTAGCAGAATCCAAAGCCTTAAGAACTGTTTCTTCAATGACGGCTTCACTTTCTAAAACGTTTGTGTAGGAAAAACCTGTCGCCTTGCTAACTATGGCTCTAACTCCTAATCCCCTGTCAATTATTCGAGAACTTCTGTTGATCTGTCCCCGTTCAATGTTAACACTAGTGGTTAAGCCTTGATATACAAATGCTTCGACTTCATCAACACCTTTCCTCTGAGCAAGACTCACAGCTTTTCCGGCTAAACTTTGCATTTCCTCTTGTTTAAGCGCTACCACCAACCAGAACCTCCTTCACTCTAATGTGGGGACCGCCATCACATATGAAGGCTGTTTGACCCTTTCCACATCTTCCTGGCCACAATTCAAAGTCTTTTCCAACAGCATCAACCTTAAGCAGAGTCTCAAGTGTGTTACCACTTATAGAAGCATTACGTATGGGTGCACCTACCTCGCCGTTAACTATTTCGTAGGCTTCTTGAATGCCTACTTGAAAGGTACCGTCTAAGTTTGCTTGACCTCCTCTAAAATTTTTGATGTAATAACCGAATTTCACGTCTTCCATTAATTCCTCGAATGAATAATCTTTGGGTTCCATGAACGTGTTACGCATTCGGATTATGGGTTCAAAACGGAAATCTTCAGCCCTTGCGTTACCTGTAAGTTTTGCACTAAACTTCTGAGCGGTTTCACGATTATGCATAAGTCCAACAACAACGCCATTTTTTACTAGAAGCGTTTTCTGCGTTGGGACACCTTCATCATCATATTCAAACGAACCAAAAGCACCTTCCACTAAACCATCATCATAAAAGGTTACAACATCAGAAGCTATCCTCTTCCCAAGCTTATCGAGTAACACTGAACCTGATAGTGTTAAGTCTGCTTCAGCCAAATGTCCGAAGGCTTCATGAACGAAAACCCCGACCACGTTTGGTCCCAAGACTGCGGGGAATGTTCCGCCCTTTGTGGGTTTTGCCTTTAACTGTTTAACTGCACGTTTTGCAACTCTTTCGCCCACAATTTCTGGAGTTTCGATGTCAAATATTTCGTAGCCAGCTGTTGACCCTATTTCTTCGCGACTGAAAGTGAAAACACCCGCTTCCACGGCTGTGGCGAGTAATCTAGACCAGACGTAAAGCTTACCTTGTTCGATGTAGGTGTCCCCGTTGTTCATGAAATAGGTCGTTCCAGTTAAGTCTAGATAGTCTATTGTGCAACTTTTAATGCGGTTGTCATAGCCTAGAATTATTTTGCTCATGGTTAGGGCTGTGTTTATCTTGTCTTCTACAGGGATTTTTGATGGGTCTTTTCTAGGCGTCATCGACACTTTGTCTTCTACTGCCTTAGCTTCTGCAAGCTTTATCGGCTTTTTTAATCTTGAACTTGCGGCCTTTGCCATTTTGCAGGCATCTGAAACAGCGTTTGTCAAAGTTTCAGCATTTAATGTTCCAACCGATGCAAAGCCCCATGCTCCGTTCACAAGCACGCGCAAAGCAGCTCCGTTTTCAATCCCTTGCTTTGCTGCTTCAACCCGTTCTTCCTTAAGTGTAAGCATGGTTTTGAAAAGTTTCTGTGCACGTACTTCAACATATTCAGCTCCAAACTTTTGAACTGCAACGTCTATGGTCTTGCTCAAAATGTCTTTCAAGATTTCTCCTCTTCTAACACGCAAGTTTTTGAAGGAAATCTATTCGAAACGGCTTTATAAAATTGTTATGTTTTCTTTTCCAATATGAACTTGGATTAAACTGGAAACGAATTGATAAAATGGGCTGTCTTAATTAAATATGGTAATGGAATGCTTTATGCTTTCTGCCTAAGCAATCTTATTTGACCCACAAAATCCTGCTCTTCTTGCATTCTCTCCAATTCAAGTCTGCGAAGCAAACCATAATTGGAATAAATATCCTCCAAAATCTTTCGCTCAACAACATGCGCCCCTGAACTCAGAAACTCTTCAAGACCCTTCGCAAACACATCAATTTTCTCAGCTATCTCACACCGCTTCACTGAATAATTACTTTCCAAATATCTATATATCAGCCGTGTCGCTTCCTCCCCGAAAACTCCATTTAGAACACGATCCACGATTTTCGAGATTTTGTCTTCTCCCTCGCTACTTACTTGTTCGTTTATGCTTTTCATGATTATCCCAACACATTATCGTGCGTATTACGACTTAATAAGTATTCTTGTAGAACTGTTAAACACATACACACATCAAGAAACATGAAAATCCATTATCGCATAAAGTCTGTAAGGTTTAACTGTTGGACTCTTTCGGGAGCAGGTTCATCATCAGAGTTTTCTTCAAAAATAATGAGTTTCCCGTAAACGCCATCGTATCCAGGTATAACTTTTGCTCTTCCTTCTCTCACTCTAATTATTGCTTCGGCGACTTTCTCGTCTACAACTTTGGTTAACGCCTGTTTTGAAGCGTCCATCACTACTGTGTATTCATTGCCGAATTTTTCAATAAGCTCGTTATAGATACCCCACACTTTTTGGGTGAATGGAGAACTAGCACCTAAAACAGATGCAATGACTTCGGAAAGCGGCAGCAAACGCATGAAACCTATGGCGTTTTCAGGTTTAAACCCTGCTGGACGATCAGCTAATTCTTCAACTCTTTGCTCGACGCCTTTTGTGAGTTTTCTGCGGCAGACAGGGCAGATGTTTCCAAGTTTTATTGCTTCCTGCGGAGAAACTGCAACATTGCAGTTTCTATGCCCAGTCCAATGATACTTTCCATAAGCTGGGTCTGTTTCAATTGTAAACTTGAACCGTTCCCCATCCTTAAGGCGAACGGCATCTAAAACTTCGCGGTAACTTGGCCTTTTCAGTTCAAAAACGTTGGCTTCCCTTCCGATGCGCCAAGGCCAAAAACTGTGGCTGTCACTATTTGAAACCAATGTAAATTTGTCAAGTTTACTTAAACGCCAGTTCATCTTAGGGTCTGAGGAAAGTCCCGTTTCCAAAGCGTGAATGTGTTTTGTCATGTCTTGATAGCATTCTTCAACGCTGTCAAAGCCGCTGAATGCGCCGAAAACGCTGAACCACGGTGTCCATACATGAGCTGGAAAAATCATGTTTTCGCTTGAAACTTCCATAACCTCTTCAACTAGATGTGGTGCATCCATGTTTAATGTTGGTCTGCCATCTACTTCTAGGTTGCCGTATTTTGACAGTCTATTGTTAATCTGAACAACGGTTTCTATGTTAGGTGTTAAAATAACGTGGTGAATCTTCTTAACTTCGTTTTCAAAGGTGAATATTGTGCTTACTTCTGTTGTTATCATGAAGTACACTTGGGTCTCTGGGGTCTTGGCTGCTTTATACAAGCCGGTACCGGGTTCTTCAACTAGGGTTTCTTGAATTTCTTTGAGCCATTTTGGATGCGTGAAGTCTCCAGTGCCCACGATGTTTAGTCCTTTGATTTTGGCGAAACGAGCGATTTCTTGTATGTGCATTCTCTTGCTTGTGGCACGGCTGTAACAGCTGTGAATGTGTAGGTCAGCTATAACTCTCAAGTTTTTTGTCACTATCCTCTTCTTTAGCTATATACTTCTCAAAACGCTTCTCCCAATCAACCTTAAACATAACAACAAAAACTATTATTAACAAAACTAATGCAAGAACCATGCCAATCAATCCAGATATCCAGTCACTCTCCACACCAAAAATGTCTCTAATAATTTCTACCGAAAAGCGACCACTATAAGCCACAATGAAGTTCATGCAGATCTTCCCTACTAAAGCAGGAATAAGTGCTCGAACAAGACTGTAGCGTATGACGCCTAAAGGAATAAACAGCAGATCATCAGGCAAAGGCGTCAAGGCAAAAACGAAAATTACAATTGGTCCGAACCTGTCAAAAAGCTTCATAAGAAACTCCATTTTCTTCTTATACTTCTCACCGATGACTCTTCTACCGCCGAAACCAAGTAAATAGCCTGAAAACTCGCCGACAGCTGACCCTATTCCTGCTGCAACAGCAATCCATACAGGCTCAAACATCCCTCCAAGAGCGAAAATAACAACCGTGTATGGAATTGGAAAAAAAATTGATGACGCACCAATTAAGCCGATTAAGAAAATCCCGAAATACTCGTATTGAACAGCAAGAGCCTTCATCCACTCAATCAATTGCTGAATAATATCCGCAAACTGCAACACGAAAGCTTTTCTCCTTTCTCACTGATTTAGGGGTAGAGTTTAAAGAGATTGCCATCGCAAACATCACACTTAAATCGAAGCATGATTAACAGAAAACTTCAAGGTTCCACAAGAAGGACTAAAATTGACAACGAAAAAAGAACCAATCTGGATAGCAAGAGACTTTTCAAAATGCAGCGGATGCAGAAAATGCGAAATCGCATGCTCACTTTTCCACGAAAACCGCATGTGGCCAGAAGCCTCAAGAATAAGAGTTTTCATGCTGGTCCCAGGACTAGAATTCCCCCACTTCTGCGCACAATGTGAAGATTACCCGTGTGTCGAAGCTTGCCAAGTGAATGCCTTGTCAATAGACTCAAAAACAGGCGCTGTTTTAGTGGATGAAGAAAAATGCACTGGCTGCGGACAATGCATCGACGCTTGTCCGGGAAGAGTTCCACACATGCATCCAACGGAAAATCACATATTGATTTGCGATTTATGCGGCGGCGATCCTCAATGCGTCAAAGTCTGCCAAGAAGGCAAATGGAACGTGTTAAAAACTGTTTCGAAGAAAAATTATGCCTACAAGCTCTATGCACGCACACCAGAAGAGATAACACGGGACTTGGCCGTTAAAATGTATGGGGAATTGGGAGAGGAATTCCTATGATTTTCGGCTACGCTGGAAAGTTTCTGGAGGTTGACCTTTCAACGGAGAACATTAAAGAGACAAAGTTTGATGATGAAGTTTTGAGAGAGTACGTTGGTGGCAGAGGTTTAGCAGCAAAAATTCTTTGGGATAGATTAGGAAGCAGATGGGAAACAGTGGACCCCCTTGGACCAGAAAACATACTTCTATTCTTAACCGGACCGTTGACAGGTTTTTACCCCGGCGGAAGAATCTGCGTGTCTGGGAAGTCTCCGCAAAGCAACGGGGTTGTGGGCTCCACGGTCGCTGGTGAATTCGGTGTTGAATTGAAATGCGCTGGTTATGACGGTATCATAATAACAGGTGAGGCGGAAAAATCCGTCTATTTGTTCATTAAAGATTCTGATGTTGAGATTAGGGATGCCAGCCATGTTTGGGGTAAAGATGCAAAACAAACAGTTAGACTGTTCACAAAAGAATGTAGAGGGCTTTTGAAGAAGCGTTTTCCGCATTACGGCGAATGGAAAGAACCGTCAATTTTGTATATTGGTCCTGCAGGAGAAAACAAAGTGCGAACAGCAATTGTTGGAGCCAAGTGGACTCATGCTGCTGGTTATGGCGGTTACGGTGCAGTTATGGGTTCCAAAAGGCTTAAGGCAATAGCTGTTAAAGGCACTGGACCACTGCCGGAAGTTGTTGGCATGGAAAAAGTGAAGCAGCTAACGCAAGCTATATGCGAAGATGTTTATGAAAATGAGTTGTGGAGGCGGTGGGGAACAGGATCTGCTGGCTACGAAGTAGGTGCAACAACAAGTTCTGAACCAATACGGAACTGGCAGGAAGAATGGCATAATGAAAAAAGCTTTGGCGTTGACAAATTCGAGAACAGAGTTTGGATAAAACCTTACTGGGGTGACTTCGGTTGCCCAACCACATGCTTAAAAATTGCAATGGTTAAGACTGGACGATTCAAAGGAGCGATCACAGATAATCCAGACTATGAATTGCAAGCGTATTTGGGCACAAACTTCGGAATATTCACTCCAGAAGAGAACGTGTTTTTGTCGTCACTCATTGACGATTTAGGTTTATGCGGCATACAAACTGGAAATCTGCTTGGTTTCGTTGGTGAACTGTTTCAGAAAGGAATATTGACAAAACAGGATTTGGACGGTTTAGAGCCTAAATGGGGCGACGCTGAAGCTTTTGCGGCTTTAGCTAGAAAGATTGCTTTTAGAGAAGGGATAGGTGACTTGCTTGCAGAGGGAACGTATCGCGCGGCTTTAAAGATTGGAAAAATGAAGAATATGGATGTGTTGCAGTATACTGTGCAGTGTAAAGGCATAAGCCTTGGCGCTCATGGAATTCGTAGCGGAAAAGACTATCCCGAGATCATTTCTTACGCGTGCTCAGTTCAGGGCGGAGACCACACGTCCGTCGCCTGTCTACCACTGGACGATTCCAGAAGTGAGTTGATTATGATCTTTCACGATTCAGCAGTGTACTGTTACTTCAACATTTTCGGAATACCACGCGAGCTTAAATTCGAGTTTTACAAGGCAGTAACAGGCTTAGAGCTGACACAAGAAGATTGGGTTAACACAAAAGCATTAAGAATAGTCCAACTGCAAAGAGCCATGCTTCTATTAGGCGGCCCAGACCTCAAATGGAAACCAAAAATCCACGATGAAAACCCACCTAGATTCTACGAACCATTACCTTCTGGACCTTACAAGGGAAAAACAGTTGACAAAACCAGGTTCGAAAAAGATAAGAAACAATATTATGAAGCGGTCGGCTGGGACAAAAATGGCATACCAAAATCTGACACCCTAAAAAAACTTGAGCTGGAAGACGTAGACAAGGCTTTAGAAAGACTACGTTGAACTTCAACTTCTTACATCATTAACCAAACCAACAGCAGCTTGAAATGTATGGTGCTCCGGCCGGGATTTGAACCCGGGTCGGCGGCTTTCTTTCACTGTTTTTGTGTCGAGAGGCCGCTATACTTGACCGGACTATACTACCGGAGCCACCGGGTAAAAAAGGGTGTTTGGTAGTTTAAATTTTTGGTGTATAAAAATAACGATGAGTAGAAAAAAATGGGTGTGCTTTTAGTATTCTTCGGGTCCGGGTCCGCCTGGCGGTCCCGTTGGTTCTTTTGGTTTTGTTGATGCTATTACATCGTCTATGCGCAGTATCATTGATGCTGATTCAGTGGCTGATTTCGCTGCCTGTTCTTTGACTGCTAGTGGTTCGATTACGCCGTTTTCTTGCATGTTTTCAACTTTGCCTTTTAAGACGTTTATGCCCATGGGTTGGCCGTCTGTTTTTTCATGAGCAGCTCTGAGTTCTGCGATTATGTCTATTGCTTCCAGTCCAGCGTTTTCAGCTAGGGTTTTCGGTACGATTTCAAAGGCGTCGGCAAATGCTTCTATTGCAAGTTGTTCTCTTCCACCGACTTTTGTGGCGTGTTTTCGCAGTTCTTTGGATATTTCAACTTCTACTGCTCCGCCGCCTGGTACTATTTTGTTGTTTTCTATTACGTCTGAAACGACTGATAAAGCGTCGTTCATAGCTCTTTCTGCTTCGTCAACCATTCTTTCTAGTCCAGCGCGGATGAGAACAGCGACTGAGCGGGGATCTTTGCATTTCTCAACGAAAATCATTTTGTCTTCGCCTATTTTGCGTTCTTCAACCATACCTGCCATGCCCAAGTCTTCAAGTTTCAAATCATCCAAGTCTGTAACTATTCTCGCTCCCGTTGCCCTTGAAAGTTTTTCCATGTCTGACTGTTTCACTCTTCTCGCTGCAAGTATCCCCTGTTTTGCTAAGAAATGCTGTGCCATGTCGTCTATGCCTTTCTGGCAGAAAAGAACTCTGGCTCCTACAGCCTTGATTTTTTCAACCATTTCTTTTAGCATTCGGGTTTCTTGGTCTAGGAAGGCTTTCATTTGTGTTGGGTCTCGTATTCTTATTTCGGCGCTGGTTTCTGTTTTTTCAATTTCTAATGGGCAGTCCAGTAATGCTATTTTCGCGTTTTCTATTTTTTTGGGCATACCTGAGTGGACAGCTTCTTTGTCTATTATTAAACCTCTGATGAGTTGGGATTCGAACAGGCTTTTCCCTTCCTTTTTTATGATTTGGATGTTGTCTATGTCTGCTACGTTTCTTTCTCCGCGTTTCTCAACGATTTGTTTTACTGCGTCTATTGCTATCTCCGCTAGGTGTTCTTTTGCTGGACCTACCGCCTTGCTTGACATAGATGTTAATGCAACTTTCCTCAGTGTTTCTCGGTCTTTGATGTTTACTGGTATTGCGATGTTGTTTATGGTTTCTATTGCTTTTTGTACTGCCTTTCTGTAGCCGCTCACTATCACTGTTGGGTGGATGTTCTGGTCTAGAAGTTCTTCAGCCTTTTTTAGCAGTTCACCTGCTAAGATTACGGCTGTTGTTGTTCCGTCACCAACCATGTCGTCTTGTGTTTTTGCAACTTCAACCATCATTTTTCCTGCTGGGTGTTCCACTTCCATTTCGTCTAGAATTGTTGCTCCGTCGTTGGTTATTGTTATGTCTCCTAGGCTGTCTATGAGCATTTTGTCCATGCCGCGGGGGCCAAGCGTGGTTTTTAAGACTTCGCCTATTACGCGGGCTGCCATAATGTTGTTTCTTTGAGCTTCCCTTCCTCTGCTTCTTGTTGTACCTTCTTTAAGGATTAAGACTGGTTGTCCACTTTTCGTTGTTGTTAAGTAAGCCATACAAACCTCTCCTTTAAAGTTGGAATATTAATTCTGAATAACCAAAAAGGCACTAGGATATAAATTTTGTCTCTCTTGGATGCGGTTTTTCTATGACAAGCAGATGACTCTACTTTTCTTTCTGCAGATTGCCGCAGACAGGGCATTCAACGTTTCTCTTAACTTCAACGGTTTCGAACACCATTTCTTCTCCATTCGCAAACAGCATTCTTCCAACAAGCAGCTTACCCATCCTCGTAATAAGTTTAGCTGTCTCCATAACCTGTAATGAGGCAAAAAAGGCTGGGGTGGCGCCTAACACTGGAATCTTTTCAACTTCTGGAGGGTCTTTCGGAAATATACACCGCAAGCATGGTCCTTTACCTGGCATTATTGTGGTCATTTGTCCGTGCAGTGCAGAGACACCGGCGTGAATGAATGGTATGTTGTGCGTCACGCAGTACTCGTTTATTATGAATCTTGTTTTCCAATTGTCTTGTCCATCGAGAACTACGTCAACATTTCCTATCACATTGTGCACGTTTTCTTTGGTGATTTCTGCAACAACCGCCTTCACTTCTACTTCGGAATTTAATGCTTCAAGCTTTTCTCTAGCTACTTCCGCTTTAGCCTTTCCAATGTCTTTTTGCGAACCGAGAATCTGTCGGTTTAAATTGTTCAGCTCGAATTTTTCTTTATCTATGAGAATCACTTTTCCCACGCCAACAGCCGTGAGGTAGATTGATGCTGGGCATCCCAGTCCGCCCATGCCTGCTACAGCGACTTTTGCGGCTTTCAGTTTTTTCTGTCCCTCTGTTCCCCAACCAGAAATCAGCATTTGCCTTTCGTATCGCTCAAGCTCGGATGGTGATAAACTCACGTATAAGCCTCCTAGACTTAGTTTAGAGTCTTCCTTATAATTAGGTTTTAAGATTAGAAATACTGTAATTTTTCGCGAAACATATTTTTCATGTGTAAGCTTTCCATAAGATTAACAATGATTACATGGGATGTTTTCTTTCGTAGACTATGGCTGCTAGTAGTGTTGTTACCGTGAATAATGGTAGGATAAATAATGATAGAAACTCTGGTATCACATGTGTTCCTTGGATTTCAATAGTTTTTCTGCTATGTTGATACATAAAAAAGAGATAAGTGCAATTCTCGTCTGGGATCGTTGTGTATTCGGCTTGTTCACCGCTTACGATGACAGTCCAGCTATTCTCAACCCACAACAGATCTTTGGGAATTGTTACTCTGCAAAAGCCAGTAGTTCCATCTTTGCCAGTCACGTTAAACCGCAAGAATGCTCCATCATCAGGATTGAAATAAAAGGCTGACAGGGTGGAATTGCTGATGATATTAACGCTATATGATGTTCTGTTCTCTGTATAAGCGTCAAACACGCTGATGGGAGCCATAAGCGGATATGCGTCTTCTATAATACCGAAATAGATATTGTGTGGTAAGTCTCCAATTCCGTCGCCGCCTGTTTCGTTTTGACCAAATCCACTATAGAGGTCCGTGCCATTATAGCCGCTCCAATAGTTCCCGCCAGAAGGGTAACCACTATCCCACATGTTAATTCCAGAAGAGCATGTAGCTTGATGTGTATTATTTATGAAGTTATTGTGATAAACCAAGCTTCTATCAGAGTTAATTAACTGAACGCCGTAACCGTTGTCAAGCAAACTGGTCTCTGTAACATTATTTCCCTCTACGGGCGAACAACTACAGGATGCATATATTTTAATGCCCGATTCGCTGTTGTTACCGATTA
>Ga0210049_1001570_pt1 | contig 21568 bp, 19 predicted proteins | sample CryGeyCG2014_300_2_FD_183964 | JGI IMG/M metagenome (GOLD analysis project Ga0210049, IMG submission 183964) | Groundwater microbial communities from aquifer - Crystal Geyser CG06_land_8/20/14_3.00 (SPAdes) (version 2) | ecosystem: Environmental > Aquatic > Deep subsurface > Groundwater | place... | reverse complement strand
GAAGCTAAGGCGGACTCCGAGCTGCTACCAAAAGACAGACCTACTATGCTAAAGCGGACGTTGAGTTTTACTTTTGGTCAGGGGCTTAACCTGTTTGAACTTTTCTATCCATATAAGCAGGGAAAATATCTTAAAATTCCAAAATATGCTCCTCAACGAACGCACGGTAATGCAGCTCATAACCAAATACTGGACAGCTGGAGTGAAGTTGGTTTGCTGGGGGTTCTGGTAATCATTTGGTTTTTCTGGGCGCTGTTTTCAACGGGTCTTGGGAAAAGAGATTCACAAATTGCTGGTAATCCGAAAACATCAGCCGGCACAAAGGACCATCAGGAACAAAGGGAGCGCGAAATCGTTGTTTATGGTGCACTTGCTGGTACAGCCGGGTTTTTCATAGATAATCTACTGAACGTTTCGTTCCGTTTCCCTGGTCCAATAATTGCTTTTTGGGTCGCTGTATTAGCCGTTGTGGTCATCCGTCAACAGAATAACGATACTTGCATTTATCACATAGGAAAGGTCGGCAGGTTGCTTTTGGCAGGAATATTCGTTCTCGCGGTCCTCGTGACAAACCGGGATTTGAGAGAGTTTATAGGCAGTACCCACTTTGTTCGCGCAAGGATGGCCGTAAGCAGACAACAGTGGGATAGAGCAATCGAGGAATTTGAGACAGCGTGCAGAATAGACCCTTCTTACGTAGATACGCACTACGAGATTGGCAATGCGTATATGACTGCTGTCAGATACGACGATTGTATTGGCTCGCAAAAGAATGCGTGGAGAGTTAACTACGGATATGATGAAATACCATTTGCTCTCGGTGCAGCGTATTACTACAAGGGTATGAGGACACAGACAGATTCTGAAAAAAGAGAGCTCGAAGATTCAGCGCTTGCATGGGAGCTCAAGGCGCTCGAAATAAACCCGCTCGCAGTTCAGCCATATAACATAATAGCAAAGATATACATTGACCGTGGCGAAATGGAAAGAGTAACTGATTTGTTAGCCCCTGCGACATCTTATGCATCGTTTGATGCCCCGATGTGGAACAATCTTGGTTACGCATATTCGAAGCAGGATAAATGGGACGAGGCAGTGTTTTGTTATACAAAAGCGCTTGAAAGAGACCCTGCAATGCAACAGGCAATGGCTAACTTACGTATAGCACAGGCAAGAGTTCGTAGCGTGTCGCCAGAAAAAGCTCTCGAGGTTGACCGTCAGGTCCAGGAGCATATTGAAGCAGGAGACCGGTTCCGCAGGGAACAGCGGCTCTCTGAAGCAGCAGAGCGTTACCGTGCAGCGCTTGGGCTTGACCCGGGCAACTACATTGCTAATCTGTATCTGGGAAACATATATTATTTACAAGAGGATTATACGAATGCGAGAAGGTATTACCAGGCATCGTTCTTGACCAGACCAGACAATACCGGTGCGCTAAAGAACCTCGCTTTGACCGAGCTCAAATTAGGAAATCGTGAACGTTGTATACAATTGTTTGAGCAGGTTCTGAAGCTTGACCCGAAAGACGAAGCAGTCCGTAAGGAACTCGACGCACTCCGCAGTAGTAAATAAGTGAATTTGACAGCGTACGTTCTTTGTGTTATATTCTAAAATGTAGGTACCCAGCATGCAGAAAAGACCCGGCGGTTTTCTTTTCAGAGCAGTTCTTTTTTCACTTCTGTTTCCACTCACCTCTGTCCTTTTTTCACTCCCTGTCAGCAAAAGTATTGCTGCGCCGTCCGCCGGCCACGTTGTTATAAGCGAAATAAAAATTGAGGGGTATACTGCCGACTTCAATCCTGCCGACAACTTTGTCGAACTATATAACCCCACCGAATCACTTGTTCCGTTATCTGGCTGGAAGTTAGTTTACAGGGAAGACGAACAAAGCCCATCCGATGTCACCGAGGACTGCATACTGCTTGAATTTCCAACTGGTACGATAATGAGGCCATACAGTTACGTTCTTTGCGTATGCGATGGTTATAGCCATACAGTGCAACCTGACTACACATACGATTATCTCACTGGGACAGGGAACAGCCAGTCGATGGCATATATGTACAAGGCAGGCGCATTTGGAATCAGAGATAACAAAGGAGTGCTGGTAGACAGCGTCGGCTGGTATCGTAGTGGAACTTATTATCCAGATGAAGAGCTGACCGAGGGTGGCAAAGAGAATTGCGCGCCTGCTCCATACGTGAGTGCACGCCAGCCACATCCGAGTATTGAACGCAGGCCAGGTGCAACTGATGAATATTCCGGCAATGGCGTGGATACAGATAATAATAGGAACGATTTTCAGACAAGAGAAGTTGCTGACCCACAGAATAGCCACAGCGCAATAGAGTATGAAGCAGAGCCGGAACAACCCTGCGAGGTTCTGGGTGTCGAGGTTACGCCGAGGAAATTTGACCCACACAGAAAGATTCCGCTCCGCCTGGTTTACAACGGCCCGGAAGACGCGAGATATTCGATACGCATTTTTGATTTACGCGGCAGGGTAGTCCGGATACTTGCAGAATCTATTACATGGGGTGGTGTCTCACCGAGTCAACGCACGTTAGAATGGTTCGGGGACGATGCAATTGACCGCACGGTCTCACCCGGTATTTATGTTTTGCAGGTTGAAGCAGACCATGCAAATGGTGGAAAAAGTAAATTACACGAATCAGTAGCAGTGGTGAGCGGACTCAAGTGACAATTGCAAGGTTTCAGACAGGGATTTTTTTGTCACTTATGCTCCTCTTGTTTACGGAGTATGACTGCTCGTCTATAACCAGGATAGACGTTCTGCGTGAGAACGACGCAGGTGGCGTTCCAGTTTACCATGGGTCAACATTTACGGTAACCGGAGTTGCTACCAGTGCGAGAGGAGGTTTTGGTTCAATGCCTCCCCCATTTTACAGACCTTTGTACATCCAGGACGAGACAGGCGGCATTTGTCTTTATGATACGTCCGCTCCATGGGATTCGGGTTATACTGACTTTGGTCCGGGGACACGTGTTACTGCGACAGGTGAGTTAAGTCAGTCTAATGGTTTGACTGTCCTGATAAGCAAACTGATAGAAATTTCGGGTTCAAGTTGCCTGCCATCTGCGGTCACAGTAACTTGTTCCCAGCTTTCTGCTATGTCGGACACCGGTAACAACGGTGGTGAACGATATGAATCTAAACTCATAAAAATAGCCGGCGTGCGGATTCTGGATACGTATCCTTCTGAAAATAGTAATGGGAACGTTACTATCAGGGATAATACTGGCCAGGTTACTATGCGTATCGATAAGGACACTGATATAGATGGGACAGAGACGCCGGATTGTCTGGTGGATATCGTTGGCGTTGCCAGTCAGTATGACTATGAGGAACCATACAACTCTGGATACCAGCTCCTACCACGTGGTCTTTTTGATATCACCAAAAGTTGTGTCAGTGTATCGGGTGAGCTTCCAACGAAAAGCAGCGCACAAGCAATTCTCTCGGTTTCGGAAAGGCGGTTTAAGCCATCTCAGGGCGAGAAGCTCGTAGTTCAATATAACGGACCTGAAACCGGGAGGTTCACTTTACGCGTGTTTGATTTGAAAGGAAGATGTATCAGAACTCTAATGGAAGATGCTGTCTGGAGTCCATATCCTGACCAGCGTATGTATTCCTGGGACGGAAGAACTAAAAATAACGATGTAGTCCCCCCGGGAATATACATTATTCATTTGCGATTAGAGGATACTTTTAAGGGGGAATCTAAACACGTAGAACACTCAATTGCCGTGCTTGAAACGTTGAGGTAATCGGAAAAAATTACCAAAGGATACCAAACAATATCCGGTGCAAGGGGATAGTTCTCAAAAGATGAAAAAGAAGATACTCATAATATTTTCGTTACTATGTTTCGCTGTGGTTGAGGACGCTTATCCAATTTTTGAGTTGGATGGTCATGGTCCGCGCGTGACAGGAATGGGCGGAGCATCGGTCGCAGTAACTTCCGGTGCAGATGCGGTTTTTGCTAATCCTGCCGGATTATCCAAACAGTGTGGTTTTCAAACTTCGTTTATGACCCGTAAACCATTCGGTTTAGACATAAACCAGCAGGTACTTGTTTGTGGAACGCGCATCGCATTGGGTGGATTGGGTTTTTCGTATTCATTACTTGGAAGTCAGGAATTACTAACTGAAAGAGTTCTTAGCGTTGGCTACGGGTCAAATAGCTGTGGACCAAGAACCGATAGAATTTTTTCTTTCGGGATTGTTTTGAAGAGTATGAGCGTTGACTTCGGAGACATGTATGGAAAAGGCTGCGTTTTCTCAATGGATGCAGGTGTACTTGTTGACATAAGCGGTGCTCTTCACGCAGGTGCAATGGTGAGTAATTGGAATAACCCGCGGTTTGGCGCATTTGAGCCGTTCAATCTGCCAGGGCGCATTACGGTTGGTATTGGTTGGAATCCAACTGTGGAGTTCGTATCTGCGTTTGATATTGCGAGCGAAACAGGTTATCCAACCGAACTCCATTTCGGAGTGGAATTTATGCTGACAGGGTCGCTTCTGTTGAGGGCTGGTATCCAGACACAGCCAACATCTTTTACGGCCGGGCTTGGTGTCCGCACAGACAGAGTTTTTGTTGACTACGGCTGTCAAACTCATGAGTATCTCAACATGACTCACCAGTTTTCCTGCGGGTTCCGTTTTGGCGCAAGGACCCCAGCCGGCAAAGACGCCAATCAAATAAAAGACATTAGGATTATTTTTGAGGAAGATTAATCATGATAAGAACCTGCGCTTCGCGCAGAACCTTTTCACTTGAAAAACAATTCTCGGGTCAAAGCGTGATAAAGCACCTACATCCACTTCGTTCGCTTTTAGTGACGCTGTGTGTCATTCCGGGATTATGTGTCTCAAATTGTACAGGAGCAGGGAGTTTGCATGGTTCGCTTAAATATAAGTGGGCGCGGATGCCGCTGGATACGTTCCTGCCTGAGACGATTGCGGATCCGGACCTGCGCTCTAACGACATACTTGATATCCCGGAGGTAAATTTGCGTCTAAAGCTTGGGAAGGCCTCCGCAGGAGCGGCATGGACAGGCACATACTGGAATGGCCGGAATTGGAACCCTCCTGACCATAAATTTCCAGTATTTGACGTACCGTTATCAAAACGTTTTATTGGAGTAGAAAATCTCGGCCCAATTCGCTCGCTTTACGCCGGTAATTATAGCGCTTCATTCGGTCTGGGACTTGTCATGGATTCCAGTCCCTACTTTTTTCCACGCAGGATATGGCGGACTTCCGGTATCTATGGCGATACGTACGTTGATAACCAGGATGAAGCAGGAGATGAATTCAATCTTGATGGAATTGCAAGTGAACTGAAAGTCGGATGTATGGACTTCATCTATTTCTATTCACACGGTACTAAAGATGCTATCGTAAATTCTGACGGGACTATCAACTGTTACTTTTCGGACATTATCCGTGACGACGAAATAACCAATAAATTCTGCGAGCGTGTTTCAGGAGGCAGAATTCAATTAAACCCCGTGCTTCATGGGCTTCCTGGAGCACATATAGCTCTCACTGGTTTTGAAAGTTGCGCTAACCGCAATTTCCATCCCGATTCCGGCACGGTATTTATCCAGGACACCAGTAACGGGCAATATTACTCCGACCAGTTTTCAGGGACATGCCCTGAGTATGAGAATATTCTTCAAGAGCGCACACGCACAGTGCTGGGTGCCGATGTAGGGATTATGATGTGGAACCTGGGATTAGATGCAGAGTATGGTAAACTCCTGCATGGTGGCGAAGCACGGGCAATCAAAGTAACCGCTGATATCAGTGGTTTGAAGCTGCTTGCTCTCTGGCGGTGGTATGATGTGGACTACGATAATCCATATTGCCGTGGTTTTAGTGAGCACTCCAGATTTGACCGTACGATGTTTAACTGTGATTACATGATGAACAATCCTTACTATTCAAATATCGTTGATGCAAATCCGCAGCCAAAAGCAGAGAAAGGTTTGTATCTTGAGATGCAATATCCGTTGACTGAAAAACTGAAAATAACACGTGCTTACGTTGACGTATGGAATAGTTATCTATATGATACGCGTAAGAAAATAAGTAATAACGCCCACTCATATCGTATACAAGCCGAGATTGAGTATAGGATAGCGAGAGCGATGCGGTTGCATCTCAGCCAGAAAATATATCAGCTTGATTGCGAACATAATGGTGATATTACGAGTGAAACTCTATGTAGGACGACGTTCCAGCTGCCTTTATCGGCTACCTTTAGAGTTGATTTGCTCCATAAACAGAAAGAGTTGAGAATCTCACCATCAAATGGATATAACGAAAGCCGCATGCAGGGCTCTTACGTTGGTTTTGGTACGAGCTATTCTCTTGTACCTCAACTCAACATCTCAATCGGATACGTGCTCTGGGACTGTTCGCGTGGATTGTCTCTTTGGAGCATAGACAATAGGTTGCCATTTGATTTCATGGAAAATACCGGCAGAAAGATTTATATAGAGCTACGCAACAGTTTAAGCGACAATATCACGGTTGCACTGGTTATGCGTGATAAACGGACTGATATAAGATATATGGTAGGCCCTTGTAGTGTGGAAAGTTACGACGGATTTCCTATGGAGAGTATAGAGCGTGGTCTTGGACACGCCCTGAATTACGGAGTAGAGTTCAGTTATCACTGGTGAGGAACGCGGTAGCCGCCAAGCTGTAGCCGCAACCTTCAGGTTGCGCTGGACTTGCGCAGGCTAAAGCCTGCGGCTACCGAAGCCTGCGCAAGCAATCCCGTACCATCTTTACTTTAAGAATTATGAATAACACGACAAAGCGAGTCAGGGTTTTAATGTTCATTTCAATAGCAATGACCAATGTGTCCATAGTATTTCCATATACCCGGCCAGGCAGTGTTCTGTATGGCGACCCGATGTACGGCCTGTCTTCCGCTCGTTTTGTTGGTATGGGAGGTACCGGAATAGCAGGTGGTTGCGGTCCTTCTGTACTTGCTTTGAATCCTGCCGGGTTAAGTAAAATCAAAAGTAGTTTTACCGCTGAGTTTAGTGGATGCATTGCAGGGTTCAATGAATCATATACTCATCCAGAATATAATAAGTTTAGCGAGAGGATTTACGAGATTTATCAAGCAAATGATAGGGCATATTTTGGACTTGAGAGTGCAGGCATGGCAGCAAAAATTGGAGAATTATGGCTCGGTTATCTGTGGAGTCCTGCTTACGATTTCAGATATGAATCTAAGCGCAACATAATGGACCTTGATTACACACTGAACCATACTGAAAATATACAGAGGTCAGGTATTGTCCATTCGAATATCATTGGTTGTTCCGTTGGCGCAGGGAAAGGCATTACGCTCGGCGCCAGTTATGAAATTCTCTACGGGATGGTAGAATCTAAATGTAAAAAAAGTTATCCGGATGGTACTGTATCTGATTTTGGTAGAAGCATAGCGCCAAAATTGGAGGGCAGAATAAGTGGTGCAGGTTTCAATATCGGGATGGACTTTAATACCGACACTTGCTGGGCCTTTGGATGTTCTTTCGGTATGGAAAAGAAATTGAAAGAAAACCAGTTTATGTATCCGGGTCATTTTGGAGTAGGCGTTGAATATCTTTCTGGCGGTACACGCGGGAATAGATTCTCTTTTGACGTGATTACAAGACGATGGGAGAACTCCAATGCAGCTCTTAAAGATACGACGGAATTCAGAGGAGGGATTGAATGCTTCACTGATTGTGGCTCTCCGTTATGGTTTGGTTTCAGATATGAACCCTGGTATGGTGCTGATAAGAATATTGATATGGTATTTATAAGCGCAGGAACGGAGTTTCCTTTTGGTATGCTCAGGTTGGGTATAGCCAGCGAATTTGGGTACAGAAGTTATTACCAGAGGACTTTGATGGAACCGTGGGAAACAGCCAACCCAGACGGACTCGATTCAGTTGAGGAATTACTAACCCGCTTTGTGTTCACGCTCTCCACTGATTGACACTGTTTCTGCCAGTTGTTATAATGAGAGACCATTATTGCGTTACAGCCCCTATGCTGATGAAAATTGTTTTTTTTGGCTCCCCCGGCTATCTTACAAGTTTTCTTGAGACCCTATGTGCATCGGAACACGAAGTTATTGCGGTGGTAACGCATCCGGATGAGCCAAAAGGGCGTGGGCTTAAGATAGAGCGTGCTCCATTAGCAATGTGGGCGGAAACCCACGGAATCCGCTGTCTTCAACCACAAAAACTCAGCGGTCAGGATTTTCTGGATGCATTCCGCTCACTAAAACCAGATGCTGGCGTCCTGGTTTCGTTTGGAAAAATTTTGCCACGTCCGGTGCTTGAGATTCCGCGCTTCGGAATTGTGAATGTCCATTTTTCTTTATTACCAAAATATCGCGGCCCGGCACCAATTCAATGGGCAATTCTCGATAAAGAAAGCATGACAGGTGTCTCGTTGTTCTTGATTAATGAACATATTGATACAGGCGATATCCTTGCGCAACGGGAGGTCCCGATTGCGCCCGGAGAATATTTTTGCGAATTACGTGACAGGTTGATGCATGCCTCTATCCCATTACTTATGGATACGCTGACAAAATTAGAGAAAGATGAAATAAAACCCGTGCGACAGCGGTCCGATGAAGCAACGGTTGCAAGACTTTTAATAAAAGAAGACGGGATTATAGATTGGAAAGTGCCAGCAGAAGACATATGCTGCAAGGTCCGTGCTCTTGAAGAATGGCCTGGGGCGTGGACGTTCTTTCGCGGGCATCGCCTGCGGCTCTGGCAAGCATTACCCTGGAATAGAGCACGAGTACCCACCGAAGCACCTGGTCAGATAGTTGAAATCGTAAAAGACCAGGGTTTTGTCGTTGCCTGTGGAAGCGGTGCGCTTGTTGTCCAGGAAGTTCAGGAAGAAGGGCGGCGCCGTATGAGTGCGCCTGAGTATCTTCAGGGAGCGCGCATAAGCACAGGGAGTCATCTCGGGAGGTCGTCATAATACGTTTTTGGCGGACTGTCGGTATTGTCGTATGCGCTGGTGTTATCCTTATATTCCTGGGTGATTGGCTTCTCTCTATTATTGTGCATCACCGTAAGGAAGTGCTTGTGCCGAATGTTGAAGGCCTTTCTCTACAGAAATCGATAGAAGTACTCGGGGATAAAAAATTATATATATTGAAAGTTGGTGAAAAGTATGACGAGTCCATCCCTTCGGGCTACGTGATTTCGCAGCGGCCGGAACCTGGCACAAGAGTTAGGTCAGGCAAGGTTGTAAAGGTCATACTCTCTACAGGCAGCCAACAGATATATATGCCTGACATAACGGGAAAATCATTAAGAGAAGCGCGTATTATACTCTATCAGGATAGCTTGCAAATCGGGGAGGTAACGAGAGTTCCTTCTGGCGAGCAAGAAGACGTCATTCTTGGGCAGGAACCGTTGCCGGACAAGATAATAACACCGGGACAGATGGTCAATCTAGTGGTCAGCGAAGCAGCAGCGGCTAGCGGTGCTCAGGTAATGCCAAATTTTCTTGGCGAAGACGTAATACGCGCACAAAATCGCCTGAAAGAACTTGGTATGCAGCGAGCTGAGGTTGAATACGTAGTTTCTGAGACACAGTATGAAGGTACGATTCTTAAACAAGAACCGCTTCCTTATGAATCCATAACCATCAATGAGAACGTCCTGTTTACGGTTGCACGCAAGGAGGGTTCTGGTGCATTGCTTCGCACAATACCAGTGCACTATGAAGTGAGCCAGGGTATTGAACCAAAAGAATTGAGGATAGTAATTCAGGATGCTACTGGTGAGCGGGAAGTTTACAGGAGCAAGCAGATGCCTGGTTCCAAAGTAGACGTTTCAGTTGATGCCGCTGGTCCGGCTACCATAAAAATATTTTCCGATGGCATTCTGGTTGAACAAAGCAAATGGTAAAAATAGCACCATCTATATTGAATACTGTCATTGCGAGGAGCGGTAGCCGCAGGCTTCAGCCTGCGCAGGTGACGAAGCAATCTCATTCGGTAAAAATAGCTCCTTCTGTATTGAGTTGCGATTTCACCAAACTTGGAAAACAGATAGACGAGGTTATCCGTGCAGGTGCAGATTTGGTTCATCTCGACATTATGGACGGTCACTTTGTTCCAAATATTTCGTTTGGTCCGGGTGTCGTGTCAACGTTGACCAGGCGTTTCCGGATACCAATGGAAGCGCATCTTATGGTTGAGGAACCAGGAATGTTCATCCGGCCGTTTTTTAAGGCAGGCGTAAGTAGAATAATTATACATCGTGAATCAGTGCCTAACCCGGGGCCGCTTCTTGGCGAGATTCGTGCACTTGGAATCTCGGCTGGTTTGAGTATCAATCCAGGCACCCCTTTATCCGGGATATACCCGTATTTAGGCGAAATTGATTTAGCATTATTAATGAGCGTGAACCCGGGATATGGCGGGCAAAAGTTCATCGCTGGAACACTTGAGAAGATAAAATGCCTCAGGCAGACGCTTGACCGAAAAGGAAGTGACGTTGAGATAGAAGTCGATGGAGGCATAAATATAACGACGGGGCGCCGTGCTGTTAGAGCAGGAGCGACAATTCTGGTTATAGGAGCATACCTGTTTGGTAGCAGCAAACCAGGGGAAACCCTTAAGGAACTTCGTCGTGCAATCGGAGGTAAGAAATATGGTACGCATCAGATTAAAAAGAATAGGCGCTAAGAGCGATCCCTATTTTAGAATCGTGGCGATTGACCGGCGTAAGCAGCGTGACGGCGCAGAACTGGAAATCCTTGGTACTTATAATCCCAGGGCAGTTCAGCCGGAGGACAAGGTAAAGTTAAAATACGACCGGATTGAGTATTGGTTCAAGCATGGTGCGCAGGCAAGTGAAACAGTCCGTTCTCTCCTGAAAATAGCAGGGGCACCAGGCGTTCCAGAGGAAAATACGCAACCTGCCACCTGAAAGAGAATAATTGAGGATAGACGTAGTCGCTGTTTTTCCAGAAATTATTGAGGCAGCAACAGGAGTGGGTATTGTTGGCCGTGCCCGGAAGTCCTGTGCCGTAGAGATAAATGCCTGGCAATTGCGGGACTGGAGCCATGACCCTCACCATAAAGTTGATGATTATCAGTATGGTGGCGGCGTAGGGATGGTATTAAAGCCAGAGCCGATTTTCGAAGCGGTAGAGGACATCTGTCATCGTGAGAGCGGTGACGTTGAAGGCAGGCGAATAATATTACTTTCACCACAGGGGAAGCGTTTTGACCAAACTCTTGCCACAGCGCTTAGCCGCCAGAGACATCTAATTCTCATCTGTGGCAGGTACGAAGGTGTTGATGAACGTGTCAGGCAACATTTAATTACTGATGAAATATCAATCGGTGATTTTATAACTACTGGAGGAGAAGCGCCAGCGCTCGCGGTTATAGAAGCAGTCGTACGGCTGCTTCCAGGTGTCCTTACTAAAAAAGAAGCAGTCGATGAGGAGACCTTTTCCAGGGATACGTTTGATTGGCCGCATTATACCCGGCCGCCTGATTATAAAGGTATGAAAGTTCCGGATGTGCTTGTGTCTGGCAACCACGAAGCAATTAATAAATGGAGACGGGAGCAAGCGAGAAAGAATACCTATACCACCCGTCCCGACTTACTCAATGATTGGAGGAAGAAATGAATATACTATCAGAAATTACCGATGGTATGAAAAAGAAAGATTTGCCTGAATTCAGACCAGGAGATACCGTTGCTGTTACCACAAAATTGAAAGAAGGAGATAAAGAGAAAAAGCAAACTTTTAGCGGCATAGTAATAGCACGCGCCGGTTCTGGCATTGGCGAAACGTTTACAGTAAGACGCGTTTCGTATGGCGTTGGCGTGGAACGGACTTTTCCGGTTAATTCGCCTGTTATCACAAGTATCAAGGTAACAAAACGTGGCAAGGTACGCAGGGCGAAACTATATTATCTGAGAGGTAAACAGGGTAAGGCAGCAAGGATTGAAAGTGCGTGACCCGAAATTCCTTGGCAGGCAGGGTGAAGACATAGCCGTTGGTTTTCTTCAAGCACGCGGGTACCGTATTCTACAGAGAAACTGGCATTGTCGTGCCGGTGAAATTGACATTGTAGCCAGAGAAGGAAAATACTTGTGTTTTATTGAAGTAAAAACACGTGATAGCGCACGCTGCGGTGTGGCTGAGGAAGCAGTGGACTTTCGAAAAAGAAAACGACTCTCAAAATTAGCTTCCCTGTATTTGTCTGACCATAATTTAGAAGAAGTACCTGTAAGATTTGACGTGGTTGCAATATCAGGAACCAGGCCGCACTTGATTCAAAACGCATTTCAATATTCGTAGTTACAGCCCTTAGGAGCCATTCAAAAGGAGGACCCGGCAATGCTCGCCACAATTCTTTCTGCTGCACTTATAGGAGTTGACCCCTACCCATTACGCGTAGAAGTAGATATCCGAAATGGACTACCGTCTTTTTCAATTGTTGGACTCCCGGACCCTGCGGTCAGGGAAAGCAGAGAACGAGTTCTCACAGCGATAAAAAATTCGGGCTATAAAATAAATGCAAGTCGCATAACCGTAAACCTCGCTCCAGCTGACATAAAGAAAGAAGGCGTTGCATTTGACCTTCCGATTGCTCTGGGTATGTTGGTAGCTAGTGGTATCCTGGCGCCGGAAGCAACGTGTGGGTATCTTGTTCTGGGGGAACTGGCGCTAAGCGGACTGGTTAGACCGGTTAAAGGCATTTTATCTGTCATTCTCGGTATGTCAGGATTAAAGGAAGTAAAAGGTATTATTGTACCAGAGGCGAATTGTGCCGAAGCAACAATGGTTCCTTCAAAGCCGGCATATCCAGTAGGTACGCTTAAACAGGCAGTTGAATTTCTGTCAGGCAGAGAAGTAATTGACCCGGACAAGAGACATTATGAAGCGATTCAACGGAGGAAGAGGACGTACGTTGACCTTGCAGAAGTACACGGACAGAGTTTTGCACGCCGCGCGCTTGAAGTCGCAGCAGCTGGCGGTCATAATATACTTATGGTCGGACCTCCTGGAAGCGGCAAGACCATGCTTGCGCAGTGCTTGCCAGGCATACTTCCTGATATGAGTTTGAACGAGGCAGTTGAAACAACCAGAATATACAGTGCAGGCGGATTGCTTGATGGTAGAGGCGGTCTCATCACTGATAGGCCATTCCGTGCTCCACATCATACAAGTTCCGCGGTAGGTCTTATCGGTGGTGGAGAAATCCCGCGCCCTGGTGAGGTTTCTCTTGCACATAATGGTGTTTTGTTTCTGGATGAACTGCCAGAATTTCCACGCAGCGTTCTCGAGGCACTCCGGCAGCCGATAGAAAGCGGCAGCGTCCGCATCGTACGTGCGAGGTTTTCGGTTGTTTATCCAGCAAGGTTTATGTTTGTCGCAGCAATGAATCCGTGTCCGTGTGGGCACTGGGGAGACACACAGAAACCCTGCAGTTGCCGTCCAATTGACATTCAGCGTTACCGTAACCGTATATCCGGCCCATTACTTGATAGAATTGACATCCAAATAACAGTCCCGGCAGTACGCACTTCAGAATTACTTGTAAGTATAGACAGTGAGCCATCTTCAGAGGTAAAAATTCGCGTTCAGGATGCACGAAAACGGCAGTTACGGCGTTTTTCGGGACAGCCAGGTACTTACTGCAATGGCCATTTGAAAGGTAGGGACGTCCGGCGATATGCACGGCTCAATGCAGATGGAATTAGATTACTTTCTGAGGCAATCGGACGGCTTGGGTTTTCAGCTCGCGCATGCGACAAGGTCACCAAAGTCGCACGGACTATAGCTGATTTGGCTGGTACACCGGACATAGAGACCGAGCATATCGCAGAAGCAATCCAATACAGGGTGCTAGACCGTGAATTCACGATGCTGTGAGAATTAACGACAGAAGAAATTGACAGAAACAGTCATTTTTGGTATATACTAACAAGTATAGAAGACATGCGGGGCGTTGGTCTAGTGGTGAAGACACTGGCCTTTCAAGCCAGTAATCGCGAGCTCAATTCTCGCACGCCCCACCAAAATCTTTAAGGATTATGTGGGCGAATGGCGCAGTGGGAGCGCGTCTCGTTTACACCGAGAAGGTCGCAGGTCCAAATCCTGCTTCGCCCACCAGAAAATACAGAGTAGTTTAAAGTGGGGACGTGGTGCAGTGGTTAGCACACTGGCCTGTCAAGCCAGAGATTCGCGGGTTCGAACCCCGTCGTCCCCGCCATTTTTCTCACCACTTAAAGTACATCACTTTCTGAGAAAAAAGGATAAATTCTTTCTAGTTGATATGTTGATACATTATGAGTAATGGATTGAAAATCGTTGTGGTTGGTTTTGGGCCGGGCGGCTGGCTCGCAGCAAAAACAGCTGCGAGTCATGGCGCAGAAGTTACGCTTATAGAAAAAGACCAGCCGGGCGGCCTCTGTTTGAACTACGGTTGCATACCTACAAAATCACTTCTTATAAGTGCTTCCCGAGTACGTAATTCAATCAATATACATAAGCTCGATGCATCGACAATTACAGAAATGCATACTCTCTGGACTGATATGCAGTCAGAAAAAAATGCAATAATTGTATTACTGCGGAAAGCTATGATGCATGCGGCTAGAAATCTCAACATCAGAGTAATAACCGGCGAAGCAGTTTTCTCTAACGAAAAATGCCTGAAAGTAAAAGAGGGTCAATCAGGACAAGAGCAATTAGTTGAATTTGATAGAGCGATTCTTGCCGTTGGCTCTGACCCTGCCCGTCCAGATAATTTTGATAATAGTTACATTGATTCATCTGAGGCGCTGGAACTCCAGAAGATTCCTACAAGCATCCTTATCGTTGGCGGTGGAGCAATCGGTTGTGAGCTTGCATGGTTATTCGCTGCGTTGGGTACAAAAGTTACGATTGTTGAAAAGATGCCCGAAGTCCTGCCGTCTTTTGATGCACGCCTCGCAAGAGGCGTCCGGCAGTCACTTGAGAAAATAGGTGTAGAAGTGAAATTGAACAGCGATGCATCCGGCGTAGCCGGTGATTATGAACATCACATCGTATGTGTAGGGAGAGCACCTGTCCGGGATACTTTGAAATTGAAAGCGCCCGGGATTGAAATAGACGAAAGAGGATGGGTCAAGGTTGATGAGAATTTCCGCACGAACGTCAACAACATCTTTGCAGTAGGAGATATGAATGGCAAAATTTTCCTTGCACATGCAGCGCAGGCGCAGGGCGAAGTCGCTGCATTGGAAGCACTTGGATTACCCCATTCAATAATTGAGGAAGCAAACGTTCCGAGGTGCGTTTATACTTTTCCAGGCGCAGCTCAAGTAGGCCTGACAGAAAAGGAAGCAACAGAGAAAGGCATCGCTGTAAAATCCAGACGCTCTTATTTCAGGTCAAACAGTATTGCGATGTCTGTCGGTCAGGCGGAAGGTTTTGTGCAGGTAGTATCGGATGAAAACAGCGGTGTTATATTAGGAGCACAAATTCTGGGCCAGGAGGCATCAGAGCTCATACATATTCTAACTATCGCCGTGCAACTTAAACTCACGGCAGGACAGATGCGCAATGTAATATTTGCACATCCGACATTAAGTGAAATATGCGGGGAGGTATTCAGGAAATGAGTGCGGCACCAAAACGCACTGCTTTATATGAGGAACATCGCCGGTTAAATGCATGCATTATCCAATTTGCCGGATGGGAAATGCCTCTCGTGTATACCAGTATATCTGATGAGCATTTGTCTGTGCGGCAGCATGCTGGGGTATTTGATATTTCGCATATGGGCGAGATAGAAGTTGTCGGAGACGGCAGCAGGGATTTTCTTCAATCAGTGCTCACGCGCGATATATCTAAACTCTGCCAGGGACAGTCCGCATATTCCCTGTTTTGCCTGCCTGACGGTGGCATTATAGACGACCTTTTTGTTTATTGTCTGGGTGAGGAATTGTTTTTTATGATAGTAAATGCGAGTCGTGCTAAAGTTGATTATGAATGGCTTATAAAGAACAACAATGGCCCTGCCAGGATTATAGACAGAAGCTCCGAATTGAGTGCTTTAGCAATTCAAGGGCCGAAAGCAGCAGAAGTGGCAGGCAAAGTATTTAGAAATATGGAATTGCCGTCCCGTCACAGAATTGTTAGAACAGAATTCGCAGGAGTCCCCGTTTATTTATCAAGAACCGGTTACACCGGTGAAGACGGATTTGAGGTTTGCTTACCCGATGACAAAATCAGGCAACTATGGAGCACGCTTATTTCTTATGGAGTAAAACCTGCCGGACTCGGTGCACGCGATTCCCTGCGATTAGAAATGGGATACATGTTATATGGGCAGGACATAGATGAGACACATAACCCCGTAGAGGCCGGGCTTTCCTGGGCGGTTGGATGGGAGAAACCGGATTTTATTGGCCGGGGGTCACTGTTAAAAGCGAGAGAACAAGGACCGAAACAAAAACTGACTGGATTTATGCTTGATTCTCCTGGCGTTCCGCACCACGGAAACAAAATTCTGGGGGCTGACGACAAAGAAATAGGTGAAATTACGAGCGGAGGGCTTGCTCCTTCTCTTGGAGAATGCATAGCACTTGGCTATATAGAAACGAGCAAGAGTCAACCAGGAGAAACAGTCACAATTGATATAGGGCGGCGCAGAATTACTGCGAAAACATACAAGCCACCGTTCAAGAGGCAGTGAGAGGGCTGCGCGGCACTACCCCAAAGGAGGCAATCCGATGGATTTATCGCGGTTGAAATTTACAAAGACACACGAGTGGATATTAGTTGAAGGTAAAAAAGCTACGATTGGAGTGACGGACTATGCGCAACATGAAATGACAGATATTGTATATGCTGAACTGCCAAAAACAGGCCAGCAAGTAGAAGCAAAACAGGAATGTGCGACTCTTGAATCAGTAAAATCAGTATTTAGTGTATACGCGCCTGTCCCAGGCCGTATTATCGAAGTAAATGAAATGGTCGTGAGCGACCCGTCAAGAATAAACAGCTCACCGTGTGATGACGGCTGGCTGTGGAAAATGGATGTCAAGGACGAAAAGGAGTCAGATTCACTGATGAATCTAGAGCAGTACAACGACTTTATCCACACCAAAGGACAGCAAAAATGATAGGTCATACGGATGAAGAACGCGCAAAAATGCTCGCCGAAATTGGAGTCAGCAGTTTCGAAGAACTGATACAAAACGTACCTGAAAGCATCCGCCTACCCCGGATATCAGGATTTTCATCTCTTACGGAGCAAGAAATTTGTTCTTATCTGACAGAGCTTGAAAACCTGAATCGCAAAGCATCGGATTCCATTTGCTTTCTTGGCGCAGGAGCATACGACCACTATATTCCGGCAGTGGTTGACGAAATTTGTTCGCGTTCTGAGTTTGTAACTGCCTACACGCCATATCAAGCAGAAGCAAGCCAGGGTATTTTGCAGGCGCTGTTCGAGTTTCAAACAGTAGTTTGCGAGTTACTTGGAATGGAAGTTGCAAATGCTTCACTATATGATGGTGCTTCCTCGTTAGCAGAGGCAGTGTTACTAGCTGCGCGACACACTCATCGCAAAAAAATTCTTATTTCGTCCACAGTTCATCCATTATGGAGAGAGGTGGTACGGACATATCTTATAGGTTCCGGCGTTGAACTCACAGAAATACCTGCTAATGAAGGCGTTGTTGATAAAAACCGTATACAGGAATTGTTGACTGATTCATACGCAGCAGTTGCACTCCAATCACCAAATTTCTTCGGTTGTCTCGAGGATTGGTCAGAGGTCTCATCTATCGTGCATAATGCAGGCGCTTTATTCATCGCTATTACAAATCCGCTCGCTTCAGGAATACTTAAATCACCTGGTGACTGGGGCGCAGATATCGCAGTATGCGAGGGTCAGCCATTGGGAATTCCACTTTCATTTGGAGGTCCATATCTTGGTATTCTTGCAGTAAAACAGGAACTCATGCGGCAGATACCCGGCCGAATCGTCGGGATGACGAAAGATGTCAATGGGAAGAGGGCATTTACGCTCACTCTGCAAACGCGCGAGCAGCATATTAGAAGAGCACGCGCTACGTCTAATATCTGTATGAGTCAAACCTTAATGGCACTCAGTGCACTAGTGTATCTGTGTGCCGTTGGAAAAAAAGGCATTCATGAGGTAGGTATGATGAATATTGAGAGAAGCCATACTGCGAGAGATAGAATTTGTGCAGTTGATGGCTGGAAGGCAATGTTTAGTCAGCCGTTCTTCAATGAGTTTGTGGTCCGGTGTCCAGGTGACCCACTTAAACTTGCAGAATACTTATCCACGCGTGGAATTATCGGCGGATTGCCGCTTGCTTCTTATTACTCAGAACCAGAATACAAAAACGGGGTGCTATTTTGTGCAACTGAAAAAAATACAGCAGCAAATATAGATAAACTTGTCAGCACTCTCAGGGAGTGTACTTGATGTCTAAACAAGATATTTCTTTGATATTTGAGGACTCACGTCCTGGCCGGCGCGCATTACGTTTTCAGGAAGTGGATAATAAATGGCTCGGCGAGATACCTGCTGGTTTAAGGCGTGGGCATCCACCGGAACTCCCGGAAGTTACTGAACTGGAGATAGCACGGCATTTTACCCGTCTGAGTCAGCGAAATTTCAATATAGATGCAAACTTTTATCCACTCGGTTCCTGCACGATGAAGTACAATCCTAAAGTTCTTGAGCGCGCCGCAAGAAAAAAAGAATTCATATCCCTGCATCCACTGACAGTGCCTTCAGTAGTCCAGGGGTGTTTGAGAATATATGCTGAGACTGAAGAATGCTTGAAACAGATATGCGGTATGGATGCATTTTCTCTTCAACCAGCTGCAGGCGCACAGGGCGAATTAACCGGCGTGAAAATTTGCCGTGCCTACTTTGAATCGCGTGGTGAAAACAGAAAGAAAATAATAATCCCGGATACTGCTCACGGCACGAATCCTGCAAGTGCAGCGTTAACCGGCTACCAGGTCATAGAAGCAAAATCGGATAAGCATGGAATTTTGAATCCAGAACGGTTAAAACAAGTAATGGATAAGGACGTTGCACTCATAATGATAACTAACCCAAATACCCTGGGTTTATTTGAAGAGCATATCCTGGAGATTTCCAGAATTGCACATGAGGCAGGAGCGCTTGTCTATATGGACGGAGCAAATATGAATGCATTGCTGGGAATCGCCAGACCGGGTGATATGGGGGTGGACATGCTTCATTTAAATCTACACAAGACGTTCGGTTCTCCTCATGGAAGTGGCGGGCCTGGCTCTGGCCCACTCGGAGTTAAGAATTTCCTCAAAGATTATCTGCCTGTGCCGGTTGTTACGAAAAAAGGAGATGATTACGTTTTTGATTGGGGGCTAAAACATTCTATTGGCAGGGTGCATTCTTTCTACGGTAATTTCCTCGTTATTCTTCGTGCTTTTGTATGGCTCAAGATGGTTGGTAGCGATGGTTTACGTCAGATAAGCGAAGCAGCCATTGTAAATGCAAACTATCTTAAGGCAAAAGTCCGGGAATTGCTTGAGGTGCCGTATGATAGCCAGTGTATGCACGAGTTTGTAGCATCTGCTGTTTCATTGAAGCAGTTTGGAGTCCGCACGCTGGATATTGCGAAGCGGCTACTTGATTTTGGAATACACCCACCAACCATTTATTTTCCCCTGATAGTCCACGAAGCACTAATGATAGAACCGACCGAAAGCGAGTCGCCCGAAACGCTTGATGAGTTTGTTTCGTGCTTGAGGCAAATTATATCAGAGGCGCATAATTCACCCGAAGTATTGACTGGTTCACCTCACAATATGCCTGTTGGCCGGGTTGACGAGACATACGCGGCGCGGAACCCGGTCCTGCGTTGGACGTCAAAATCCTGAAATATGCCGAAAAGCCGCTATAATCTTCACCGTAAGGTTCCAACAAAAAGCAGGTAGCATTGACAACAAGCCGAATTGGTTGCTATAATTTATAATGAATGACTCACGAGAGATTAATCTAAAAATATGGCAAGAATGCGCAAGATGCCAGTGAAGCAGAAGTTGAAAAAATATGATAAGAACCAACAGAGAGATGCGGAGCTCGCTGCGGTTTACAAAATTCACCACGCAATGGGCCACGCTCCAGATCTGGAGCACCTCCTGCCGCTAATTCTCCAGTTAATGGCGCGTGAAGTTAAGGGAACCAGTGGTTCTATCATGCTCCTGGATGATTGTAGTGATGCACTTGTAATTTATGCTTCGCGCGGCATCCCCGATACAAAACGTCCTGTATTCAAAAAAGGCGAAGGGATTGCAGGCTGGGTTTTTGAACACCGCCAGCCAGTTATAGTCGATGACATGACTTCCGACCCACGCTTTAAGAACAGTGCTTCCGGAAGCAAGGAAAAAAGACATCTGATATCTGTCCCAATTTTTTCAGGGGATGTGCCAATCGGAGTTATAAACGTTGAGCGAAAACTGTCGGCTCCGACTTTTGGAACGGGGGAATTGCAGATGCTTGCGGCTCTTGCACGAACTTCGGGAGTTGCAATTCAATATGCGCGCTTCTATCATTCGATGCAAACATTGTACTTCAACACAATCAGAGCACTTGCGGTAGCAATTGATGCAAAAGACCATTATACCCGCTCCCATTCTGAAAATGTAAGAAGGTATAGTCTTGCGATAACCGACCGCATTGGCCTGAAAGGCCACGATAGAGAGGTAATTGACCAGGCCGCACAACTACATGACCTTGGGAAAATCGGAATTCATGATTTTGTGCTGAGCAAGCCAGGACCTCTTACAATAAAAGAGTGGGAAGAAGTGAAACTACACTCACTCGTAGGAGCGGAGATACTGGAACCATTTAAATATTTTAATGGTGTTATAGGAATTGTTCGGCTCCATCATGAGAGATATGACGGGAATGGCTATCCTTATGGGTATAAAGGAGAGCAGATACCGGTAGGTGCAAGGATACTTGCAGTCGCTGACGCTTTTGATGCCATGATAAGCGAGCGTCCATACCGTGGGGCGATGAGTATTACCCAGGCAATTGCCGAATTAAAAAAGGGATCCGGCTCTCAATTTGATCCTGAAATAGTTAATACATTGTTACAGGAACTTGAAGAGAATCCTTCCTTAGCAGTTATCCAGGAGAGCGAAAACAGACATTTAGCGGGAAAGCCGTCGGATAAGAAGAAATAGGGTCCTGTCCCGCGAAGCCACCATGAAACTCTCAATTAAACTTCCTCTATTACAAAGTACCTATTGTCTGGTACTGGCACTCCTGATTTTAATTCCTCTTGCTGTGTCTACCGCAAGATTAAATAAACTGAATGAAAAAGAGCGTTCCTGGCAGTTAGCTTATATTGAGTATCTGAACATGCGCCGTCAGGAAAAGAATTACCTGTTATTAGTAGCCGGTGCCATCTATCCTTCTCCTGACCCCTATGACCAGAGATTCTACGC
>Ga0210049_1001569_pt1 | contig 21572 bp, 28 predicted proteins | sample CryGeyCG2014_300_2_FD_183964 | JGI IMG/M metagenome (GOLD analysis project Ga0210049, IMG submission 183964) | Groundwater microbial communities from aquifer - Crystal Geyser CG06_land_8/20/14_3.00 (SPAdes) (version 2) | ecosystem: Environmental > Aquatic > Deep subsurface > Groundwater | place... | reverse complement strand
GCCCAGCCTTGCTGTCTCTGTCCCAGCAGCAATTCCGTATAAATATCGCCCTTTAGCCTGAGCAGTAATTCCAGATTCTTCAACCGATACCTCCACTGCGGCTCCGGTATCCTCCTTGACAGTTTCTTGGCGATAAGCCTTCTCCGAAACTGCTGGCATTTCCTCTTTCACCGCTGGCGTCTTCGCCTCTTTCAATATAGCTTCGTGAGCCCGTGGGGCTGAAGAGATAAGCTTGGCTAATTCTTGAAGCAGAGCTTCCAGTTCCTTCGTGTGCATCTTTTGTTGAGCCAGCTCGGAGGCCAGGAATTTGATAATTCTAGGGTCAATGGCTCTCTCCTTTTTCTGACGAGCAGCCTCCAGGAACTCAACAAAGGCAGCTATAACATCAAGTGCTGCCTCATTAACCGGCGTGCCAGCAGCCTTAAAGACAGCCTTTATATTCTCCTTGCTAATCGGTTTGTGAGCTATATATAATGCTAGTACAACATAAAAGATCTCTTCCATAGTTTATCTCCCTATATTCCCTTTTCTTCTGCTTCTTCTTTCCATCTCTCTGGATTGACCATCCTGTCTATTACATCATCAACGATCTCATCCAGACCATCTCTCACTGCCTGGACTGATTCGGTAATACCCTGTTCCTTTTTAATTTCCTCCAGGGCGACGTCTAAATCCATCAGGGCTTCTCCCAGTCTTTCACATTCCTCCTCGGTAAGAATTCCGCTTTCCATTCTTTTAAATGCCTGGATTTTCAGAGCATCTCTAATAACCTCAACAAGAGCCAGAACAAGTCCCAGCACCCCATGCTTCAAATTATCTTCGTTAATATCGATAGCCATAATCTAAACCTCTATCTCTGTTCCTTCTTCAGAGTGATTTGCAGAATGCCATTTTTATAAGTTAGGATCAGCTCGGCTTTAACTGAGCAGGGCACTTCTATCTCTTTATAATACGCCCGACCATCAGCCTGGGCAGAGAGGATAAGCAGATTATCTTTCACCTTCGCCTTTACGTCCTTCTCGTCTACCCCCGGTAGCTCAGCAATCACTTTCAGGCAATCGCCCTCATCAAATATATCGGTTATTACCTCTCTCTTTGGCGGTTGTACTGCTGCCTCCTCTCCAAGCGTGGTTCGACTGGCTCTCAGGGTAGTCCTGGGGGGAATGATACTCCTTCTCACCCCCTCCGCTCTCGTGAGAGGGGAAGCTTTTTTCAGATGGCGTTCAATCTCAGCATCGACAGCTTTTAGTCTCTTCTTGAAGGTTTCTGACTTTTTCAGCCCCTTGACCAACTCACCGAGGCCAGGGATAATCTCACCCAGTCCGTAAAGAGCACCTTCAGTTACCCCGCTTATGTCCTCATCCTTTTCTTCATCGTCGGGTTTCCTCACCTTATCCTCCTCTGGTTTCTTCTCCTCAGCCATAGCATGTTCCTCCTACCTTACACCTACTTCGAGATAGCTTCCATAGTCTATTATTAACATTTCCGCCCCTTTTTCTTCAAACTGATCTTTAATATGCTATTCTTAAAAAGTATTTCTGGGTGGACGAAATCCACTATAGTTGGTAGTTGAGCAATTATGGTAATATTTTCTTTCTCGTTAAATATGTCTACCAAAGGTTTATTCCCACTGGAAATGGAAATATCATCTTCGCCCAAAAACCACCAGCTAAAGAGGATCTTCTCGCCAGTAAGAGGATCCGTTTTTGACTGTTCAAAGCTTACTATCGGCTTGCCCCAGAGATGTTGAGCGTTTTTGCTTATGACATCTTTCAACCTGTGCAAGATCTCGAAGTCGCCTGGAGCATCAATGAGATTCCTTAGTTCAGATATCTCAGCATGTCGGTGCCACCACAGATACCACAGTATAGCCCGGCTCTTTTCATCCAAAACTTCAAGGAGTTGAGCCAAATCCTCCTTGATTTTACTCTTTCTCTTTATATCCACAGCGCCAACATCCATTTTTTAAAAATTCTTCAGTTATTACTGTTGTGCCGCAGTTTGGACACTTCATTCGGTATCCCATTTTTTTATTAACTCCCTCACGTCCAATGGAGATACCTGAGTTTCTTTTCGCATCAGCTAAATCAATCTCCTCTTCTATCCCTTTCCAACCACAGATAAAGCATCCATTTTCAATTAGATTCTTTCTTATCTGCTTTTTACCACATTTAGGACAAAGTGCATAATACTTGCTCTTCTCCAGTCTTTTCTTTTCTTCTTCCTGAGCCTCTTCAACGTGATCTAACACCTTATCTCCCAGACCTAAGGTAGGGTCGATTCCCAAAAATCCAAATTTTCCTTTTTTCTTATCTTTTGACATCTTTTACTCTGTAGGTATTTCAACTTCGGCTTTAGCCTTCTTTGCCTTAGCACTTACCCATCCACACCATGGGCATCCCTCATTCATGAGTTCTTCAACGGGAACCATCTTGCCGCACTGGGGACATGCCTCCTTAGCTATATTGACCTCTTTCCATGCAGCTGTTTCATAATTAGTTCCACTGGGAAATTCTAAACCATACTTGGCTGCCGTCGCAAAGGAAGCCAAAGCTGCCCTTATCTTAACCCCTAAAAGCTCAACTCCAGCTACTGAAACGCAGATATCGGCATTAATAACAAGACCTTTATCTAATATACGGTCAATAACATCTACAAGAGTACCTGAAGAGTCATCCTTAATTGGTTGCATAGCCATTATTTATTTACCTCCTGAGTTTTTGTTGTATTCCCTTACTGCCTTTAATCTTTCAATAAGTTTGGTTTCCAATTCCTCGTATTCCTCTTCGCTTATGTCTCCATCTTCCAGTAATAATTGAAGCTCTTGAAGTCTCTCTTTAATTGAGTCCTCAGTTAAAAGGCTTTTTTTATTTATTTCATCTGTTAGTTTTTCTAATATATCCTTAACAAGAGCGGTAGGAGTACCTATGAAAATATCATAAAGAAGTTTACTTATCATCTCAAAGCTCCAATTTTATGTTGACAAAATTATAAGGAGGTAAGGGACCAGCATATTTGAAATCCAATTTATCCTGATACTCGGAATTTAACTTATAAATTTCTTCTTTGAATTTATCCTCCATAGGTCTTTCTATTAAGAAAGAGGCATTTAAGATATTCTTAATTCCTATCGGATCATTCAATCGAGTATCAACAGAGAATCCCTTAAGAATATTGTAAACCTGCTGGGCATATTTAATCTTCCATTTCATAGCAATACCTTCTATTAATTTACCAGCCTCTACCAGTAAGTTCTGTGCTTCGATAGTAGGAGACGATACAGTGCTTATCTTCGTTTTAAGTTTAGAGAATTCCTGATGCTCGTTCTGAAGTTCTTTTATTACAGCTTCCCGGTTCCAGGAAATCTTTACGTCGCCTTCTATCTTGCCAGAAAGTCTTTCTAATTCTTCAACAAGAGCCTGATAATTTTCCTTTAATAACCTTAGAGCTTCGTCTTCACTATTGGCTATCATACCAAAACCTATAGGAAGAAGGTCGTAGATTTTTAAAAGTTTATCTTGAACTACTGTGTGAGCAAGTATATTCTTCCGGGTAAGATCTATCTCTCCAATCTCAATGTTGCTTACTACTAATGATAAATCTTGATAACTGATAATATATACTTCAGCATCTTCTACTCCCAAAAAACCAAAATTTTTAAATTGAGGCTTCTTTATAATTCCATAGAGATATCCCAAAAAACCAAAATTTTTAAATTGAGGCTTCTTTATAATTCCATAGAGATATCTACCTTGACAAGACATCTATTTCTCCTTTCTCTCCTCTCTGATTCTTTAACCATTCAATAGCTAAATTAAAATGTCTTTTAAGAATCTGGAGTTTATCTCCTTCTTGTTTATTCTTAATAGATTCTCTAATTGCTATCATAGAAGCTTCTCGGCAAATAACCTCTATATCCGAGCCAGTTATCCCTTCTGTCTTTTTAGCTAATTCTTCTAATTTAACATCGGGAGCTAACGGCTTTCTTCTCATATGGACATTAAATATCCCCTGTCGTGTTTTTTCATCAGGTATGGGAAATTCCAGGACAAAATCAAACCTTCCTGGCCTCAAGATGGCAGGATCAATCAAATCTTTTCTATTCGTAGCAGCAAGAACCAGCACCCCTCCTTTAAGCTCTTCCAGCCCATCGAGTTCGGTAAGGAACTGACTGATTACCCTCTCTGTAACCTGGGAATCTGATGAAAGACCACGCTCAGGGACTAACGAATCAAACTCATCAAAGAAAAGAATGCAAGGACTGGCTTGCTTTGCTTTTCTAAATACTTCTCTTACTCCTCTTTCTGATTCTCCTATATATTTACTCATTAACTCAGGACCTTTAACCGAGATAAAATTGACCTCACTTTCATTAGCTAATGCCTTGGCTACTAAAGTTTTCCCTGTCCCTGGAGGTCCAGAGAAAAGAATACCTTTTGGGGGTTTTGCATCCGCCTTCCGAAATAGATCGGGATATTTGAGTGGCCATTCTACAGCTTCAATCAATTTCTGCTTTATCTCTTCCAGTCCACCTATATCTTCCCATCTTACATTTGGTATTTCCACAAAAATCTCTCGAATAGCTGAAGGCTCTACCTCTTTTAATACTTCCTCAAAATTGGCCATAGTTACCTCAAGATGTAGTAAAGTCTCATAAGGAATTTCGCTCCATTGAAAGTCAATGCTCGGCATTATCCTTCTTAGTGCATTCATAGCTGCTTCACGGCATAAAGCTTCCAGATCAGCCCCTACAAAACCATGTGTAATCTTAGATAACTTTTCCAGGTCTACATCCTGAGCAAGAGGCATACCACGGGTATGAATCTGTAAGATTCCCAAACGGCCTTTTTGATCAGGTATACCAATTTCGATCTCTCTGTCAAATCTTCCCGGTCTCCTTAAAGCAGGATCAAGAGAATTAGGAATATTAGTTGCAGCAATAACAATTACATTACCACGTGACTCTAACCCATCCATAAGAGCCAAAAGTTGAGCAACTACTCTCCTTTCTACCTGTTTTTCTCCTCCCATTTCTTCCCTCTTAGGAGCAATGGCATCAATCTCATCAATAAATATGATAGCAGGAGCATTAGCCTCTGCTTCAGAAAAAACTCCTCTAAGGCGAGCTTCACTTTCACCATAGTACTTTCCCATAATTTCTGGTCCAGTGATGTGAGTAAAATAGGCAGAAGTCTCATTAGCCACTGCACGGGCAATCAATGTCTTACCACATCCTGGGGGACCATAGAGAAGTACTCCTTTTGGAGGGTCTATTCCTAATCGTTTAAAAACCTCAGGATATTTAAGAGGAAGTTCAATCATCTCTCTGACCTTCTGTAATTCTTTACTCAAGCCACCGATATCTTCATAGGAGACTTTAGTTCCTTTAGGTTTTGCCTCTCCTCTTTCTCTAACTTCAATTCTAGTTCTAGGATTTATTAGTACTGCTCCTTGAGGAACAGTACTAATAACCATAAACTCCTGGCTACGAGTTCCAAAGAGATTTGCCCTGATAGTATCACCCTCTACTAAGGATAACCCTTCTAAGAGAGTACCAATATATTTAATGTCACTTTCTCTGCTGATTAGACTCGTTACTGTTAATGGGCTCAACACTATTTTTTCTGCCGGGGAATAACTGATTTTTTGCACAGTTACTTTCTCATCCAGTGAGGATTGAGCATTACTTCTTAGAAGTCCGTCTATTTGAATAATGGATTTCCCCCGGTCTTCAGGATAAGCTGGCATAACTTTAGCTACAGTCTTTCTCTTCCCCTCAATCTGAATAATATCTCCTACATCTACGTCTATCTTCTCAAAGTCTCCCGGGTCTATTCGAGCAATACCTCTCCCAACGTCCCGAGGTTTTGCCTCAGCAACACGGAGGGTTAATAATTTTTTATTTTCATTCACGTTAGCTCTCTATCTTTCCCAGCGTGACCTCTAAAATCCCATTCTTGTAAGAAGTCTTAAGGGGTTCTCTTTTTACTTTACATGGTAGAAGAATTTCCTTAGCATATTTTCTATCTTTATTAGAAGCAGTAAGGTTGAGCATATCTTGAGATACTTCAATTTTAATATTTTCCTCTGATACTCCAGGTAATTCAGCAATGACCAAAATATGGTCTTTTTCATCGAAGATGTCCACCATGGGTTCTCTAACTTCTTCCACCACCGGTCCCTTAGAAGTCTCTTTTACATTGCCAAAGGTCTCTACTATCGGTTTACCTTCCAAGGTCCTTATACTAAAGCCGTATACCACTTTACCTCTCTTAGGAAGTTCTACTTCTCCTCTCCTTTCAAATCCCTCCTCCCCCATTTTAGAGACCGATTCAAGGAGATTCCCTATCTCCTTGAATAACCCCCCGAAACTTATCTTACCAATGCCAAAGTCTACTTCACTTCTATCCTTTTTTTCCTTTTCCATATCTATCCTCCTGTGAATATTCTTTCGTGATCCTATTAAATATCCTGTATGTTTTCATCTCTCACCTTCTTTAACAAACTGATATTTTACATAATGGATTTTCTTTACAAGCTTCAAGAATTCTACAAAGAAAATCTAATGCCCCTTCGTAGTTTCCGTAACCGTTTTTAGGGTTCAATTTCTCGCATTCTTCCCTGTTTTCTTTCATGGCTTTTATGCCTTTCTCTAAAATTAAAATTGCGTCACCACAATTCATATTTTTTAAATTACTTAAAGTTATCCCCATAGCCTTGTGATACATAGGAGAAACATTATGAGGATAATTGCCTACATCTGCTATAATTTTTTCCTCTTTTCCGGTAAAGATAACAAGATAGACTCTCCAGCTCATTTTTATTTCCTCAAATGTTTTTTTCATTTTTCACTCCTCAATATCTTTATCTTACATCAAGTTCAGCAATCTGTACAAAATCCCAACTTTCAGAACCGTGAACTTCAAAAGACATACTGTCGTCATTTATTGTAACAATTTACTCCTCATTTAGGTAAAATTCCTATCTTGCCTAAATGATAGATTTTAGTATATCTCATAATATTTATTACTCTCCTGTCAGAGTGTAATTTTATCAGGTTTTAATTTAGCAGTATTTGTCCTACTGTCTTTCAGCAGTAAGGGCTTCTTCTATTACTTCTCTCACCTTTTCCTTTTCTTCTTTAGGGACCCCTGGCATCAGGATATCCAGAAAGATTTGTTTAGAAGCGCGATCATAGCTAAAAGTAGACTCATCCTTAAGTTTTAGTACTTTCCCCATCATAACACAAGCTCGAACAGTGGGCGTGAACTTATTTGATTTAGCTTCCCTGACCTTTCTCACGAGGTTAACAATACGTTGGGCATCTTCGAAGGGAAGATTAGACTTTGCCTGGGTGATAGCGATTTCTGTTTCTTCATCGAAATTACTCAGCTCCATGGTTATCATGCGGTCACGCAAGGCATCCTGGCTTGGCTGCACACCGGCATATTCCTCATAATTAGAAGTAAAGATAGCAGCGAAGTTCGGATGAACCTTAATGTAATTTACCTCACCATTGGATGCCGAGAGAGGTAAGATTCTCTCCTCGAGGACGGAGAGTAGCACATTATTTGTCTCTGGTCGTGACCTGGTAAACTCGTCATAAATCAGGGTGAATCCATATTTACAAGCAGTGGTCAAGCTGTTATCTATCCACTCTGGGCTAATCTTTTCCTCTATTTTAAGCACCGAGCTAATATAATTATCCCGCAGATAATTTCTGTGGTAGCCATAATATCTACCAACCAGATCAGAGGTAGTAAATTCATATTCACCGCTAATCAAGACTGATGGCTGAGCCAACTGGGCAGCTATATGGAGGGCTAAGGTTGTCTTGCCCACTCCCACTGGCCCGGATAAGTTGACTGGGAAGCCTGCTATGATATAACTAACGGCACGCTCAGTCAGCTCCTTAATATAAGGCGTCTCGACGAAATCCTCGTCCTTATGGGGAGTAAAAACATCAACTTGATTATACATTTTCTTCTCCTTTATACTATACATTTTTTTCTCCTCTCAATACTTCAGTTCTATCTCATTGGAGGGTTTCTGGCTGGCAGACAGTTCCACTTTTTTAGTGCTACACCCTCACCCTCTTGGGTCAGGCTTTTTCCCCTGCAATCTTTTCCCACCTTCCCCGCTGCAACTCATGTTTTAACTTCATAAGAGCTCGGTTCTTGTTTACCTTAGCGGCTAACCTCACTCGAGCTTTGAGTAAGTTCATCCGGGACTTCTCCACCGATCTATTCTGACGGACAACTCTATCTATCTCTTTGCTTGTATCAATCCCAAGGGCTCTAAAGTCCATAACCGACTCAAGTAACTCTCGTTCCTCATCAGTCATGAATACTGAGCTGGTGCCAGTAGTCCTGATATCTTTCACCCTCCGGATATCGTTTACGCTCCGGATATCTTTTAGCCCCCGAAGATCACTGCGCGATTTCTCCATGTGAGATTTTACAACACGCTCGAAGGACTTCTGTTGCTCATCAGTCATGAATACTGAGCTGGTACCAGTAGTTCTGATATCGTTTACTCCTCGCAGATCACTACATGACTTCATTATCCAGCACCTCCTCACTCACCCATTACTGGGAAGTAAAGTTTTTCTTCTCTCCGGACCATTCCCTTTTCTATAAGTTTCCTTGCTGTTCGTCCCAGGACGACAGTAGCAACTCCTAATCTCTCAGATACTTCTGCCAGGGTTATTCCATTGGGATATTCTCTGATAACTGCTAAAAGTTTTCCCTCCAAATCAGGAATTTCCTCTTCCTCTTCTACAGGAACCTCTACCTTTTTCTCTGCCCCCACCTTTGGCTTTACCTTTGGTTTTACCTCTGCCCCCGCCTTTGGCATAATTCCTCTTTTTTCAGCCATAGTCGCAGTGAAGGCTTGCCAGTTAGCTGCTGCCTCTTCTCTTTCGGTCTTGAAGGCCTCCAATAGATCAAGAACCTCTTTGTTTCTCTCACCTTGCCTTGCCCGAATTGCATCCATCAACCTCTTGGTCTCTTCCATCAATCTCTTGGTCTCTTTAACCACATCAGCCACAAATTTTTGGATCCCTTCCATCATTTCCTTTGAGTCTTCAATCCTTCCAGTCTCCCCCTTTGCAAGACTTTTCCTTTGCTCATCTGCCATAACCTCATAGTCTTTTGCCACAACCTCATAGTCTTTTGCAAACTTCTCTAATAGGCCAGCCACTGCCTCATTCCGGTCTTTCTGTTCCACTTGAATTCCTTCCACCATCGCCTTGAAGTCCTTCAACCTATCTTCTTCTCCTTTCGCAAGATCTGCGCTCAATCTATCAGCCATCTCCTTATGCTCAGTTTGAAATCCTTTGAGCATATCGTGAGTATCTTTTACTCGCTCACCACCCGCCTTTGCCCGCGCATCACGAGATTCGGTGATACCTTCGCGAAGATTCTTCATCTCATCAGCTCTTTTCATCTTTACTACCTCCTTTTATTTTAGATTTTTAAAAAACTTTAACTACCCATTAACTTACTTAACCAAGGAACTAAAATCAGACTTTCTCTCCTGGTGACTCTTACTTGAGCATAGCCCATCATTTATAAGCCTTCGTGCTATTCTCTTTTCCATTTCAGCACCTCCTCACTCACCCATTACTGGGAAGTAAAGTTTTTCTTCTCTTCCTTTTCCACCTTTGGTGGATGTTGCACTTCTGCTTTAGCTCTTTTTACCTGGGGGGTTCTAACTAATTCCTGCCAGGCGGATGCTGCCTCCTTCAAATCTCTTTTTATCCCCTGTCGCATTTCTTTTGTCCCCTGTCGCATTTCTTTGACCTCTTTCCTCCGGTCAACTACTCCTTGAGATAGTTCCTTCCGTAATTGAACACTTTCTTGCTTGCGAAGGGTCGTAAAGTTTCCGATTAAATTCCTTGTCCCTTCGATAATATTCTTCGTCTCTTCCTTTACGCCACCAAGCATTTTGGTCCTCTCCTCATGAGAAGAAATTATCTCCTGTGCTAATTCTCTCATCCCAGAATCAATTCCCACTTTTTCACCTCCTACCAATAAATTTTTCACTACCTTCCATTACATCTCTATCCAATCTTTCTTGTTTAAAATGCGATAAGAGATGCTTCACTTCTTCTCGCCGCAACTCCCTTTCAGACTCTCTCTCTTGGCGACTCTTAGCTGCTTCAATGGCTCTTAAGTCTTTTATTTTCAAAGATTCACCTCTATCTACAAGTTGTTGCAGTTTATGATTTATCTCTTTTTGTCCTTTTTGGAAAGTCTCTAAGTGCAATTGGAAACTACGAAGCAGGCCGAAGATTTTCTCTCCTTTATTCTGATATGTAGCCTTAATCTCATTTATTATCTGTTCAAGGCTCTCTCCATCTTTCTCTCCCTGGATAACTCTTGTAAGATTCTCTCTTAGGGAAGTGGCTAATCTCTTCTGCTCTTTTAAGTATTCTTCAAGTCCCTCTCCAACCTGCTTTTGTTCTTCTTCGATTTCCTTTTTTTCCCTCTCAGAATCAGCAAGAATCTTTTCTATCAAGAAGTTAAAATCTTTTTTTCGTAAAGAGCAGCTCTTAGCAAGAGTTTCCTGTAAACTATTTTTTAACGTTTCTCGTTCCCCACTAAACTTATCTAAACTCTCTTTGAAGATAACTGCAGAATGATAAACAGCGGTAATTAACCCTTCCACCATTGAGATTCTATTTTCATAAGAGTCAATTAAATTCATAATTTCATTATTTTTTTCCATTTCTTCCACCTAACAGTCGGAAGGTTTGGCAAAGCACACTTTAAACTCAAGGGTACCCTGGCAAACCCTACCTCCTTTGCCCTTAAGCTGCTGGAGCTGTTAAACCTACCGCTTCAGCATACTTCAGCCAGGTTTCTACTGAGGCGATAACTACCCTAGCTTCAATGGTAAGAATCTCTATTCCAACTAAGGAAATTCTCACCCAGGCATCAATCACGATGCCCTTGTCCAGGATGCGGTCAATCACATCGGCTAACCCTTGAGGTGCCATTGCAGTTTGTACAGCCATTAGCGTTTACCTCCTTTCTCTTTAGATTATAATTAAAAATCTCCCTCAAAAGGTACTTTATACCTCTCAAGGAAGTTCCTGAATTCACCTTCATCTGTATAAATGCAATGAACTGTATATTCCCCTTTCCCATATCTAAAGTTTATATATTTAAATATATTTTGTCAATTAGCCATTAGATTTTTTAAACTAACGAATTCATCTTTAGTATTACTCCTTCTGATCGAACTTATAAAACTAAAACATTAGACAACCGATTGTTAATCTGAAGAAGAAGCTAAAATAAAAGTAAGTCTCTTTCTTAATTAACTGCAAAGAAAAATTTCCAATTCTTCTTTCAGGAACATTAATAATTCTTTTTAAGTTTACACTTTCCCAAGGGGTTACAAGTAGAAAATAGGTATGGAGATAGATACCAATTAAGTAAATAAATTGTTTAATAATTGAACTTAGGATAAATTTATCTTTTAAAACTTTGATTTTAGGCTATTATTTATGATTGCTAACTGTCCAAATCTTATCAATTTTGAGAGTGAATTGAATCATTGAAGATCTATATATGAAATTGAATCGTTACCTCATCAATCAATCTTAATCCTTTCTAATCGCTTTTGCGGTAAATCCGATGAAAAGGATCTCGGATTTACTCTTCTCTAATTGCCGTCTTTGCAATTCCAGAGGAGTAAGAAAAGAGGAATCTGCTGAGAGGTTCACAGATTACAGAGGAGTAAAGAAAATTAAATGAGGCAACACGTTTTTTAATAACGCTTAAGTTTAACATTGGTTTATAGTATAATATACTGATAAAAATCATCAAACAAAATAAAGTAAAAAAGTAAAAAATTCAAAGGGGCAAAATGAGCAACGATATTGTCAAAACAGTAAAGGAAACAATACAAAATTACTCTCTAATCAAAAGAGGAGAGAAAGTTTTGATTGGTGTTTCCGGAGGGCCAGACTCAATGGCTTTATTAAATATACTATTCAAATTAAAGGAAGGGTTAAGTTTTGAAATAGCAGTTGCGACATTCAATCATATGTTGAGAAAGGAAAGCGATTCTGAAGTCGAGTTTGTTGAAGAATTTACAAAAAGATTAGATATAAGATTTTTTAAAGGCAAGGCAAATGTAAAACAAATATCATCAGAAACGAAAAGATCAATTGAAGATATGGCGAGAGAAGAAAGATTCAAATTTTTATTTAAAATTAAAGAACAGGAAGGGTTTGATAAAATTGCACTTGGTCACAATTTAGATGACCTTACAGAAACAATGCTTATTAACATTTTCAAAGGATGCGGAGTCTCTGGCATTGTTGGAATTAAACCTTTAAGCTTCGATGGGATAATTCATCCTATTATTTATATAGAGAGAAAAGAAATAGAGGAATATTTAACCGAAAATAATATACCTTACAAAACTGACTTTTCAAATTTTTCCTTGTGCTACCTGAGAAATAAAATGAGGTATCAGGTTATTCCACTTATTGAGTCAATTTTCCCTGAAGCCAAAAAACAGCTGCTTCATCTCTCTTTAATTACAGTGGAAGAAGATAACTTTATCGATGCTATCGCAAAAGAAGAACTTGGAATAGTAAAAAATAATGATCATTACTCTCTTGTCCTTTTAAAAAGATTGCCAGTTGCTTTAAAAAAAAGAGTCATAAAAGATATTTTAGGAGAGGAAGCAAATTTTGACAGGGTCGAAAGATTTATAAATTTTCTCGAATCAAGCAAAAGAAGAATTAATATTGCTCAAGATATTTTTATTGAGAAAGATTTATCTAGCTTCTGGTTTGAAAGAAAGTCGCCATTCTCAATAAAATATGAAAGTACGATAAATATACCTGGCGATACTTTAATTGAAGAAGCAGGAGTAAAAATAAAAACATATATTGTGAGAGACTTGCCTCAATTGAATAATTTCAAGGTCGCATTTGATTTAGACAAACTTAAATTGCCCTTAAAAATAAGATTCAGGAAAGAAGGAGATACAATTCGATTAGAAAATGGGATTAAAAAGCTACAGGATCTTTTCGTAGATATGAAGATTAGAAAAGACCAAAGATATAAGACCCCGATTTTAGTGGATGGTAATGACGAAATTCTATGGGTTGTAGGTGTTAGAAGAAGTTCTATCTCAAAAATCGAGAAAGACACCAAAAATAAAGTAATTTTAGAAGCCAATTTTAACAAAAACTAAAATTCTGATATAATTATAAAATGGATGAGGATGTAAAAGAAATACTTATAACCGAAGACGAAATTAAAGCAAGAATTAAAGAACTCGGGATTTTAATAAGCGAGGATTATAAAGAAAAGTTTCCTTTGCTTATATGTATTCTCAGAGGTGCCTTTTTATTTCTTGCAGACTTGGTAAAAGAGACCAAAATCCCTTTATCAATAGATTTTATGGCAATTTCAACCTATGCCGGGAAAACAGAATCAAGTGGAGAGGTTAAAATTTTAAAGGACCTCGACACATCAATTGAAGGACGACATGTACTTATAATTGAGGACATAGTTGATACTGGTCTTACAATGGACTCCGTAACAAGATTGCTTAAAACGAGAAAGCCTAAAAGTCTAAAAATTTGTACTCTACTTGATAAAGTCGAGCGAAGAAGAATAAAAGTAAATATAGATTATTTTGGGTTCAAAATTCCAAATAAATTTGTTGTGGGATATGGACTGGACTACGAAGAAAAATATAGGAATCTTCCATATATCGGGGTATTAAAGGAAGAAATTTATAAAGAAGGGAGTATTAATATATAATGGCGCAAAATAATAAAAACAACAAAAAATTGATAATAAGAGAAATCATAACTTGGGGGATAATGCTAGTGCTTCTTTTTGCAATTTCCAGGATTTTTACATCCTCTAAAACACCGCAGGCTCAAACTGTTCCGTATTCTGAATTTATTTCAGATATTAAAAATGAAGAAATGCAATCTGTTATAATAAAAATGCAAGATACTTCTCCTTCTGGGGTTATTGGAGTATTAAAAAATGGCCAAAGTATCCAAGCAAATACTCCTGGAGATGTAAACTTGCTGATAACACTGTTAACTGATAAAAACATTACTTTCAGTGTTCAACGTTCTAATTCAACATTCTGGTCAATTTTCTGGAGCATAGTTCCCTGGGTGTTAATTATAGGTTTTTGGTGGTTCATTATGCAAAGAATGATGCAGGGTGCAGGTGGTGGAGCTAATCAAGCTTTTAAATTTGGAAAAAGCCAAGCAAAATTATTTGTAGATACTAAGCCAAAAATAACATTTAAAGATGTTGCAGGAGCCGAAGAAGTTAAAGAAGAAGTTAAAGAAATAATAGAATTTCTGAAAAACCCAAAGAAATTTTCAAAATATGGTGCGAAAATGCCAAAGGGAGTACTGCTTGTAGGACCTCCTGGTTGTGGCAAAACATTAATTGCCAGAGCTATTTCAGGTCAAGCTGATGTTCCATTCTTCTCTGTTTCTGGCTCCGAATTTGTTGAGATGTTTGTAGGAGTCGGGGCTTCAAGGGTAAGAGATTTATTTACTCAAGCAAGAACATATGCCCCATGTATAGTATTTATTGATGAAATAGATGCCGTTGGAAGACACAGAGGCGCGGGTATTGGCGGTGGGAATGACGAAAGGGAACAAACACTAAATCAACTTCTATCTGAAATGGATGGCTTTGATCCACATACCGGAATAATTATTGTGGCAGCAACTAATAGACCTGATATTTTAGATCCAGCCCTTTTAAGGCCTGGAAGATTTGATAGGAGAATCGTCGTTGGACTTCCTGATACAAAAGAAAGAGAAGAAATTCTTAAATTACATGCAAAAGGTAAACCATTTGCAACCGAAGTTGATTTAAACGCTATTGCACAACAAACTGCTGGTTTTACTGGAGCTGATTTAGAAAACCTCTTAAACGAAGCAACTCTTTTGACAGTAAGGAAAGGCACTGATCAAATAACTCAAAAAGAAGTCGAAGAAGCAATTGACAAAGTAATTGCAGGACCTGAAAGAAAATCTCTTGTCCTATCTCCAGAAGAAAAGCATATCGTAGCAGTCCATGAAACAGGTCACGCAGTAGTGGCTAAAGCATTGCCAACTGGAGATATCGTTCACAGAATTTCAGTAGTCTCAAGAGGTATGGCGCTTGGTTATAATCTTCAGCTTCCAGAAAAAGATAAATACTTGCAAAAAAAATCAGAACTTATGAATCGTATATCGAGCTTGTTAGGAGGACGGGCAGCAGAAGAAGTTCTAATAAGAGAGATTTCAACTGGAGCTGCAAATGACCTTGAAAAAGCTACAGATATTGCAAGAAAAATGGTCAGGGCTTATGGAATGAGCGATAAACTTGGCCCTCTTACTTTCGGCAAGGAAAATGAACTCATTTTCCTTGGAAAAGAGCTTGGAGAAGAGCGAAATTATAGCGAAAAAACAGCAGATCTTATTGATGCTGAAGTTAAAAAGATTGTAGAAAGTTGTTATGAAAAGGCAAAAAGGGTAATAAAGAACCAGATTAAAGTAACGCAGCTGATTGCTGAAACGCTTAAGGATAAAGAAACCTTACAGGGAGAGGAACTTAAAAAGTTTTTGGATATGATAAAAGTAGAAAGTGAAGAGGAAAATCCAAAAAGTATACCAACTAATGCTTGATGCTTTTGGAAAACAAAATTGGTGGCCTGCGGATTCTTCTTTTGAAGTAATAATAGGCGCGATACTAACACAACAAACGTCCTGGAAAAATGTGGAAAAGGCTATATCTAGCCTTAAAAAGGAAGGGGGGTTAAATCCAGAATTTCTTAACTACATCGAGTTGGGCAGACTTGAGCAACTCATAAAGCCTTCTGGTTTTTATAAGATAAAAGCACAAAGATTAAAAAATTTTTTGGATTATTTCCTCAAAGAATATAATGGTAAAACTGAAAAAATGACTGAAGATAACACAATCAAGATTCGCAAAGAGCTTCTTAATATAAATGGAATAGGAAAAGAGACGGCCGATTCAACCTTACTTTATGCATTAAACAAAGAAATTTTTGTAATAGATGCATACACAAAGAGAATTTTTTTCAGGCTTGGTATTGTAGACACAAATGATTATGAAAAATTAAGAGAATTATTTGAAAATAGTTTAAAAGAAAAAGATCATTTGAATACGATTAATAAATTTAAAGAGATGCATGCTTTAATTGTAGAATTAGGAAAAAATTACTGCAAAAAAGATCCAATATGCAATAATTGCCCTTTATTTTCTTCATGCAAAAGAAAAGGAGTTAAAAATGAGTACAGTTGGAATTAAAAAGTGCAAAAGTTATTCAGAGGGAGATATAAAAGAGTCTTTCAACGAATTAATTGCGGGTTTTGATAAAGAAAAAATATACGGAAAGAAAATTATCATTTTTTTCGACTTTCCTCAGCCAGACATAGAAATTCTAAAAAGAGTAATCGAGTTCCTAAAAGAAAATGGAGCGACAAAAATCAGTGCAGGAACATCAATATTTATTAAAGACTTGCCTGAATCAATTCAAACACTCTTTAAAAATGAAAAAATAAAATTTATAGACTTCAGGAAAGACAATTATGAAAAGACAGATGTATCGCTTAGAAAAACTCCAAATCTTGAACATTTCAGAGGATTTGCCATTCTGTCGCCAGTTCAGTATGCAACGGAAAAAGCAATAACAAAAATGGAAACACCCAGCATAAGAACATTAAAGAGCGTTTTCCTTCCCGCTTCTTTCTCGGAAAATGACTATGTTGTTGCAATAACAAAAATGAAAGATTCGCCTTTAGCAAAATTAGGTGGGTTTGTAAATTCAATGACATCTCTTATAACGACAAAAACGAGGGCCGAAATTTTTGTAAATGCAATGCAAAACAAACAACACGAATCTTTACTTGAAATCTTTTCGCTAATGAAAAACAAGGTTCTATTTGGTGTTGTTGATGGCGTTAAAGCTTCTATTTCCAATAATAAAGAAATCAATCAAATGAAAGTTCTACTTTTCTCCGATGACCTTTTATCCCTTGACTCAGTAACTTCAGTCTTAATTGGCTTCAGATCAAACGAAATCGAAACAAACAGGTTAGGGGATATATTCGGATTTGGAAGTGGAACTTTTAACCATATAACGCTTTATGGAGACGACTTTGTTGAAATAAGAAAAGAAGCTACAAAGATGTTGAGATACTCAAAAGTTTTTGGCAAAAGAAACCAACCAATTCCAAAAATTACTAAAGAAGACAAACTCAAGATTAATAAATCAATGGATTTTTGTCCAACAGGAGCTATTATTGAAAAAGAAGGTTTTTATTTAATCGATAAAAATAAATGTATAAAGTGTTATTTTTGTGTAGAAATTGCAGGAGATGTATTTAAATTATAAACTTTATCATAAGCGCTTCTTTATGATTTATTGGACATAGGCAAACAAAAAGTGTCTATTTTCTCTCATGTTTATTATTAATTGTGATTCAAATTTAAACTCACGCAATAAAACTTACGGCAGACTGATCTCCAAAATAATTGGTTCTAACATAGGGACAATCTCTATAAAAATTGAAAGTCCGATTGCAACAAATAAAGCTGTTGCTGTAAAAGCAAAAATTAAAAACTTCTTATCCTCGGGGTGGAGTATTTTTTCTTTGAGTCCTTTCGGCGGCTCAATTTCCCCGTAAACCATATTAAAGTACTCCTTAATTTTTTCTTCCACTTTCCATCAACTCCTTCAATTTCCTTTTTGCATTAAAAAGTCTTGATTTCACTGTCCCTTCTGGAATATCAAGGATAAAAGCTATCAGAGCTTCACTCATATTATCAAAAAACCGCAAGTAAATTATTTCGTAATCTTCTCTATCAAGAGATTCCAATACATCATGTAAGTCTAAATACTCTTCAGTGGTCAAAGAATACACTGAAGGAAAAACTCTTTCAGGAAAATCTCTTTTTTTAGAACTGAACTTTTTTGTTTCATTAACTGCAATCCTGTAAATATAGGTAAGAACTGAGGAATCTCCCCTGAAATTTTTAAAATATTTTCTAACCTTAAGGAATGTTTCCTGGGTAATATCGCAGGCATCGTTTGAATTCCTTACCATTGAGATAACAAATCGATAAACTGCCTTATAGTAAGTATCTACAATCCTCTCGAAATCCCATTTCATTTAACCAATCTCAAAAGTGCAATTGAAAAAGTGGAAAGGACAAAACCTGCAGTGAAAGAAACTACCAGCGTAAGGACCCATAAGAGGAGACCTTTAACATAAGAAGTTTTAGTGAATTGAGAAGTGATAAAACCATTCAGGAAACTTGCAATAATAAGCCACAGGAATCCAAAGAAAAATATCCTTTTACCAAAAATTAGAGCAAAAACCCGTGGAAGAAAAAACGGTAAAAAAGCAACAATAAAAAGAAGGAGGGAGAGCACAAGGCTCTTGAGATAACCTGCCTCTCCCTTAATTTCTTTTTCTTTAACAAGCTTTTCAACTACAAAGGGGGCAATCAAAACCGCTGCAAACCATACTACAAGTCTTATCGTGAGAAGCCCCTGCAATGGCGTGAGATTTGGAAGTTTCATCAACTTAAACCAGCCTTTATTTTGTTTAAAAGTTCTATAACCTTGTTTATATTTTCCTTCTGTTTCTTAAGTACTTCTACAGCTCCTTGTACTTTTTTGGTCGCACCATCAAGGAGTTGAATAGCCGTATCTTCTTTGCCGCCATTCTTGAGCTTCTCTGACTCTAAAATCACCTTATCTGAATTCTTAGACATTTTCAATGGAGAAAAAGGCATAGCATTTCTCATTTCTTTAAACTTCTCTTTCGCTCTCCTTACAAGAGGTTCAAGTTCTTCCTTAGATGCACCCTTTTCCTTCATCTCCTTAATAAGACTTCTTAGATCCCTGAATTCCTTAAATTTGTCCCTGGCAAAATCAAACCTCGCCTTTCTTATGTCTATACGTCTTTCAACGCCTTTCCTTATCGATTTCAATTCCTTCAAATACTCTTCCACTGCGCTTAAATCAGCACCACTTTCCTTTTTCTCTTTAACGAGCGCATACGTCTCTTTTGATAATGAACGCACCTGTTCGCTTAATCCCTTAACTTTTTCTAATTCGGAATTCAAGTCTAAAACGGTATTTTTGTAGTTTGAAAGTGCTTCGTCATAGCTTGAAGACGCAGCAATTGTCCTGGGAAAGAATACAATCACCACTACTAAAATAGCAACGAGTAAAACAATAAATACTTTTTTCATACTCTTTATTCACCTCCATATATTAGATACTGGGAATCCAAAAAAGGTTCAAAATATTTATTTAAAAAATATAAGAAATGCAAACCCGGCAAGTAATAAATCCAAAAAAGTAATCGGTACAACAACTTTCAGATAATCTTTCCACGACACTTCAACTCCTGCTCTTGAAAGAGTAGCAATACCCACCACATTTGCAGACGCTCCAATAGGAGTAAAATTACCGCCAACATCTGTCCCAAATGAAACTAAAAGGCCAAGAGAAACAAGAGTTATATTTGTTGTAATTAAAGTAAAATTTTTTAATAAAGGCACCATTGCTGCTGCAAATGGTACGTTATCTACAAATCCAGATAAAATAGCAGAAAACCAGAGGAAAACACTTTTCGAAAAGCCAATGTTACCAGAAATAATTTTCACTAAGAAATTACTTAAATCGTTAAAAATATTCATTTTCACGAGTCCGCCAATGATTACAAATAGAGTAGAAAAAAATATAAGTACTTCCCAATCTATACTTTCCCACACATGCTCCATTTTTCTACCACTCAAAATAAGTGCAAGAGAGGCACCTATAAGGCCAACAAGTCCGATTGGTAAACCTATGTTTCTATGAATGAAGATCAAAACTATAGTAATTAAAAAGCTTATAAGGGTAGAGACCATCAGCGAAAAATCCTTTACTTTTTCTTGTGGATTGAGGTTATTGAGGTAACTCTTTTCCATTGGCTTTGCCGAAAGAAAGGTTTTCTTATAATACAAAACAAAATATAAAGTATTTAAAAGGAGAATAAAAACTGAGATAGGAGCAAGGTGTTTTATAAATTGCGCAAGAGAAATATTTAAACCTGTTCCCAGAATAACATTTGGCGGATCGCCCATTAAAGTTGCGCTACCACCAATATTTGCAGCTGTAATTTGAGAAAGAACGAACGGCAAAGGACTAACTTTAAGTTTTTTGGAAACCTCTAATGATAAAGCACTCATAAAAAGGAGAACTGTAATACTATCCATAAACATGGCGAGAAGTCCCGAAAGGATCGCAAAATAAAAAAGCATCAAAATTGGTATACCTTTTGCTATCTTAAGTGCTATTACGCTTAAAAAATCAAAAAAGCCACTTTCGTTAAGAGTTCTCACAAGAACAAACATTCCAAATATAAGCCCAAGTGCTTCCCAGTTAACGTAAGTTACCATATCTTGAGGCGTTAGTACCCCAAACAAAATAAGTATAACAACACCTACAAGAGCAATAATCGTACGAGGAATTATATTAAAAATAATAAATACATAAACTCCAATAAAAACAATTAAAGAAATTAGCCTTAGTGACATACAGTCCTCCTAAAACAAAGTTAGTCGCAGACAAGAAGAAGCGGCTTTGGTAAAAATGCAACTGCCAGTCTAACAGTTGGATCAAGTGCAAAAGAGTGTACTAAAAACCTAAATTTGTAAGTAGGCCTCGGCGAGCCCCTGCTTCCAATAATAATATCGTTACTTTTCGCAAAATTAATTAGCGAAGGAACTTCATCTTCTTCGGAGGAATAAAATTCACTCTTAACCTCAATTTGATCGAAGATTTCAATCACTCTCTTTTCAGCTATTTCCTTATTGCTTTTAAAAATTAAAGTTGTTAAATTACTCTGCCAAAATTTTGCAAGCTCTCCTGCAATATAAGTGGCTTTTTCCGAATATTTACTTCCACTTGTAGGGTGAAGGATCCTTGGACTTTTAACAGGGGAGAGATCTTCGCCAACAAGGAACAAGGGTATATGAGAATGCTGGATTACTGAAAGAGTAGTTTTGCCTAATTTAATTTTATTTACTGAGAGTCCAGCATGAGTTTCAAGTACAAATAAGTCAACTTCATTCTTTCTTGCAAAGGCAAGAGATGTACTAACAGGATCTCCCTCATCAAGGAATAAGTTAAATTTTATACCTTTTGATTCTAATAGTAAAGATAGAGTTTTTAATGTTTCTGAGCTGATTTCTCGCATTTGTTGAGATACTATTCTGGAATAGTACCCGGAGAACGCCCCAAGGTTAATTACTCCATAAAGATAATAAAAAGCATCGGGAAAGAGGTTTGTCACATATTGAACTACATCCTCCATAATGGAAGAGTTATCAACCATAATCATTATTTTTTTAAACATTTTCCTCGTTCCTCCATGGAAATAATTAAGCCTTTCCGAAATAAAGTTTATTCAAAAGCAGATTTTTGTCAATTTCAAAGAGTTATTGTTGATTCCAAGCTATACATGCAGGTCCAGAATATGGGTTTCAACACAA